>ERZ836877.385-NODE-385-length-77100-cov-16.678435_pt1 | contig 77100 bp, 61 predicted proteins | sample MGYA00519469_ERZ836877 | MGnify/ENA primary metagenome ERZ836877 (study PRJEB31850, sample SAMEA3708809) | human gut metagenome | biome: human gut; feature: human-associated habitat; material: faeces | place: China | collected 2014 ...
CTATGGCGCGGATCATGCCTGTGCGCTGACGCTGGATTTCCATCGGCTCTATGATTCGGGCCTCCCAGAGACAGAGATGCCTTTTGTGAAACTTCCGGAAATGGAAGAGGTAATTGGCTTTCATTCAATTAGTAATTAGTAATTAGTAATTAGCAATTAGTAATTAAGATTTTATTTTGGATTAAGCCCGGAGTTTTTTCAAGCAAAGATAGGGAGGGATTTTGGGGATTGGATGCAATCCATAACAGTTGTGAATTATTTTACCTCGCTAAAGCTCGGGGCGGAAACAAACTCTGACGGGAGCCGACAATCTTCTTTCTGACGGGAAAAAATAGAAAAAGCTTACTTTTTCTTGCAGATACGCGCATTTTCATATACATTTGCAATTTCACATATTATTTCACAAACACATTTCTCATGTCTTTATTATTCAGAGCAGCAGCCGCCGCAACACTGATTGCCTCAGCCATCAGCACATCAGCAGTTGCGCCTTATCCGCTGCCGGTAAATTACACAGCCCCCGATGGCACAGTTACACAAGTACTGATTAAAGGCAACGAAAACATTCACTATTATCTTGACGCAACAACGTTACAGGGACTCAGAATTGATGACTACGGAAAGCTCGTGCCGATGACTTCTACGGAATTGTCAACACTCAGCACGGCATCAGCAGCTATTCACACAAAAGCCCTCGGACAGCATGAGGCGTTCGTACCCTCGTCAGGAACGCCAAGAATATGCGTGATACTGGTTGAATTTTCGGACGTGAAATTTGCGATGTCGGATCCGGCGTCATACTATCGACGTGCGCTCAGCTCACAGGGTTTTTCGGATAACGGCCATACGGGTTCGGTGAGCGACTACTTCCGCGCCCAGTCCTCCGGGTCCTTCACCCCGCAGTTTGACGTCTACGGCCCCGTAACCCTGTCATCGCCCCGAAGCAGCTATTCGTCAACACAGAACAATGCTTACAAAATGGTTCACGAAGGAGCTGCTGCACTTGATCCACAGGTTGATTTTTCAGTCTATGACCTTAACGGTGACGGCGATATAAATCATGTGTGCATAATATTCGCCGGACAGGGCGCAAACTTCGGCGCGGCGGGAGCACCCTGGCCCCACAACTCCGACTGCCCCACAGGCATCATTTCCCGTAAAAAAGTAGACGGCAAAACCCTGCACCATTATATGTGCACCTCGGAAATAGGCTACTCATCGACCGACGGCATAGGGACATTCATCCATGAGTTCGGACATGCGCTCGGGCTGCCCGATCTATACAACACCGAATCCATAGGCAGCGACACACCCAACTGGTGGAGCATGATGGACGTGGGTTCCTATCTCGACTACTGCACCGCTCCGTGTAACTACAGTGCCTTTGAGCGCACTGCCTTGGGATGGCATACATATACCCCGCTGACTGCAGCGGCCGATGTAAGACTGCGCCCCATGGCCGACCACAATTTTTCCTGCGTAATTGAAACAGGCCGTGACCGCGACTTCTATGTCCTCGAAAACCGCCCCGCCACCGGCTGGGACCGCGCGCTGCCCGGCTCGGGAATGTTGATATGGCACGTTGACGGCAATGACCAAAGCGCCATCTCTTCAAATCCGAACAACAACTCTTCACACCTGCTCATTGACCTGGTACGCGCCGACAATTCATGGGAAAATGCCCTTGAGGGCGACCCATGGCCCGGAAGCACCGGCAACAGCGCCTTTACCGCCACATCCGTCCCGGCCATGACCCGCTGGGAATCCAACGCCACAAACGCTTCGCGCATCCCCGTAACCGGCAAGGATGTGACGGATATCACACGAAACGCCGCCAACGGACTGATTTCATTTAAATTCATGGGCGGCAACAGCTCTAACGTGATTGATCCGGCCCCGGCTTCCGAACAGATCACCATCACAGTGGTAGCATCACCTTCCGACGGAGGAACAGTAAACATCGGACGCAAGAGCGCCACCTCAGTCAATGCGAAAATCAACGAATCAGTGTCGCTGCATGCAACCGCAGCTGACGGATATAATTTTATAAGATGGGACTACAACGGTGTGCCGGTTTCCGCAGAGTCCTCTTACACCTTTACAGTTACCGCCGATAACGGAGGAACCTACACAGCCGTATTTGAAGCAGACCCCAATACGATACTCATCAAAACCGTGGCAGAGCCTGCCGAAGGTGGCATAGCATATATCGGTGACGACGCTTCCCGGACTGTTTATCGTGCCAAGCTTAAGGAGTATGTCAAGATACACGCACAGCCTGCCGAAGGATACAAATTCGACCATTGGGAGTTTAACGGCAAAACCAAACCTTACCCGGCCAATTACACTGTTGACACCTACGGTAAATCCGATGAAGGCACCTACACAGCCGTATTCATCCCCGACCCCGCATCCATTGACCGCACCGATGCCGATGCTCCGGAGTGGACTCTCGACGGCCACAGACTCACCATAACCTCTGCGTCATGCGTGACCAGCGCCGTCTACAGCACATCAGGCGCAGTGGTGGCCGGATCACAGACATCATCGCACCGCACGGTCAATCTGCCTGCGGCAGGCATCTACATCATGGTGATTGACGGAAGTGCATCGCGTATTCTTGTAAATCCGTAACCGCACAGAAGCTGTTACCTATATCCAAAAGCCCCGGCCGCTTCAAATCGGCCGGGGCTTATTATGAATCTGCTATCGGGGATCAGTCGGCGAATTTGGCTTTTTCAAATTCGCGGTTCAGACGTGCGATGTTGCTCAGGGGAACGTTCTTCGGACATTCGGCGGCGCAGGCACCGGTGTTGGTGCAGTTGCCGAATCCGAGCTCGTCCATGCGGCGCACCATGGCGCGGGCACGGCGGGCGCGTTCTACCTGTCCCTGGGGGAGCAGAGCGAACTGGCTTACCTTGGCCGATACGAAGAGCATGGCGGAGCCGTTCTTGCAGGCAGCGACGCAGGCGCCGCAGCCGATACATGTGGCGGAGTCCATGGCTACGTCGGCCACCTCCTTGGAGATGGGAGTGGCGTTGGCGTCGGGAGCACCGCCGCAGTTGAACGAAACGTAGCCTCCGGCCTGCTGGATCTTGTCGAAGGCGTTGCGGTCAACCATGAGGTCGCGGATTACGGGGAAAGCGGCCGAACGCCAGGGTTCGATGGTGATGGTGTCGCCGTCGTTGAATTTGCGCATGTGGAGCTGGCAGGTGGTGATGCCCTGCACGGGACCGTGGGGGTGACCGTTGATGTAGAGCGAGCACATGCCGCAGATGCCTTCGCGGCAGTCGCTGTCAAACACTACGGGCTCTTCGCCTTTCTCAACAAGCTGCTGGTTGAGCATGTCGAGCATTTCAAGGAAGGAGCTTCCGGTAGAAACGTTGTCGAGGTGATAGCTGACGAACTGTCCTTTTTCCTTAGGACCACGTTGACGCCAAATTTCCAAGTTAATGCTTATTGTATGTTCCATTTAAGTCTTGATTTTAGAATTTTACGTGGAGTAAAGTTATTAGGACTTATAGTTACGTGTCTGAACCTGAATGGCCTCGTATTTGAGGGGTTCCTTGAGGAGTACGGGCTTCTCGTTGTCGCCGGTGTATTTCCAGCAGCTGACGTACATGTAGTGTTCGTCGTCGCGCTTGGCCTCGCCGTCGGGAGTCTGGTACTCTTCGCGGAAGTGGGCGCCGCAGGATTCGTTGCGATGGAGGGCGTCGATAGCCATCATCTTGGCCATTACGAGGAAGTCCTCGAGGCGGAGAGCCTTTTCGAGCTCGGTGTTGAGGTCATCGGCCGAGCCTACGATGCGGAGATCAGTATAGAATTCCTTCTTGACATCCTCGAGCTCGTCGATAGCCTTGACGAGGCTCTGGAGGGTGCGGCCCATGCCCACGAGGTTCCACATGATGTGGCCGAGACGTTTGTGGATCTGATCGGGGCTCTTGGTACCCTTGATGGCCATGAGTTTGGCTATGCGGTCACGTACGCCTTTTTCGGCGGCGTCGAATTCGGGAGTATCGGTGGTGAAGTGGGGCACCTTGATCTGATCGGAGAGGTAATTCTGCATGGTGTACGGGAGCACGAAGTAGCCGTCGGCGAGACCCTGCATGAGAGCGGAAGCGCCGAGGCGGTTTGCTCCGTGATCCGAGAAGTTACATTCACCGATGGCGAAGAGGCCCTTGATTGAGGTCTGGAGTTCGTAGTCCACCCAGATGCCGCCCATGGTGTAGTGGGATGCGGGGAAGATCATCATGGGAGTCTCGTAGGGGTTGTCGTCAGAGATCATCTGATACATGTCGAAGAGGTTGCCGTAGCGGTCGCGGACCACGTCGGCGCCGAGGCGCTGGATGGCGTATTTGAAGTCGAGGTAAACGGCGTTGCCGGTACCTACGCCGTAGCCGGCGTCGCAGCGTTCCTTGGCGGCACGTGAGGCGATGTCGCGGGGGCAGAGGTTACCGAAAGCGGGGTAGCGGCGTTCGAGGTAGAAGTCGCGGTCCTCGTCGGGGATGTCGGTGGGGCGTTTCTTACCTGCGCGGATGGCTTCGGCGTCCTCTTTCTTCTTGGGCACCCAGATGCGGCCGTCGTTACGGAGCGATTCGCTCATGAGGGTGAGCTTTGACTGGTCCTCGCCGTGAACGGGGATACAGGTGGGGTGGATCTGAGTGAAGGCGAGGTTTGACAGGTAGGCGCCTTTCTTGAAGGCCTGGATGGCGGCGGAGCCGTTGCAGCCCATGGCGTTGGTGGAAAGGAAGAATGTACGGCCGTAACCGCCGGTGGCGAGTACCACGGCGTGGGCGGCGTAGCGTTCGAGCTTGCCGGTCACGAGGTTGCGGACAATGATACCGCGGCAGCGGCCGTCGATGATCACGATGTCAAGCATTTCGCGACGGTTGAACGAGCGCACCTGACCCTTTTCGATCTGACGGTTGAGCGATGCGTAGGCGCCGAGCAGAAGCTGCTGGCCGGTCTGACCTTTGGCGTAGAAGGTACGTGACACCTGGGCGCCGCCGAAGGAGCGGTTGGCCAGAAGGCCGCCGTATTCACGGGCGAAGGGCACACCCTGCTGCACACACTGGTCGATGATATTGTTTGACACTTCGGCGAGGCGGTAAACGTTGGCTTCGCGCGAGCGGAAGTCGCCGCCCTTTACGGTGTCGTAGAACAGGCGATAAACCGAGTCACCGTCGTTCTGATAGTCCTTGGCTGCGTTGATACCGCCCTGAGCGGCGATAGAGTGGGCGCGGCGCGGAGAATCCTGGATGCAGAAGTTCCACACGTTGAAGCCGAGTTCGGCGAGGGTGGAGGCTGCGGAAGCGCCGGCGAGGCCGGTACCTACCACGATGATGTCGAGATTACGTTTGTTGGCGGGATTGACGAGTTTCTGATGAGCCTTGTAGTTGGTCCACTTTTCAGCGATGGGGCCTTCAGGAATCTTCGAGTCAATCTGATATTGGGGGAGTTTGGCTGACTCGATATCAGCGTAGTCCTTCATGATGGGGGTAGAGTCAATCATACCCTCAAGGTTCTTTATGTCTGCCATATCTGTGATTGTTCTTTCTGATTATAAATTAAAACTCTTCAGAGACTTCGATACACTCCTCAGGGCAATCGTGGCCTTCGGTGCATTTGCCGCAGGCATCCGGCTGCTCGTCGAAAGCTTCGGTGCAGGCTGCTTCAGTGCAACCGGCCATTTCAGCGTTCCACTCATACTGCATTTCAGCATACTGAGCCCGGAGTTCGGGACAATTGAGATAGTCGTCGTTGTGAGCCTTGACGGTGAACACGATAGCCTGGATTACGAAGAGGCCTACAACGATGGTTGCCCACCAGTTGCCGATGGCTTTGAGGCGGGGAAGCCAGGTGTCGTTGTTCCAGCCGCAGCTCTGGAACATTGACCAGAAGCCGTGGGTCATGTGGAACCAAAGGGCTACGAAACCGATGATGTAGATGACGGGAGTGTACCATTCCTGGAAGGCGAGCTGGATGAACCAGGTGCCGGCCATGGGGGGCACCTCAGCCTGGAGATGAGCCATTTCGACGAGCTGCATCTTGGCCCAGAACTGGATGAGGTGAACCAGAAGGAAGGCAAGGATAACGATGCCGAGAACGAGCATGTTCTGTGACGACCACTCAACCTGGGGAGGTTTGGAAACCACTTTGTAGCGGTCGTTGCCGCGGGCTTTGCGGTTCATGAGGGTGAGCCACACTGCGTAGATAATGTGAATGATGAAGAGGGCGGCGAGGCCGGCTGAGGCGATCAGGGCATACCAGTTGGCGCCGAGGAATCCGCAGATGGCATTGTAGGCCGCAGGCCAGAAAATAGCCACCGCATTCATCAACACATGGAACGTAACGAATAGGATCAAGCAGGCGCCGGTAATGGACATCACCAGCTTGCGTCCTATAGATGAATTAGTTAACCACATAGAAATTAGGGATTTAATATAATTTGACTTAAAAATGAATCAAGAAAAAAACGTAGCTATCTGCAAAATTAAACTAATTTAACCGAGCAACCAAACATTACGGAAATTTTTCACTAAAAAATCTATATTCAAGCTCAACATTAAGAGCTTGTTTAATAATAAATGTTACCGTCAGGGCGGTCAGTTGTCGAGCAGATTTTTGCTTGTGATGAGGGAGTTATGCGGGCATAACGACAGAAGAACAGGCAAAAATATGCCGACGAATGACCGTATAAAAGTAACTATATTTACATTATTGACACAATAATAATATTATTTAATAAAAAGAAAAGACTATTTTTGAGCTTGATTTGATGACTAAGATTACCAATGTTTCGCATATCTTGGCCGCTTTTCGTCCTGCTCCTCAGTCGTGTACATCAAGTACACTCCTTCGTCGCATGACGAAACCCGACTCAAGCTATGCGACCCTGACGGCAACATTTATTATTAAACAAGCTCTAAACGTTAAAAAATGGTTATCTTTGCATCATGTTACGAAACCTCTCCATATTATTAGTGCTTTCAGTGCTTGGCTCCAATGTGCATGCGGCGGCTGACGACGAGGATTCGATAGGCCCGTGGGACGTGATCGAGAGCCCTTCGGTGCAGTACACCGAGCCCGACACAGCCTTATCATCAGCCGAAGCCGCCATGATGATCCTGGGCGAACCGACGGTCGACGCCGAAACAATGTGGCGCTTCGTCAACAAGGTGAATCCCGATTTTCCGATAGAGATAGCCCGGGCCTACATAGAGGTGGGGCGCCGCTACGGCATACGCGGCGACATAGCGCTGTGTCAGGCGGTTATCGAGACCGGATGGTTCCGCTTCGCCGACGGCACGGCCGTGCGCCCCGAGCAGCATAATTACTGCGGACTGGGGGTAGAGAAGCGCGGGATGACCGGATGCTCGTTCAGCAGCATCGAGGAGGGTGTGACCGCCCAGCTGCAGCATCTCTATGCCTACGCCGCCGACACTCCTCTTCCCGACGGCGAGAAGATGGTCGATCCGAGGTTTAAGCTCGTGAAACGGGGCTGTGCGCAGTCATGGCACGACCTGAGCGGCCGCTGGGCCATGAATGACCGCTACGGCATCCAGATCCTATCACTTTATCAGCGGCTGCTGGAATCGGCTGATGGCAGGCAGAATTGAGCGCGAACAGCGCACTGTCAGCCTGATGATAGGCCTTTACTGCCGCAAGCACCACGGCCGTTCCGAAGGCCTGCTCTGCGAGGAATGCGCCGCCTTGCGCGACTATGCCGCAGAACGCCTGAAACGCTGCCCTCACGGCGAGAAGAAACCCACATGCCGCAAATGCCCGATCCACTGCTACCGCCCTGACATGAAAGAACGCATCCGCAAAGTGATGCGCTACAGCGGACCACGGATGATGCTACACTATCCTGTGGCGGCTCTGCGCCATCTTTTCTCGGAAATTTTGTAATTTTGCGGAGTTATTCAAAACTACCGCCATGCGCAACGACAAAGAACTTGACGGTGTGACCCTGCTGGGCAACACCGGGGTGAAATACCCCACGCAATATGCTCCCGAGATTCTCGAGACCTTTAAGAACAAACATCCCGAACGGGACTATCTGGTGACCTTCACCTGTCCCGAATTCACATCACTCTGTCCCAAGACCGGACAGCCCGACTTCGCACGTATAATCATCAATTATATCCCGCGCGAGGATATGGTGGAGAGCAAGAGTCTGAAACTCTATCTCTTCTCGTTCCGCAACCACGGCGACTTCCACGAGGACTGTGTCAACATCATAATGAAGGATCTCATAAAGCTTATGAATCCGCGCTATATCGAGGTTATAGGACTGTTTACGCCGCGCGGCGGCATATCGATATATCCTTTTGCCAACTATGGCGATGACGAGCATCAGGAACTGGTAAAGCAGCGTATGCTCGCCGCCTTTAGAAATGACTTCTGATTATGGAGAAAGATGCATTGTTAGTGCTGAGCGGCGGGATGGATTCCACCACCATGCTCTATGACTACGCCGGACAGATAGCCGCGGCCGTGACCTTCAACTACGGAGCCAACCACAACAGGCGCGAGGCGGCCTGCGCCCGCGAGAACTGCCGCCGCCTGGGCATTGAATGGATAGAGATAGATCTCGAATTCATGGGACGATATTTCAAGAGCTCGCTGCTGAGCGGCGCCGACGCCATCCCCGAGGGGGATTACCGCGACGAGACGATGCGCTCGACGGTGGTGCCCTTCCGTAACGGCGTCATGCTCAGCATAGCGGCCGGACTGGCCGAGAGCCGCGGGCTTAAGGCGGTGATGATAGCCAACCACGGCGGCGATCATGCCATCTATCCCGACTGCCGGCAGGAATTTATCGACGCCATGGGCGCAGCCATCGGCGCCGGCACTTACGAGCACTTAGAGCTCCGGGCGCCTTACACCAACCTCACCAAGAGCGACATAGCGCGACGGGGCAAGGCATTAGGGGTGGATTATTCCCTTACCTATTCATGCTACAAGGGGGGCGAGCGCCACTGCGGCAAGTGCGGCACATGCGTGGAGCGCCGCGAGGCGATGCTGGCCGCAGGTATCGAGCCGGATTGTTAGAGTTCGAGGGTAAAGGCGGTGTAGGCCACCGGCCGTCCTCCCATGCCGTATTTCTGGTCAATAAGGCCGGCGTTGAGCACCCGGCCGCCGTCCTCACATGAAGTGCCGAAGTCGAGATAATCGGCTCCGGCCGAGAGATTCCGCGCCACATAATCAATAACAGCAGGCATCACTCCGGCGCGTCGGCCGGCCTCAGTGGTGGCGATATACTGAGTGTGGACCACGCGGCCACAGAGGTAGACGATTGTACCGCCCGCGAGGGTGCCCGCACTGTCGCGGGCCGTGACGAGGCGGATATTCCCAGGAAAGCGCTCCATAAGCAGACGCATCTCGGAGAGCGTGTGTACAGGGCGGGTATTGTGTGCTTCCATAAGGCGGCGGTCAAGCATCGTCATAAATCCTTCCAGGTCAGAGTCCTCACTTACCGTAAAACCTGCCTGAGCGGCCTTTCGTACGAGCTGGCGCGAGGTTTCATTTGCCACCGAAGGTTCGCGGAGAGGGATGGCCGACGAGAGCTGACACACGGTCTGGCGGCCTCCGGCGCGCCACAGGGCGTAGAGATCGTCGTCGGAGGGATAGCGGGCGAAAATATAAGGCACCGGTTTGTAAACCAACCGCTTGAATCCGAGCGAGCGCATCGTGTCGAGAGCCTCCCGCCATAGGCCGAGCATCAGCGGTGACCCGCTGTGACGGCGCGCAACGAGCCATCCGCCGTAGGTCAGTCCCTGATGGGAGTAAAGCGTTGTGCCGGAGGCGTTGGCCGGCAAGAGCGCCGCCACACGCCCCTTTGCGTCGAGGGCCACGAGCGAGCAGTCCGTGAAGCGGTCGGCATGGTAGTCCATATAGCGGCGGTCATGGAGGAAAGTGGCGTTGGCGCTGAAGCGCACGAACTCGTTCCAGCGCGGGGCCATCGAAGGATCGTAACGGAGTATCGGCATGGCGCTGAGCGTATCAGAGGGCGAGTCGGTAGATCTCGGCGGTGTCCTTGGCGGTCAGACGGAAGTAGCCGCCGATCTCGTCGCCCTTGTTTTCATGCAGCTTCCTGACCAGCAGATCGATGTCAGGCTCGGGGATGCCGAGCTGAGCGAAGGTGACCGGCAGACCGAGGCTGACGAAGAACGCTTTCAGCCGGTCGATGCCTTCTAATGCGGCGAGGGTGTCGTCAGGATTCTCCACGCCCCAGAGACGGCGGGCAAGCTGAGCGCCCTTCTCGGGGCGGTGATGCGCCATGAAGGTCATCCAGGCGGGGAATACAACGGCGAGTCCGGCGCCGTGGGTCACGCCGTAAACGGCGCTTATCTCATGCTCCATGAAGTGGCTCACCCAGTCCTCGCGCCTGCCTATGCCGCAGATGCCGTTATGGGCCAGGGTGCCGCTCCACATTATGTTGGCTCGTGCGTCGTAATTGTCAGGCCCGGCCATCACCTTCGGGGCCTCCTCGACAATGGCTTTCAGCACTCCTTCGGCCACGCGGTCAGTGACTTCAGTCTGCCGGGTGGGGGTGAAATAGCGCTCGAAGATGTGGGCCATCATGTCGGCGATGCCGGCGGCCGTCTGCTCGGGCGGGAGGGTGAATGTCAGCTCCGGATTCATCAGGGCGAACCTGGGTCGGAGCCAGTAGTCGGTGCGCAGGCTGATCTTGTGCATGCCGTCCTCGAGGGTAATCACCGAATTGCCGGATCCCTCGCTGCCGGCGGCGGGGATGGTGAGCACCACGCCTACAGGCAGGGCTGCCGACACCACGGCTTTTCCGGCCCAGAAGTCCCAGAAATCTCCCTCGTAAGGTACGCCTGCGGCGATAGCCTTGGCGGTGTCGATGACCGAGCCGCCGCCGACGGCGAGCATGGCCTCGACGCCCTTTTCGCGGCACACCGCGATGCCTTCACGCACCTTGGCGTCGGTGGGGTTCGGCACAATGCCGCCGAGCTGACATGCCGTGATGCCGTGAGCCTCGAGCGAGGCCATGACGCGGGCAAGCAGGCCCGAGCGGACCACAGAGCCGCCGCCGAAGCACACCATTACGTTCTTCACTCCGAGGGCAGCCATCTGAGCGCCGGCCTCGTTTTCTACCCCGCGTCCGAAGATGTAGCGCGTGGGCGAGCAGTATATGAAATTATCCATGTCGATACTATTATATAAGGTGAGCAAAAGTAACCAAACTTTGGAAGATATGCAAAGATTGGCTAATTTTGTGGTCGCAAAACTGCATTTACCGCTATGCTTCAACAGATTGACGCTTTTCTACACCAACATATCACCGGTGCTGACAGCCAGACGTGGATAACGCTGGCGTTGCTCGGCTTCATTGCCGCGAGCTCCGTAGTATCGTACTATCTCTGCCGTGCGCTGGAGTCAGCAGCCATGTTTTTCATCCGCAAGAGCCCCACCACGTGGGACGACGACCTTCTTAACCGTAAGTTTCTCAACGCCCTGTCGCAGCTCATGCCGGCCATCGTGGTGGCGTGGATGCTCCCGGTGTTCTTCCCGTCGGAGGCTTCGGCCGTCAACTGGGTGAGCATCGTCACCAAGTGCTATATCCTCTGGACGGTGGTCTACATTGTGAATGTGTTCATCTCCAACCTGTTCAATGCTTTCACCCTCCGGCCTCGCCTACATCCATACGCCATAAAGGGTATCTTCCAGATGGTCAGGCTGATAGTTATCGGACTCGGAGTTATACTGACCATCAGCATCCTGATCAACCGATCGCCCGGCGCCATACTGATGACTCTCGGCGCTTCGGCGGCCATACTTATGCTGGTGTTCAAGGACACGATACTCGGGCTTGTGGCGTCGGTGCAGCTCACAGCCAACAATATGCTGGGCAAAGGTGACTGGATAGTGGTGGACTCCCACGGCGTCAACGGGGAGGTGATAGACGTGTCGCTGACCACGGTAAAGGTGCGCAACTGGGACAACTCGATCACTACCGTGCCACCTTACTCACTTATCTCCGAGTCATTTAAAAACTATCAGCCGATGCGGCTGTCGGGCGGACGACGCGTTGACCGCTCGATACTCATCGACGCCAACTCCGTGAGATTCTGCACCGAAGCCGAGCTTGAGACCCTCCGCTCGCGCGGATGGCTCGAAGGACTCGGCGAAGAGGCCGCATCGCGGATGGTAAACCTCCGCCTGCTGAGGATTTATCTCGAGAGCTATCTCAATGCCGACGAGCGCGTGAACCATTCAATGACCTCAATGGTGCGCCAGATGGAACCCACGGCCACGGGTCTGCCCCTGCAGCTCTATTTCTTCACCAAAACCACTGAGTGGAAGGAGTTTGAAACGGTGCAGAGCGATATTTTCGACCATGTCTACGCCGTGATCCATGAGTTCGGTCTGAAGGTCTATCAGGTGGCGTCAAACGAAAAGAGTAAATGAGCGGAGAGATAAAGCCGAAAGGACGTTTTGCGCCGTCGCCTTCGGGACGGATGCATCTTGGCAACATGATGACCGCCCTGCTGTCGTGGCTCGATGCCAAAAGCCGCGGCGGCATTTGGCTGCTGCGCATCGAGGATCTTGACCCTCAGCGCTCCAAGACAGAGTTCGCACGGTTGATAGAGGACGACCTAAGCTGGCTCGGACTCGACTGGGACGAAGGCGGACTTGACAACCTCGGCCCCGCCGGACCATATTCGCAGAGCCTTCGCCACGACATATACTCGCAGTATCTCAGCCGGCTGCGCGACACCGGCCTCACATACCCCTGCCGATGCCGCCGCGCCGACATCATGGCCACTCAGGCCCCGCATCAGACCGACGGCCGGATAGTGTATGCCGGCACATGCCGTCCGGCTGCGGCACCGCCCTTCCATAGCGTTGATGAAGAAAGCCCGGCGGCCACACGCATCTATGTGCCTGACCGCGTCATCGAGTTCACCGACAGAGTTTTCGGGCCGCAGAGCGTCAACCTCACAGAGCATTGCGGCGACTTTGTGGTGCAGCGCGCCGACGGCGCGTGGGCCTATCAGCTGGCCGTGGTGATTGACGATGCCCTGATGGGCGTGACCGACGTGATCCGCGGCTGCGACCTGCTGCTCTCCACCGCCCAGCAGCTCTATCTCCATGAAATCCTCGGCTTCAAGGCTCCGCGCTACGGACATGTTCCGTTAGTGTGCAACGCGCAGAGTCTCCGTCTCTCCAAGCGCGATCAATCAATGAGCATGGAGCAGCTGCGCCGCGATCTCACGCCCGCCCGGCTCACCGGCATCCTGGCCCGGACAGCGGGCCTTACCCCGACAGCCGCCCCAATAACCCCGCACGACCTCCTCGACACCTTCAGCCTGAACAAAATAGCCCCGACAGAGAGCCTCATCATCTGATTTTTCCGCTGTGGTATATTTGGCAGAGCTATAGATAAGAGGCATAAATTATTGGGTGTTCCCGGTATAACAAACAGGGTGATTTGCCGTTTATAATAATATTCGCTACATTTGCTTTATGAATTACAGGATTTTTCCGCCCGATGAACTTATCGAGGCTACCATAACTCTGCCACTGTCAAAGAGCATGTCGAACCGCGCGCTGATAATCAGCGCTCTGACCCCCGGCGCCCATAGTCCGGAGGAGATAGCCGTGTGTGACGACACTGCCGTGATGACCGCGGCCCTTGATTCGGATGAACCGGCCGTGAATGTCGGCGCCGCCGGCACCGCCATGCGTTTTCTCACCGCATATTTCGCCGCCCTGCCCGGCCGTAAGGTGACGCTCGGGGGCAACGAGCGGATGAGCCAACGTCCGATAGGGCCGCTCGTCGATGCGCTCCGCAGCTGCGGCGCCTCTATAAGCTACCTCGGCGAAGAGGGCTTCCCCCCTCTGGAAATCGAGGGCCGGAGGCTGACCGGAGGCGAACTGACCGTGCGCGCCGACGTAAGCTCGCAGTTTATCTCGGCCCTGCTGATGGTGGCGCCGACTATGAACCGCGGCCTGACCGTGAGGCTCGAAGGGGAGGCTTCGTCACTTCCTTACATCGACCTTACCTTAGGCATGATGAACCACGCGGGAGCCGAAGCCGAACGCGAGCGTGAGACAATCACCGTGAAGCCCGGCAGTTACGCGCCTGTTGACTGGGAAATAGAGGCCGACTGGAGCGCCGCCACATTCTGGTATGAGATCGAGGCCATAACGTCGGGGTTCGTGTCGCTGCGCGGCCTGTGCGAGGACTCTCTGCAGCCCGACCGCCGCGTGGCCGACATATTCAGTTCGCTCGGCGTCAATACCGAATTCGAGGGCGAGGAGGCCGGCGTAACCGACCTGCTGGCATCGCCCGAACTGTCGCCGCGCCTCAACATCGACCTCAGCGACACGCCTGACGCCGCACAGGCCATAGCCGTGACCTGCACCATGATCGGCATCCCCTTCCGACTGTCGGGCCTCAGCTCGCTGAAAATCAAGGAGACCGACCGCCTGCAGGCAATCTCTACCGAGCTTGAGAAGGTGGGGGTGACGCTCGAGCGAATCGGCGACCATACCCTGGTGTGGGACGGGCGCCGACACCCGATTATTGAACTTCCCGTGTTCGATACTTACGACGACCACCGCATGGCGATGGCCCTGGCTCCCGCCTCGGTGTATCTGCCCGGCATAGTGGTGCGCGACATCGAGGTGGTCAGCAAATCATATCCCGGCTACTGGGACGGTCTGCGCGAGGCCGGATTCCGCCTCGAGGACGCCGGTGCCGGACACGCCGAAGAAACCGTTGAAAACGAATAATCCATGATACTCGCCCTCTACATACTTGCCGCCCTTGTGGGCGTGGGTGCAGTGCTCTATTTCTGGCACCGCCTCGACCTTAAGCACCACGGCAACTCCCCGGCACACGCCGACGCACAGGCTGAAGAGCCGCAGACCGACGGCGAAGTGTGCTGCGGCATGCACATCACCTGCGAGAAGGACTCGCTCTTAGCTGCAGTAAGCTCAAAAATAGAGTATTATGACGACGAAGAGATTGACCGTCTGGCCGGGCGCGACCCCGAGACGTTCACTGACGACGAAATCGAGGAACTCCGCTCCGTGATGCTGACACTCCTGCCGGCCGACATTGCCGGATGGGCCCGCAGCATCCAGCTGCGCGGCATCCGTCTGCCCCAGCTGCTCCGCGACGAGCTCATAATGATAGTGGCCGAGGCCCGTGCGGCCCATGCTGCCGTTCAATCACCAACCGCATAAGATTACAGACCGTCATGTGGGAGATGCTCGAATATCCGTTTTTCCGTAACGCCATTGCCGGTGTGCTGATTATCAGCGTGGCGGCTGCCGTGATAGGCACCTACATAGTTGCGCGGCGGCTCGTGGCCATAAGCGGCGGCGTGACCCACGCCTGCTTCGGCGGCCTCGGTCTCGGATATTACCTGGGCATCAATCCGATACTCGGCGCCGCCGTGGCAGCCATCGCTGCCTCGGCCGGTGTGGAATGGATGGCCCGCAGCCACAAGGTGCGCGAGGATTCCGCAATTGCCGTCATCTGGGCCTTAGGTATGGCCATAGGCATATTCTTCGTGTTTCTCACCCCCGACTATGTGCCGGAGCTCAACACCTTCCTCTTCGGCAACGTCATCACCATCACCCGCGCAGACTTATTGATGTTTGCCGTGTACACCGCAGTGCTGCTGGTGTTTGTGGCGGTTTTCCGCCGCCAGGTGCTCGCCGTGGCCTTTGACCGCGATTTCGCCGCCGTGATGCACATCCCCGTCCGGTTCATATCCTACAGCATGACGGTGCTCGTGGCCGTGTGCATAGTGCTCACCATCCGTCTGGTGGGCGTGATGCTTCTGATGAGCATGCTTGCCATGCCCCAGATAATAGCCGAGCTTTTCAGCCGCCGCTTCTACGGCATGATGCTATGGTCAGTGGTCATTTCGGCCGTGTGCTGCCTCACCGGCCTGGCTCTCTGCACCACCATCGACGTGCCCTGCTCGGCGCTGATAGTGATGGTGATGGTAACGGCCTACATTGTCGTAAGGCTGGCCGTGTGGCTCCGCGGCCGTGTGCGCCGCGCCTCTGCATCCGTGATGATCATAGCCCTGCTGACAACTGGGCTGAGTTCCTGCTCGCTCAAGAAAAACACGGCCGCCTCACGCAACTACATGGCCTTCATAACCCGCTACAATATCCACTACAACGGCGACGAGCACTTCAAGGAAACCCTCAAGAGCATGGAGGACGGCTATGAGGACGACTTCTCGCAGATGCTCTACATGCATCCCGCCGAGGCCTACAACAACGAGAAGGCCCCCCAGCCCGCCGGCGACTTCAAGCGCTCGATCGAGAAGGCCCAGAAGGCCATCCAGATACGCTCGATCAAGAAACGCCCAGCCCGCAAGGCCGGGAAGGCCAACGACCCCGAGTACAAAAAATGGCTCAAGCGCGAGGAATATAACCCCTTCCTCCACAACTCATGGATGATGATGGCCCGCAGCCAGTATTACGGCGGCGATTTCCTCGGCGCCGCAGCGACGTTTTACTACATAGCCCGCCACTTCTGGTGGCTCCCCGCCACGGTCACCGAAGCCAAGCTCTGGCAGGCACGGTCCTATCTGGCCATCGACTGGCTCTTCGAGGCCGAATCAATCCTCAACTCCATAAAGCCCAAGGATATGGCCGATAATTCCACGCTCCAGGGGCTCTATCACTTTGACCGCGCCGACCTGCTGGTAAGGCAGAAGGACTACGACAAGGCCATCCCCGAGCTCACAGAGGCCATCAAATATGCCAAAGGCTCACAGAAGGTCAGGATGACCTTCCTGTTAGGCCAGATGTATGAACGCGCGGGGCAGCCTGACAAAGCCTACGAATGTTTCAAGAAGGCCGGCAACTCGTCAGGCGTCAACTACCGCACCAAATTCAACGCCCGCATCAAGCAGAGCGAGGTCTACCAGGGCAGCGACATCCGCAAAGAGGTGAAAGCCCTTCAGGCCATGACCCGTTTCGGCGCCAACAAGGATTATCTTGACCAGATCTACTATGCCATAGGCAACCTCTATCTGTCGCGCGGCGACACCACAGAGGCCATCAGGAACTATGCCCTCGCGGCCGAGAAATCCACCCGCAACGGCATCGACAAGGCGCTTGCCCAGCTGGCCCTCGGCCGCATCTACTTTGACCGCCATCAGTATGAGAAAGCGCAGCCATGCTATGCCGAGGCTGTGCCGCAGCTGCCTGACAATTACCCGGACTACAAGCAGATACGCAAGCGCTCCGATGTGCTCGACGAACTGACAGTCTACTCCGAGAACGTCACCCTCCAGGACTCGCTCCTGCGCCTGGCCGCCATGACACCCGAGCAGCAGCGTGAGGTTGTCGACAAGATAATAGCCGAGCTCAAAAAGCGCGAGAAAGAGGAAGCCGAAGCCGCAGCCCGCGAGGAATATCTTGCACAGCAGGCGGCCGCCGGAACGGGCCTTCAGCAAGGCTCCACACAGGCTCCCTCGACCTTCCAGCTCAACACTGACAAATCGTGGTATTTCTATAACCAGGCCACGCGCAACGCCGGCCGCACCGATTTCCAGAAGCGCTGGGGCTCCCGCAAGCTCGAGGATGACTGGCGCCGCCGCAACAAGGCTTCGTACAGCGTGTTTGAGGATGTGGCCGATACTGACGAGAGCCTCGACACCGACTCCATCGGCTCCGAGACCGATGCCGAAGCCGCAGCCGAGCTCGAGTATGCCAATGACCCGCACTATCCCGAATATTACCTCCGCCAGATTCCCTCGACCGACGCCGACAAGCTCACGGCCAACGACGTGATCCAGGAGGGCCTTTACAATATGGGCCTGATACTCAAGGATAACCTCGAGGACTTCAAGGCCGCCGAAAGCGAATGGGACCGGCTGATGAGCCGCTACCCCGACAACATCTACCGCCTCGACGTGTATTACAACACTTATCTGATGATGATGCGGCAGGACGACACGGCCGGTGCCGAGCGCTACCGTCAGCTGATACTCAGCGATTTTCCCGATTCGAAATACGGCGAGGCGCTGGCCGATCCGCAGTATATGGAGAAGCTCAAGCGCATGCCCGAGGTAGAGCAGGGCCTTTATGACCGTGCCTATCAAGCATACATGGCCGACAACAACACCGAGGTCCACGAGATATATGCCGAAATGCGCCGCGACTATCCCATGAGCCGCATCATGCCCAAGTTCATGTTTATCGACGCACTTTCATACGTCACCGAGAACAATCCCGAGAAATTCGAGGAGGTGCTCCGCGAGCTAATAGAGCGCTACCCCGACACCGACGTGTCGCCGCTCGCATCAAGCTACATCAGGCTCCTCGGCGAAGGCCGCAAGCTAAACTCCACCGGGGGCAACGTGCGCGGCATGCTATGGAGCACACGCCTGTCAAACGACTCCACTGCGGTCAACTACGAGGAACCGGCCGAATTCGACTTCGAGAGCGACGGCCCGCAGCTGATGGTGCTCATCTATTCGACCGACGCCGTCAACGCCAACCAGCTGCTGTTTGACGTAGCGCGGTTCAACTTCTCGTCGTTCGTGGTCAAGGACTTCGAACTCGAGCAGCTGAAATTCGGCCACTTGGGACTGCTCGTTATCTCGGGCTTCGATAACCAGCAGCAGGTGCTCCAGTACCGCTCGGTGATGGAACGGCCTGACGGGCTGAAGCTTCCAGAGGGAGTGATACCACTGATTATCAGCAAGAACAATTTCGACATACTCACCGAACAGGGCCGCACCCTCGACGAATACCTGATAGCAGCCGGCGACAAGCGCCTCGAACAGATCCACCGCGCCCTCCAGCCCGACACCGACACTCCGCCGGTACCGGCCGAGGCTCCCGCTCAACCTGACCAGCCTGACCAGTCTAACAAGTCTGACAAGTCCGACAAGTCCAAATCTGACCAATCCGCTCAGCCTCAGCAGCCCTCCGCTCCAGCCGAGCCTTCACAGCCTCAGCAGCCTCAGCCTGAAGAGTTTGAGTATGACATTCCGGTGCCTGTGGTGCCTGTGGGCAAGCCGCCGGTGGCACCGCGCACTGACCTGCCCTACCCCACCGGCAGCGAAGGCGATGACCCTCTCCTTGATTAAAACCGTAAAAACATGAGCCAGCAAAAGATACTCTGGGCCGACGATGAGATAGACCTCCTCAAGCCCCACCTTATATTCCTCCGCAACAAGGGTTACGACGTGGTGACCGTCAACAACGGCGCCGACGCTCTGGCCCTGGCCTCGCAGACGCCGTTTGACCTCATAATCCTTGACGAGAACATGCCCGGTCTAACCGGCCTTGAGACGCTCCAGCGCATTAAACAGGCCGACCCGGCCGTTCCCGTAATCATGATCACCAAGAGCGAGGAGGAGAACATCATGGACCAGGCCGTCGGCAGCAAGATTGCCGACTACCTCATCAAGCCTGTCAACCCCAACCAGATACTCATCTCCATCAAGAAGAACCTCCACTCCAACCGCCTGGTGAGCGAAGCATCCACCACGGGCTACCGCCAGGAATTCACCAACATAACCCAGCTGATCAACCGCGCCGAATCCGTAGATGACTGGATGGAGATCTACCGCACACTGGTCCGCTGGGAGCTCGAACTCAGCGAGGCCGACACCGGCATGAGCCAGCTCCTTGACATGCAGAAAACCGAGGCTAACGCCGCTTTCGCCAAATTTGTCCGCAAGAACTACGCCTCCTGGATGGATACCGAAGCCGCCGGCCGGCCTCTTATGAGCCCCGACATCTTCAAGACCAAGATTTTCCCGCTGCTCGATGCCGGCGAGAAGGTGTTTTTCATCCTCATTGACAACTTCCGCTTTGACCAGTGGCGCGTGATCCGGCCGCTGCTCTCCGACCTCTTCACATCCGACGACGGCATGTACTGCTCGATACTGCCCACCGCCACACAGTATGCGCGCAACGCCATATTCTCCGGACTGATGCCACTCGACATCGAGCGGATGTTTCCCGACCTGTGGGTGGACGAGGAGAGCGAGGAGGGCAAGAACCTCAATGAATCGCCTCTGATCGACACTCAGTTCAGGCGTTTCCGCCGCCAGTGCCGCTTCTCTTATACCAAGGTCAACGACTCGGTGGCCGGCGAGCGCCTGCTCCGTGACTTCGCCTCGATGGAGCAGAATGACCTCAACGTGGTGGTGTTCAACTTCATCGACATGCTGTCACACGCCCGTACCGAGAGCCGCATGATCCGTGAACTCGCCTCGAGCAATGCCGCTTACCGATCGATCACCGAATCGTGGTTCCGCCATTCGTCGGCCTACGAGCTCTTCCGCCGAATAGCCGAAAAAGGCTATAAGGCGGTGCTCACCACTGACCACGGCTCAATCCGCGTGGAGAACCCCATCAAAGTAGTGGGCGAGAAGAACACCAACACCAATCTCCGCTACAAGCTGGGACGCAATCTCAACTACAATCCAAAGCAGGTTTACGAAATCACCCGTCCGCGCGATTTCGGGCTGCCTGCACCCAACATCTCCACAGGCTACATCTTCGCCGCCAACCGCGACTTCTTCGCCTACCCCAACAACTATAACTATTATGTGCAGTACTACACCGACACATTCCAGCATGGAGGCATCTCCCTGGAAGAGATGCTCGTGCCCGTAGTCACGCTTTCTCCCAAATAACACCCCACCATTATGCAACACACCATCCGTATAGCGTCGACCGACGACCTCAACCGCGCTGCCGACGAGTTTGTCCGTCTCATGGATTCATCGACCGTCTACGCCTTCAACGGCGAGATGGGCGCCGGGAAAACCACCTTCATCATGGCACTGCTTCGCCGCCTCGGCGTAGGCGATGACCTGGCCGGCTCACCTTCATTCGCCATCATCAACGAATACCGCTCCGACACCACCGCAGAGCTTATCTATCACTTTGACCTCTACCGTCTTGAGTCGCTTGAAGAAGCCCTTGACATAGGCATCGAGGACTATTTTGACTCAGGCGCCCTCTGTCTGCTCGAATGGCCCGAGCGCGTGGCCGATATCCTCCCCGACGACACCGTCAGCGTCGACATCCGCGTCAACGACGACGGCTCACGCACACTCACATTCGACACCGACCCCGAGGAGTGATCCCCGCAGCATGAGCGTCGCCACCGCCTCACTGATAATGGCCGCAATCTTCGCGCTTTGCGGCCTGCTCTCGATAGCCGCCGCGTTGAGGAACTGGGACTGGTTTTTCAAGTCGCAGGCCTTGACCGGCAGGCTGTCGCGCCGGCGTCAGCGCATAATCTACGGCGCCCTGGGCGTCATCATGATAGCCATGAGCGCCCGCCTCGTCACCGATGCGCTGTAGCTTTGCTCCCCCCAAAAGCTCATTTCAAGGAATATTTCGCAAAAAAGTCAAAAAAGCCTTGGCAATACAAAAAATAAGCATTACCTTTGCATCGCAAAACCAAAAAGCACCTCAGTAGTGAGGCAGCAAAAAAATGACTCCGTAGCTCAGTTGGTAGAGCAAATGACTCTTAATCATTGGGTCGAGGGTTCGAGCCCCTCCGGGGTCACTAAAGGGTCTATCAGACCAGCGAATTCCTCTGAAAATCATTGATTTTCAGAGGAATTTCTTTTTACCGCAAACCACAATATCGAGTTTTGCAGGAACACCCCACCTACAATCAACCCATTTTTAACAACCGCTTTTCATATTGACCCGTTAAAAAGCGTGTTCAGTAACCAATTTTTCGGAATTTTGTCATCCTTGTCAGTTGACTCTACAGACTCTACACAGGGACAGGAGGGCACGAGGGCTTGCGTAATCCGAAAATAATTGCGATATTTGTTACTTTGTAAAGGTTTCGGCCTTTCCAACCTGTTTCTAATATCCTTCCATTATTCATAATGAACAAATTATTGCTCAGTATCTCGGCTGCGGCCGCTATCCTTGTCCTTGCTCCCCCGGCTACGGGTGCCGATTCGTTCTCCAATCCTCTTGATGACATTACTTCAATCCACAACGGCTCCGGCGGACTGCAGCAGCGTTATGGCGGTTCGGGCGTGAGCGTGGGTGTGCTCGACATGGGATTCGACCCTAACCATGTGGCTTTTACGACTCCGGGCGATGCGTCGCAGAGCCGCGTCAGGGCCTTCTACATCTGGCGTAACTCGAAATTCGATCTCCAGGACCTGGCCGACGCCACCACCGACACCCGCAATGACTATCACGGCACACATGTGGCCGGCATTGCCGCAGGCGGCTACGACGGCGCGGGCCGCTACAACGACGGTTCGGGCGTGAAGGACTACACCAGCATGCCGGTGTTCGGCATAGCCCCTGACGCAGACATCGTGATGGCCGGCGCAGGCGGCGACCTATCCTCGGCCCAGATAAAAGCCGGCGTGGCTACGCTGACTGACTATTACACCTCATCGGGCAAGCCGATGGTTATCAACATATCGTCAGGCGACATCAAGGGCTCCCACAGCGGCAGCGGCGACGGCGTCACCGGATCGGGGATGGCCGAATACACCGGCAAAGGCCCCATAATCTGTGTGGCTGCGGGCAACGAGGGCGCCATGAAGTGCGCACTGAACGTAGGCGGTGGAGATGCCGACGACGAGGCATGCATAGGTCTTTCACCGTCAAACTATCAGACTGAGTATTATATATATACCACTCCGCGACGGAAGGCAGGGGCCACCGGCTCGCTCACCACTTCAAAGGTCGAGCCGCTGCAGATTGATTTCATAGTCTATGATTCGCAAAGCGGCAAGATTGTTTACTCCAGGAATCTTTATGACATATCGCAGAATTGCTCAGGACACGCCATGGCCGGCTCATCGGCTGCCAAAGCCTATCAGTTTACTGAAAATGCCGACTTTGACCGATGGTTCTCGGCCGATTCATATATCCGCCTTACAAGTTGCGGCTGCGTAAACACCACAGGCCCTAATCTTAAAGAACGCAGCGAATGGGTGTTCATGATAAGCACATTATTCAAAAATTCAGCTTCATCGCGCTATAAACCGGGACTGTATATAGCCACACGCAAAGGTGAACGCGCTTTCGGTTATACCACTTCGGCCACCGGATTTACCTCCTATCAGGCAGGAAGCGCCACTAACGCCGACGGCTCGGTGACATATCCCGCATGGCGCGGCGGCTCAAGCGACGGCTCCATGTCGGCCCTGGCAACCCTCGACAATGTCATTGCCGTGGGCGCATGCTCCGCAATCTCCCGTTACGGGCTGCTGAATGGCAACACCTATGGCGCCACCTACAAGCCTGGCGAGATATGGCCGTCGTCGTCCTACGGCATGAACACCTTCACCGGCGAACGCCTCCCCCATGTCGTGGCTCCCGGCTACACCGTAGTGTCGGCCGTCAACCGCTACTACAGCCGCACCTACAGTTCGCTTGCAGCCTCGGCCGATGTCGACGGTTCCACCTACAACTGGTCGCTCGAATCGGGCACGTCGATGGCATCGCCCTTCGTTGCCGGCACCATAGCCCTGTGGCTCGAGGCCAATCCCGAGATGACGGTCGATGACATAAAAGATGTGTTCCGTCACACCAACGTCTACCCCGCCGACATCGCCGAACTACCCGCTACCGACGAACGCCGTCTGCGCTGGGGAGGCGGCATGATCCAGCCTCTGGTCGGTCTCAAATACGTGCTCGAGAAGAAGGCCGATTCCGGCATCCCAACAGTGAGCGGGGACGATGACCGCCTCATCATAGAGCAGCAGGGCCGTGAAATCAAAATCTTCCTTGCAGGCGCAACCGACCTCACCGGCCGCCTCTACACCCTCACCGGCCTCACCGCCGCCCAATCACAGACCCAAGCCAACGAGCTCACCCTGACAGCCCCCGCCTCAGGTCTCTACCTCCTCGAAGTCACCACCCCCGGCACCCGCCTCACCCGCAAACTCCTTATCAATTAGCAATCAGCAATCCATATCGAAGCAGAATCGTCAACGGCGGTTCTGCTTCGACATTTAAGAGCCGGTTGAAATGAACAGATATGAACAGGATTTGGGGTTCGGTTGCGGAGCGGTTTTATTACTTTTGCCTTAAATTTAAAATTTATTTTTATGAAAAAAGTAATTTCTGCGGCACTTATTCTGCTCGCCGCTTTCGTGGCTTTCCCCGTCATGGCCCGGACTCAGACCAATAGGTCGGAAAACGTTCAGACTCAAACACCTGTCGATAAGGTGTGTGACTATTTAAATTTCGTGACCGCCGAAATGGCCCGATGCACCTCGCCTTCCCAGGCTCAGTCTGTGCTCGAAAACATGGATGCCTCGGGCTATATTGACGTGACGAATGAGGATTTTTATAACTACAAACTGTCGGTCGCCGACAAGCAAAAAATTATCGACACGATGGGCGAACTGATCTGTGCCATGGGAAATGCTTACGGGGCCAATGATCGGACTGATGAGATTGTCAATCAGATGGGCGCAGTGATTTATAACGGCGTATCCCGGGCCACAACCCTGAGCGAAGCCTTCGCCAACATAGGCATGAACATATTCTCCAACGCCACCGGCCGCTCCAGCTTTTAGTATTACACCAGCATATTTTCTCGGCAAAGAGGCTGCCTGTGGCAGCCTCTTTTGCTATATATTACCCTTTCATAAAAAGGGATTTTTACTGATGAAAATTACCATCGCTGAAAAGTTATGAGCGTAAAAAAAGTCGTAGTTTGAACTATTATTGCTTTATTCACAGCTTAATAGACGCAAGTACGACCATGGAAGAAAATATATACATGTTGACTGACGGGGAAATCCGCCGTCGGTTAGGACAAAAAATAAGGCATCTGCGACTCCGACAAATAGGACACCTCATCTGCGTAAACTGCGAATCCCGTCCCCTTAAGTCATTTTTTGAGGAAAACGCCTGAATTTGTTTGCAACGGACGTCATTAGTTGTCAAGGAACTTCGTGAAGAACTTCACCGCCACCCTCGTGAAAAAATCGGGGGAATTGATTGGGGGTGATGCAAAAGATTTGTAAATTTGCAACTTGAATCGTTTTCCGACGATTTTATTGTCATCGGCCCGGCCTCAAAAAGCAGCCGCTGATGCAATCTTTTGTTTAACTTAATCCCTCAGTCTTGGACATCGACCCTTTACCCTCCGCCGACCCTCTTTCAACTATATTTTCGGTAATCACCTGCACGATAGGCTCGTTTGGCGCGAGCCAAACTATAGCTCTGATTTTCGCCCTGCTGGCACTCTTTGTCTCCGGCTTTATGTCAGGCAGCGAAATAGCTTTTTTCTCCCTCGAAGAATCGCAACTCGAAGAGCTGGAAGATGAGCCGAAAGGCCAGCGCATAATCCGCATCCTCGAAAAACCGGAAAAACTCCTCGCTACAATCCTCATTGCCAACAACCTGGTCAACGTGACGATAGTCGTGCTGACGAACTTTGCCCTCGGGCCTGTGTTCAGCGGCATGTCGGCAGTGCTGAGCTTCGTGCTGCAGACAGTGCTGTTGACCTTCATCATACTGCTTTTCGGCGAGATACTCCCCAAACTTATAGCCAATTCGGGCAACATGCGCTGGGCGCGCTTCGCCGTGGGAGGCATCTCGGCCATAATGAAGATGCTCAGCCCGCTGGCCAACCTGCTTGTGAGCAGCTCGGGCATAGTGAAGCGCGTGGTGACCAAGAAGCGCCACGACGTGACCACCGATGAGCTCAGCCACGCCCTCGAAATCACTGATGTCAAGGCATCTGACGATAAAGAGATGCTCGAAGGCATACTCCGCTTCGGCGACACTACGGCCTCGGAGGTGATGACTCCGCGCGTCGACATGACCGACATCGAAATATCCTGTGACTTCGATCAGGTGATGAAAACTGTGCTTGACAGCGGCTACTCGCGTCTGCCAGTATATCACGAGACTCAGGACGACATCCGCGGTGTGCTCTACTCGCGCGACCTGCTGCCCTACATAGGCCACGCCGACGCCTCTTTCCGCTGGCAGAAGCTGCTGCGCAAGCCCTATTTCGTGCCCGAAACCCGCATGATCGACGATCTTCTCGAGGACTTCCGCACCCGCCGCATACACATGGCCATAGTCATCGACGAGTTCGGCGGCACACAGGGCGTGGTGACCCTCGAGGATGTGCTCGAAGAGATTGTGGGCGACATCAACGACGAATACGACGAGGAGGAGAAGAACTTCCAGCGCCTTTCCGACGATACTTTCATCTTTGAGGGCCGCACCATACTGAGCGACTTTTTCCGCGTGACAGGCCTCAACGAGGATGACTTCGCCGACGTGACCGTTGACTGCGAAACACTCGCAGGCATGCTTTTAGCCATCCGCGGCGACTTTCCCAAGGAGAAAGAGCCGATGGTCTACGGCCGTTGCCGCTTCCTGGTGCTTGACGTCATCAATCACCGCATCACCTCCGTGCGCGTGAAGGTGATGCCCGAAGTCCAGGATAAATAGTCCTCACGCCATGTCACGCACCCTGCCCATACTCGCAATAGCCGCACTCGCGCTCACTGGCTGCGGCGATAACGGGAGCGACCAGGCTACGACACAAACCGCCGTGCCCCTGCCGAAAGCATTTCCCCGAATACCGACCTACGACACGGTGTACGTAACGACTGACAGCCTGCCCTGCGGCTTCGAGGTCAACGCCAATGCCCTTGTCAGCATCAGCCGCCCCGGCACCGCTCCAGAAGGGACTGTGTGGGCCGACATATCCTATCCCGCCTACAACTCCACACTCCGCGTCACCTTCACTCCCGTCACGGCCTCGACGCGCCACGACGTAATAGCCAACCGCCGGGAACGCATGATGCTCAACTTTGCCGACAATCCCGTGCAACTCAAAGAGCTTCAGTCGCCCGATGCAGATTATACCACCGATATCCTCACCGCCCCGACGGCCCGCGTGACCCCGGTGCAGTTTGTGGGCTTCAATGACAGGTGGGTGATAAGCGGCGCCCTCCAGATGCACCGCCTCTCCTATTCCGACCCCGATTCGATAATGCCGATGCTCCGGGCTGTTGAGCGCGACATCTGCCATTCAGCCACCCATCTCCGATAACACGCTTATGGACGGCATCATAACCCTGACAATAGACACAACCACAGTGCTCGCCACCAAACTCGCGGAGCACAACCGCGCCGGACGGATGGCTGCCGAGCGCGCCGCAGTAAACGGCCTCGTCAAAGCCGCTTTCGGCCCATCCGCACAGACAGCACACGACCCCCACGGCGCCCCCTTCATCGAAGGCTTTCCGGGCCATATCTCCGTGACACATGGCGGCGGATATGCTTTGCTGGCCATTGACCGCGAGCACCGTATAGGCATTGATTGCGAAGCATACCGCCCTCAGCTGCAACGCGTAGCGTCAAAATTTCTGTCGGCCGACGAACTTCCGGTCCACGCCGCATCGCCTCAGGCCCTGCTGAGAGCCTGGACCGTTAAAGAAGCTGTTTTCAAAGCATTAGGCGATCCATTGCTCACCATTTCACAAATCATCCTTCCCTCTTTCCTTCCCGAGGAAGCCATGTTAGAGATAACACTTCCCCAAGGCAAGGCAAGAATCACCATGCAGACAGTTCCCCTGCCTGCGGCCACATCCCTCGCCACCCTTGTCAGGGCATATTGAGGGTTTTGGGCTTGAGGAGGAAAAGCTGAGCCATCAGCGAAAGAAGGAGGGCACCCGCCATGCAGGCGAATCCGGTGCCCATCAGTCCCTTCTCGGCCAGCGAGCCTAACACATTGGTGGCCAGCGCTCCGATAAAAAGGCCGCTCATGTTCATGATTCCGTAGGCGGTGCCGCGCGAGCGTGAGCCCACGAACTGGCAGAGGATAGGCATGTTGTTGGCGTCGAAAAGTCCGTAGCCGAGGCCGAAGAGCACAGCGGCCCCTATGGCCGCCGCGAGAGTGGTGCCGAAGCCCATCAGCACGAGTGAGGGTATCATCATGGCGAGGCCTATGGCCGAGGTGTAGATGCGGCCCCGCAGGTTGGTGCGGCTCCAGCGGTCAGCCATCGGGCCGCCCACCATAACGCCGATGAACGAAGCGAAAGCAATGGTGATCGTAGCCACCGGTCCGGCATAAACCATGTCAATGCCGAGCGAGTCGGCAAACAGTGTCGGCAGCCAGTTTTTAGTGGCCCAGCCCGGCACAGAGCATGAGGCGAAGAAAAACAGAATGGTCCAGAAGGCGATACTCGTCACGAGCATGCCGAGCGATGAGCCTATGGCCTTCAGATTGTCACGAAGCACCTCACTGACAGGCGCCTTACCGGCCTTTTCGGCCGGCGACTCGAAGGAGTAGGAGCGCTTTTCGCGGAGCAGGAACACCAGCACCACGGCGTAAGCCACGCCCACAAGACCGAACACATGGAAGGCCGACTGCCACGACACCGCCGAGGCCACGAACGCACCGAAGCCGCCCACGGCCTGACCCATATAGAGGCCCGTCATGTGGATGCCGATGGCCAGCGACAGCTGCTTGCCGGTGAAATAGTCGGCGATAAGCGACAGTGCCGCAGGGATATACAGTGCTTCCGACACTCCCATGGCTGCACGGAGCCAGTAGATCTCATTATAACTTGTGGCATAACCCATCATGACGGTGACCCCGCTCCACACAGCCAGCGAGATGACTATCAGCCATTTGCGGTTGACCCTGTCAGCCACGATGCCTGACAGCGGGCTCATGAAGCCGTAGATCCACATGAAGGCGGCCATTATCTTGCCGAACATCACCTTGCTTTCAAGGTCAGAGATGTCGACGGCCATAGCATCGCGCATGGTCGAGAGCATCTGGCGGTCCATATAGTTGAGCAGCGCCACCACCCAGAGCAGAGCGACGACAATCCAGGGATAGAATTTCTTTTCGGCAAGTTTCATGGCATGAGTATAATAAGGTATAGAATAAGGTAATGGCAAAGTTATTAAAAAAATGTAATGACAGTGTGATTATCTTCCGAATTTTTCGGTATTTTTGCGGTAAACAACCCAATCATATACCACCGAAAATGAAATTCGAAAAGATCGAGGGGCTCATCGATGCCCCGTTCACGCCGTTCGATGCCGAAGGCAACGTAAATCTCGAACCGATACCGGCTTATGCCGCCATGCTTAAGGCCAACGGCCTCAAGGGAGTGTTTGTCAACGGCTCATCGGGCGAAGGCTACATGCTCACCGACGATGAACGCAAACGCCTCGCCGAGGCATGGCTTGACGCCGCCCCCGAAGGATTCAAAGTGATAGTGCATGTGGGCAGCTGCTGCCTGCGCTCGAGCCGCGAGCTCGCCCGCCACGCCGCCGAACACGGCGCATGGGGCATCGGCGCCATGGCGCCCCCCTTCCCCAGGATAGGCCGCATAGAAGAGCTCGTGAAATATATCGAGGGAATAGCCTCAGCCGCTCCTGACCTTCCGTTCTACTATTACCATATTCCGGCTTTCAACGGCGCATACCTGCCTATGATAGACCTTCTGCGGGCCGTGGACGGCCGTGTGCCTAACTTCGCCGGCATCAAATACACCTTCGAAAGCCTCTACGAGTACAACCAGTGCCGCCTGTACAGCGACGGCAAGTACGACATGCTCCACGGTCAGGACGAAACCATCCTCCCCTGCCTCGCCATGGGCGGCGCCCGCGGCGGCATAGGCGGAACCACCAACTACAACGGCCGCGAACTCACAGGCATCCTCGACGCCTGGAAACGCGGCGACCTCGAGGCCGCCCGCGAGCACCAGAACTTTGCCCAGGACGTGATCAACGTAATCTGCCGTTACCGCGGCAACATTGTGGGCGGCAAGCGCATCATGAAACTCATAGGCCTTGACCTCGGCCCCAACCGTGTGCCCTTCCGCAATATGACCGACGAGGAGGAAGCCGCCATGAAAGCCGAACTCGAAGCCATCGATTTCTTTAACCGCTGTAATAAGTTCTGATATGTGGAAAAGTGACCCTAAAGGCTATCTGAAAGCCTGGCGTGACCGCTATGTGACCGATCTTACCGGCAATATCCTCCCCTTCTGGCTCGAGCACGGGCTCGATCGCGTGAACGGCGGAGTCTACACTTGTGTGGACCGCGGGGGACGGCTTATGGACTCCACCAAATCGGTGTGGTTCCAGGGACGCTGCGCCTATGTCTATTCATTTGCCTATAACAACATAGAGCGCCGTCAAGAGTACCTTGACATGGCGCTGGCATGCCTGCGGTTCATCGTTGACCATTGCTTCGACGCTGACGGCCGCATGTACTTCGAGGTAACCGCCGACGGCCGCCCGCTTCGCAAGCGACGCTACGTGTTCTCCGAGTGCTTCGCAGCCATAGCCATGAGCGAATACTCCATAGCCACCGGCGACAAAACCTGGGCCGAGCGCGCCCTCTCGCTCTTCAAGGATATAGTGCGCTTCACCACCACCCCCGGCATCCTCGAGCCGAAATACCTGCCCGCTCAACCATCTATCGGCCACTCAATCACGATGATACTCATCAACACGGCAGCATGTGTACGCCGCGCCATCGCCGATCCCTGCCTCGAGGCACAGATAGAGCGGTCAGTAGAGACGCTGCGCCTGTTCATCCATCCCGAATACAAGGCGCTGCTCGAGACCGTAACCCCTGGGGGCGAGCTGATCGACACCATCGGAGGCCGCGTGATCAACCCCGGACACTGCATCGAGACCTCGTGGTTCCTCCTTGAGGAGGCACGGTTCCGCGGCGACACCGCCTTGCGCGACATGGCCCTGCAGATCCTCGACTGGAGCTGGCAGTGGGGCTGGGACAACGAGTTCGGCGGCATCATCAACTTCCGCGACTGCAAAGGCTTCCCCGCCCAGGACTACTCGCAGGACATGAAATTCTGGTGGCCCCAGACCGAGGCTGTCATAGCCACTCTCTACGCCTATCTCATGACCTCCGACAAGCGCTACCTCGAGATGCACTCCATGGCCTCGGACTGGGCTTACGAGCACCTGCCCGACCCGGCTTACGGCGAATGGTTCGGCTATCTCCACCGCGACGGCACCGTGGCTCAGCCCGCCAAAGGCAACCTGTTCAAAGGCCCCTTCCACATCCCCCGCATGATGGTGAAATCCGCCATGCTCATTGACGAAATCCTTAACGAGAAATGAAACGTCTGCCGGCACTCATAGCAGGTTTAATGCTGTCTGCCTTTTCGCTGAGTGCGGGACGCCCGGTGAAAGTGGCCTGCATAGGCAACAGCATCACCTACGGCATGACCATCCCCGACCGCGAAACGATGTGCTACCCGGCTCAGCTCTCGCGCATGCTCGGCGAGGGCTACGAGGTGGCCAACTTCGGCCATTCGGGAGCCACGCTTCTGCGCCATGGCCACCGACCCTACACCTCGCTCGACGAATGGCGGGGCGCCAAGGCTTTCGCCCCCGACATAGCGGTGATACATCTCGGCGTCAACGACACCGATCCCCGCGACTGGCCCCATTACGGCGACGAGTTTGTCAGTGACTACAAGGCGATTATCGATACACTGCGGATGATCAACCCGCAGGTCCGTGTCTATATAGCCCGCCTGACGCCGCTCTCGGCCACCCATTACCGTTTTCCTACCGGCACCCGCGACTGGCGCCTGGAGGTCAACCGGGCCATCGACCGCGTGGCCGAAGCCACCGGTGCCACACTGATTGATTTCGACACTCCGCTGCGTCACCGCCAGCACCTGCTGACTGACGGCATACACCCGTCGGCCGAAGGATCGCGTTTCCTTGCCGAGACCGCCTGCAAGGCGATTACCGGACGCTGCGGCCCGCTGCGGCTCCCCGCCGTGATGCAGAGCGGCATGGTGGTGCAGCGTGACCGCTATCTCCCCGTTGCCGGCATGGCCGACGCCTTCAGCCCCGTGACCGTGAGCATAGGAGGCGCCACCTACCGCACCGCCGCCGACGCCAACGGCCGCTGGAAGGTTGTCACCGCCCCGCTCGTCACCGGTCCGGCCTACACACTGACGGTGACCGACGGCCGAGACTCCATCCGCGTGGCCGACATCCGCGCCGGAGAGCTGTGGATAGCCTCGGGACAGAGTAACATGGCATTCCCGCTGCGCGATGCCGTCGGTGCCGGGGATTTCATAGCCTCAAGCAGCGATTCACTGCTGAGAATCTACGATATGCGGCCGCGCGCCATGACCGACGACGTAGAATGGCCCGATTCTATTATCAGGCGTCTTGACAGCCTCGACTACTTCTATCCCGCCCGCTGGCAGGGCGCACGGCCCGACAATGTCGGTGACATCTCAGCCATAGCCTATCTGTTCGGCCGCGAGCTGCGCGACTCGCTCCGCGTACCCGTAGGCCTGATAATCAATGCCGTGGGCGGCTCGACCACCGAATCGTGGGTCGACATATCGACTCTTGAGCGCGAAATGCCCGGTATCCTCGTCAACTGGCTCGGCAACGACTACGTGCAGCCCTGGGCTCAGAGCCGCGCCCGCCGCAACCTCGGATCCCACACCTCATCGCTCCACCCCTACAAGCCTGACTATCTGTTTGCCACGGCCATCGACCCGCTCGCGCCGCTCACCGCGACCGGAGTAATATGGTATCAGGGCGAAAGCAACGCCCACAACACCGACCTCCACCGCAGGCTCTTCCCGATGCTCGTCGACAGCTGGCGGCGGCATTTCGATGATCCGCAGCTGCCTTTTTACTTCGTGCAGCTGAGCTCCATCAACCGCCCATCGTGGCCCGGATTCCGTGACAGCCAGCGGCAGCTGGCCGGCGAAATTCCCAATGTGTATATGGCGGTCAGCTCCGACCGCGGCGACTCACTTGACGTGCATCCGCGCGACAAAGCGCCCGTAGCCCATCGTCTTATCACGCAAGCACTTAACCATCACTACGGGTTCAGCCATGTAACTCCCTGCGGACCCGAGCCTGTCGCAGCCCGGCAAACAGGACCCGGCACCGTGGCCGTAACCTTCACCAACGGCCAAGGCATGCGCCCGGCCTGCGGCTCCGCCATCCGCGGCTTTGAACTGGCCGACATCGACGGGCTATATTATCCTGCTGAAGTTATCTCGGTAAATCCCAATGAACTAATCATCAAAAGCATGAAAACGAATAACCCCACGATGGTGCGCTACGCCTGGCAGCCCTTCACCCGGGCCAACCTCGTGAACAGCGACTCACTCCCCGCCGGCACATTTAAGATGGCCGTTGACCCGGGAGATTTCACCCTCGAGCCTGAAGCCGGCATGGAATACGGCGTGTCAGCACCCTTTGCCGGAATGTCTGGCGGCCGCCTGATAATAGCGGGAGGCTGCAACTTCCCCTGCCCCGATCCGTTAGCTCCCGGCGCCACAAAGAAATATTACCGCGGCATCTATGCCGCCGACACCGCCTCACTGCAGTGGCGCCGCATAGGATCGCTGCCTCAGGCCATGGCTTACGGCGCCACCGCCCCGGTTGACGGCGGTCTGCTGCTGATCGGAGGCACCTCAGAGGCCGGTCCGCTGACCGATGTTACCCTGCTCACCGCCGATTTCTCGTCCTCAGAGCCTGAAGTCACTCTCACCCCCATGCCCCCGCTGCCCGTGCCGGTCGACAATATGGCCGCCGCCACAATAGGGAGGACAGTGTATGTGGCCGGAGGCAACATCACCACCGATGGCGTCACCACCCCGTCGCGCCACCTGTATGCCCTCGACCTCGGCAGCGAACGACCGCGCTGGGAGAAACTCAAATCGATACCGGGCAACCCGCGTGTACAGCCTGTAATGGCAGCAGCCCGCGATGCCTCGGGCAACGAGTGCCTGTGGCTGTGGGGTGGCTTTGCCCCGCGCCACGCCGGCCATGAGCCCACACTCGACACCGCCGGTCTCTGCTACCGTCCCGACACTAACCGCTGGACAGCCGTCCCGGGTCCCGCCGACGCTGACAGTCAGCCAATATCCACCGGCGGAGGAGCCGCTGCAACGCTCACTGACGGCCGCATAGCCGTGGCCGGAGGAGTCAATGCCCGGGTGTTTCTCGACGCCCTGCGCTGTCAGGCTCCCGACTATCTGCTTCACCCCGTGGAATGGTATCGCCTAAACCCCCATGTAATGGTGTTTGACCCCGGAAAGCTGAGCTGGAGCGAGGCCATGACCACACCGGAAGCAGCACGAGCCGGTGCGGCCGTAATCGCCGGAAATCACAATGACATCTTTATTTACGGCGGAGAGCTGAAGCCCCGCATACGCACTGCCTCGACCATCCACCTTAACGACCTATGACAATGACCATACCCAACAGCGACATCGACCTGTCAGTGAGCAACTACGGCACGACCCGTCACATTGAATATCAGGCCGCCCTTATTCCATGGGGCGCCACCGAACCTCACAATCTTCATCTGCCCTATCTCACCGATGCTATTCTCAGCCACGACATAGCCGTGGAAACCGCGATCAAGCTTCGCGACCTCCACGGAATCAACGCCATTGTGATGCCGCCGGTGAACATGGGGTCACAGAATCCGGGACAACGCTCCCTGAAATTCTGCGTACATGCCCGTTACGACACCCAGCGCGCCATTCTCACCGACATCGCCTCATCTCTTTTCAGTCAGGGTATCAGACTGCTGGTGATTATAAACGGCCACGGAGGCAACAACTTCAAGAACATGATCCGCGATCTGGCCGTTGACATGCCCGAAATGACGATAGCATGCGGGGAATGGTACAAGGTCCTTCCTGCAAAGGACTTTTTCGATGCCCCCGGCGACCATGCCGATGAACTCGAGACATCGGTGATGATGCACTATCACCCTGAACTGGTGAATCTCGACACAGCGGGTGAAGGTAAGGCCGGAGGTTTCCGGAGCGAAGAACTGCGCCGGGGAACCCTCTGGATACCCCGCCGGTGGAACCGCGTGAGCCGCGACACCGGAATAGGATCTCCCAAAGCCGCAACTTCCGAAAAAGGCGCCCGCTTCGCCGACGCCGTCACCTCCCGCCTGGCTCAAACAGTTGCCGACCTCACAGGATCCGACCTATATCTCCCTATACCGGATTAAAGCATTTTTTTCTTAATAATGGCAAGGGTCGGTTAAATCGCTTTAACCGACCCTTAACTTAAGCTATGTTAACAACTTACGTTTGACATTCAGCGACAAGTGTCATTATCTTTGCACTCGCAAATAAGACCATAAGACTTCAAATACATAATCATTCTTACCTATCATTGTCACAATCACCTCTCTCCTTCAGTTAAAGGCCGCACTCTCTCCGGCCGTCATAACGCAAGAAGCAAAAAAATTACTTTCAATCCCTTACAGCTTCTGTAACAATCCTTTAACTAAGGTTCTGCGTCAGGCTCAACAGCCTGGCGCAGATTTTTTTTGGATGAAGCGCGCGGTAAGCCATTTTCTGACAGGCTCGTCGTAGAATTTCATGGCGCCCCAGGCCATGGCGATGATGAGCGCGAACAGGCCTATGCACACGGGCCATACATCGCTGAAACTAAGCCCATTGGTCCACACCCACGAATAGAAGAGATACATCACCGGATAATGGATGATGTAAACAGGATAGGAGAGGCGCCCGAGGAAATCGCACGAGGCGGTCGAGAAGCGGTCAGTGGTTGTGCCGCAGGCACCTATATATACTACTGCCGGAAACACCAGGAGCGTTGCGGCCGAGTCATAGACGGCATTAAGCACCGAGGGTTCATCGCCTCCGACGTAGGGGCACACCATCACCGCGCAGACTATAGCCGCGCAGAGCCAGAAGGCTCCGCGGATTCGCCGCGGCCTGAAGCATCGCTGCATCAGCAGCCCCGCAGAGAACGAGAACGAAAGGCGCAGGAAGCCGCCCAGCAGCCCGAGACCGTCAGGCCCTGTCGACCAGCCGAAGCCTATGTGATAGGCACCCGAGAGGTTGGTCATCGAGCATACGGCGAGAGCTATCCCCGAGATGGCCGTAACCCATGCGAGGGTTCGCTTCGAGGCCCGGTGCAGCGCCACGGCATAGAGAATACTGCCGATGTACTCGAAGAAGAGCGACCACGACGGTCCGTTGAGCGGAAACATCTCGCCGTTGCCGCGCACCTCGGCACCCATACCCGGAAGCACCGGTATGAGAAACATACCTAAGAGCAACGCCACGAGCACCATGCCGAGGGGTACCCGGCTGCCGTCCCACTGCTCACAGCCCTGAATGATGAATGAGAGCGCCCCGAGCACCACGGCCAGCACCACCATGGGGTGAAGCCTGATGACACGGCGCAGCATGAAGCCGCGGCCAGTCATTCTGCCACGCGGGCGCATGCGGCTGTCGTAGGCATAGCCGATCACAAAGCCTGACAGCACGAAGAAGAAATCAACGGCCAGATAGCCGTGGTTCATCATCTGATCAACGGGCGATGTGGCGAAGCCCTCGAAAAAATGATACCAGATGACCATCACGGCCGCTACTCCGCGAAGTCCGTCGAGCAGCTCGTAACGCGGGCGCTGACAGGCGTTTGTTATATTTGACTGCATAATGTAGGTTAAATGGGTGATTATTCGCCGCAAAAGTATCAAAAATTTCCCTATACCGCAATAATTTTGCTCAGTTGGCGATAATTGTGTATTTTTACGGGCTAATTTGACACTCATATATTATATCCGGTTTTATCCAATGGAGAAATTTAAGGAAAAGATAGAGTCGCTGCTCAAGTCCCGCAGGTTCTGGGGAGTGGTGGCTTCGATAGCCGTAATGGCAATAGTGGCGTTCGCCTATTTCTACCCCGATGATATTGACGGCCGTGTGCTCCAGCAGCACGACATGCGCCAGGGCATGGCCAACGGCCATGAGACACAGCTCTATCAGGAATCCTCGGGCGAGGCATCGCGCTGGACCAACTCTTTGTTCGGCGGCATGCCTACGTTCCAGATCTCCCCCTCCTACCCCTCCAACTCGCTCTTTGACTGGATAAACACCGTGATGGGCCTCGGCCTTCCGGCACCGGCCAACCTGCTTATGATGATGATGCTCGGCTTCTTCATCCTGCTGATGGCCATGAAGATGCGCTGGTATGTGGCGCTGATCGGCGCCATAGGCTACGGACTGTCGAGCTATTTCGTCATAATAATAGGTGCCGGACACCTCTGGAAATTCATCACGCTGGCTTATATACCCCCGACAATTGCGGGCATAGTGCTCTGCTACCGCGGCCGTTATCTCACCGGCGGAGCCATGGCGGCGCTCTTCGCCATGATGCAGATAGCATCGAACCACATCCAGATGACCTACTATTTCATGTTCGTCATCCTCGGCTTCGTGATTGCCTGCGGCATCATTGACTACCGCCGCAAGGAGATGAAGCGCTTCGGCATTGCCACCGGAGTGCTCGCCGCAGCCGCCCTGCTGGCCGTAACAGCCAATCTGCCTTCGCTTTACAACACCTACGAATACTCCAAGGAGACCATCCGCGGAGGCCACTCCGAGCTCACCTCGCCCGAGGGCGCCGCAAGCTCCGACGGCCTCGACCGCGAATATATCTATGCTTACAGCTACGGCCGCTCCGAGACGTTCACTCTGCTGATTCCCAACGTGAAAGGAGGCGCTACGGCCAAGCCGGTGGAAGGCTCGATAGCACCCGTGACACTCTCCGGACTTGACGACGCTCAGGACCTTGCCCCCGAGGACAAGTTCATGCTCGACTATCTGCCGCAATACTTCGGCGAGCCCGAGGGCACCAACGGACCGGTGTATGTGGGTGCGCTGATAGTGGCGCTGTTCCTCTTAGGCTGCGTGATAGTGCGCGGCCCGATGAAGTGGGTGCTGATAGCGCTGACGCTGTTCTCCATCCTGCTGGCTCTCGGCCGCAACTGTCAGTGGCTCACCGACCTGATGATCGACCACATGCCGCTTTACAGCAAATTCCGCACCCCCGAGAGCATCCTCGTGATAGCCGAGTTCACCATGCCGCTGCTCGCAGCCATGGCTCTTCAGAAGATATTCTCGGCCGACCTTGACGGCCTCTGGCAGAAGATGCGCAAGCCTCTGGCCATCACCTTCGGCATAACCATGGCGATATGCGCGCTCGGCTTCATTGCCCCCTCGATATTCGGCGACGCCGTCACCGAGCAGGACAAAGCTACTTCCTATAATATCTCCGCCCAGATGGCCGCCGCAGGCTACCCTGACGATGTGATAGAGATGGTGTCACTTGACAATCCGCAGGTCTACTCCAAAGTCAAGGAGCTGCGCCTCGACATGGTGAGCGCCGATTCGGTCCGCTCGTTCATCATAGTGGCCTTAGGCTTCATCCTTCTGGCGCTCTACATGCGCCGCAAGCTGAAAGCGGGCGTGGTGGCCGCCGGCGTGGGTCTGATAGTGGTCGGAGACCTCTACATGGCCAACAAACGCTACCTCGACTCCGACTCCTTCACCGAGGCCACCGTAAGCGACGACGACTCATTCCCGCTCACAGCCGCCGACCGCACCATACTCTCCGACACCACGATGCATTACCGCGTGATGGACATGCCAAGGTTCTTCTCGGCCGATCCTTCGTATCACCACAAAGCCCTCGGCGGTTACCACGCGGCCAAGCTCACCCGCTACCAGGACCTCATCGAGCGTCAGCTCGCCCCATATAAGAGCTATTATGACCGGACCGGACAGCTGATGCCGTTCAACGCCGTCGACATGCTCAATGCGCGCTACTACATAGTCACCGGTCCCGACGGCCGGACACTTGAGCCCATAAAGAATCCCAATGCCATGGGCAACGCCTGGCTCATTGACCGAATCCGCTACGTCGACACACCCGATCAGGAGATGGATGCCATCGAGGGGCTCGACATAGCCCGCGAGGCCGTGGCCGACAAGAAGTTTGCCGAAATCCTCGGTCAGCCCGCGGCCAAAGCGCCAGGCGACACCATATTCCTGACCACCTACGCCCCCAACCGCCTGACCTACCACGTCGACACCAAGGCCGGAGGGGTTGCCGTGATGTCGGAAGTCTACTTCCCGTGGGGCTGGAAAGCCACTATCGACGGTCAGCCCGCCGAGATAGGCCGCGTCAACTATGTGCTTCGCGCCGTCAAGGTGCCGGGCGGCAGCCATACCGTCGAGATGGTGTTTGACCCCGAGTCGCTCCACACCACCACTACCGCCGCCTACATAGCCGTCATCCTCATCTACCTTGCCCTGATAGCCGCCGTGGCTCTGCCGCTTGCGAAGGGCCTTCGCAAAAAGGATGGCGACGAGGCCACAATGCCGAAGTGATGCGACGCGGGGCTGTCAGGCGGATAAAGTCGATGCTCGGGGCTCCGCGGCGGGCCGCGCGCGTCCACGGCTACGGCATCCATTCGCCCTGGGCCTTCGACTTCGTGCGCCGCGTCATCAGCCAGCCCTGCCGCTATTACTGCTACCCGGTGCTGAACTCTGCGGCCGCAGGCTCACACGTCAGTGCCCGGCTCGTCAGGCTGATATTCCGCGTGGCCCTCTTCTGCCGCGCCCGCGAATATAAACTATGTGTTGACCATGCATCCTCCAGGGCCATTGACCGTGCCATCCTCGAAGCGGTGCCTGACGCCCGGCCTTCGGAAACGCCCGCGATGATGGTCATTGACCGCGAGGGGTGCGCCGGCGAAGCCCTCGGCTGCCTGCGCCGCGGCGGCATGGTGATATTGCTCGGCTCATCGCGCCTCGACGCCACCATGCAGGCCCTCTGGAGCGGCATGGAGCGCGGAATGATGTTCTGCGGCAGCGACAACGCCATCGTCACAGGCCTCCGGCATCTTCCCCACCAGCGCTTCAACGTTTGGATCTGATGCGCCCGATCTCCGACATACCGGCTTTGCTGCGCGAGTTCGAGGCTCATCTCACCCTGGAGCGCGGACTCTCGGGCAACACGCTCGAAGGCTACAGCGACGACGTCAACAAACTCCTGGCCTACCTCACAGACACCGCCGCCCCGCTGCGCGAGGTCACCCTCGAGACCCTTCGTGCCTTTGCCGCCGACCTCTATGACCTCGGCATCTCCGCCCGCTCCCAGGCCCGCATAATCTCCGGCGTCAAGGCCTTTTTCCGTTTCCTGGTGATGGAGGGCTATCTCGACGAGAACCCCTCGCTGCTGCTCGAGTCGCCCCATCTGGGCCGCAAGCTGCCCGAAGTGCTCACCATCGGGGAGATTGACAGCATGATAGCCGAAATTGACATGTCAAAGCCCGAGGGACAGCGCAACCGCGCCATCATCGAGACCCTCTACGGCTGCGGCCTGCGAGTGTCGGAGCTCGTGAACCTCGAGATATCAAAGGTGTACTCCGACGAGCAGTACCTCATCGTGACAGGCAAGGGCAACAAAGAGCGCATAGTACCGATGTCGGAAACCTCGATAGCCGAAATCGGGGCATGGCTGGCCGACCGCGAGCGTCTTAAAGTGAAGCCCTCCGACAGCCACATACTTTTCCTCAACCGCCGCGGCGGGCGCCTGTCACGCGTCATGATATTCTACATCATCAAGGACCTGGCCGCGCGCGCCGGCATCCGAAAGGATATCTCGCCCCACACCCTCCGCCACTCCTTCGCCACCCACCTGCTGGAGGGGGGCGCCAACCTGCGCGCCATCCAGCAGATGCTCGGCCACGAGAGCATCACCACCACCCAGATCTACATCCACATTGACCGCTCGCGCCTGCGCAGCGAAATTCTGCGCTGCCATCCTCGCAACAATCGCAAAAATTCGTAACTTTGCATCATGATGGAATCAGGCCGATTAGACAAAGATATGATATCGCAGCCCGAGCTCTGGAGGCTTGTGCTGCTTGTGGGCGCCGACCGCCTCGACGTGGCGCTCTATCCGCCCGTGGCCCGCGAGGAGATGATCTGGCGCTCGTTTCCATACGACCAAGCCGCCGAGTCACCGCTCAAGGCCCTGGAGGATATAGTGTATGACAATCCACTGCTGCTGTGCGACTTCCGCCGCGTAGACTGTCTGCTTGACAACAATGCCACCCTATTGATGCCCGCGGGCATGGAGCCCTCGGCGATAGCCGCCATGATGCGCGCCGTCGATGCCGACGCCCCGGCCGGGGAGGCAATCGACGAATCAATGCTCGACATCTATCCCGCCGGGGCCGACAACGCCGAGGCGGTGACCGAGCGCGACGACGACCTGACGGCCTTCCTCCGACGCACCTTCTACAACATCCGCTTTGACTCGCGCCTGGGCATGCTATGCCGCTACTTTCTAGGCGAGTCGACAGGCACGAAACAGCATAGGGTCTACGTGCCGGTGCGGCGCAACCGTCTGACAGTGATAGCCTTCGACGGCGACAGCCTGCTGATGGCCAACGACTTCAGATTCACGTCGGACATCGACGCCGCCTATTATATAATGGCCTCGCTGTCAAATCTCGGCATAGACCCCGCCGAGGCCGACATCAACGTGGGCACCGTAGGCGCCAGCTCCGAAGAGCTTACCTCCATTCTGCGCCGTTACATCCCCTCGCTACGTCCCCTCCCCTTCCCCACTCTGCGCTACCGCGCCTCGAAATCCACCCTCCAGGCTCCTTACGAACTCATCATCCGACCCTTATGCGAATAATCCGAGGCAAATACGGCCGACGCCGCTTCGACGTCCCCGGCAACATCACCGCACGTCCCACCACCGACTTCGCCCGCGAAAACATATTCAACGTCATCGAGAACTACATAGACATCGACGGCATCACCGCCCTCGACCTTTTTGCAGGCACCGGCGCCATCACTTTCGAACTGCTCTCGCGCGGAGCCGCGAGCGTCACCGCCGTCGAGAAGGCCTCGACGCAATACCGCTTCATAGAGAAAGTGGCGCAGATCCTCGGCGCCGACAATCTCCGGCCGGTGCGCGGCGATGTGTTCCGCTACATAACCTCCGCTCCCAAGGCCCGCTTTGACTTCGTGTTCGCCGACCCGCCTTACGATATGGAACGCTTCGACGAGGTGGTGCCCGCAGTCATCAGTTCGGGCATCATAAAGCCCGGCGGCCTCTTCGTGATGGAACATTCGGCCAGGCGCGATTACTCCCTTTCGCCCTGTTTTATCCGCCATCTGGCTTACGGAAGTGTTAACTTTTCGATATTTTTGCTTCCGTAACGTGTAATTTCCTAACTTTGCCGAACTATATGAACAGTCACGGTAACAGAACATTCCTTGAGTGGTGCCGGCGCTACATTGGCCTGAGTCAGGTGGCGATTATCGGCATTGTGGTCTACATCCTCTTTTTCACTGACAGCTCAATAGCCGACACCTACCGCTACGAAAAGGAGATCGACGCCCGCAAGGCCATGATCAAAGCCGAGACTGACACTATGAACTATTACCGCCGGCAGCTACGCAATATAGTCAGCGACCCGCTGACCATGGAGCGCGTGGCCCGCGAGCAGTACCACATGCAGCGCCCCGGCGAGGACATCTACATAGTGCGCTGAGCACCTCATCACCAACCCCATTTTACACATAAATGAACAAACCTCTCACCACTGACACCGACGACTTCACCATACCCTCCTCCCCCTGGCTCATAGTCATGAACATAGGCCTGCTGATGATTGTGGCGGGCACGGCGCTGCCGCTGCTGCATGTCGACGCCGCCGTATGGCGTTACATCTACTGCGCCGGCGCATTGCTGGCACTGCTGGGCCGTGTCTGCGCCCCAGCATACAAAGGCTCGGTGACACGGGTGCGCCGACTGGGCCGCATCGAGTTCTGGAGCTGCATAGTGTTCTGTGTGGCAGGCTTCTTCATGTGGTACGAACCGGAGCAGCCGCGTGACTGGATCGCCTTCACTCTTGCCGGAGGCGCCCTTCAGGTCTACGCCTCGATCATGACGGCCCGCACTCTGAGCAAGGAGCTGGCCCGCCGAAAAAAATCGTCAGGCGATAGCCGTAGTTAAACAAGCTTTTAGTAAATTTGCGCCCGAAATGGCCCTTTTCCTGACAATTGACCAAGGCAACACGGCAGCCAAGCTGGCACTGTGGCGCGACGACACGCTGGCGGAGATGCACATCACCGAGCACCTCACGGCCGATGTCATAGCCCAGTTTCTGGGGCCGGGCGTCAAAGCCGACGCCGCCATATACTGCTCCGTGGCCTCACGAGGCACCGAGGTGGTGGCCGCCCTTGACAGCATGGCGCGCCACGTCTACCGCCTGAGCTCCGACATGCCCCTGCCCATCTCCATTGACTACGGCACCCCCGGCAGCCTCGGGGCCGACCGCATAGCAGCGGCAGCCGGAGCCTGGAGCCCCGGCTGCAGGAACCATCTGCTGGTGGTCGACGCCGGCACGGCAGTGACTTACGACGCCGTGACCCCCGAAGGCCGGTTCATAGGCGGCAACATTGCCCCCGGCATGAACATGCGCCTCGAGGCCCTTCACCGCTTCACGGCGCGCCTGCCACGTGTGCAGGTGCCACGTGTGCTCCCCACAGGCTCGTTTCTGGGCCACGACACCGCCTCGGCCATGATTCTCGGAGCCGTCTACGGCATTGTGGGAAGCATCAGCTACTATAAGAACCATCTGCCCGACAACACCCGCGTGGTGATGACCGGAGGCTGGGCCGGCGAGCTCAGCCGTCTGTGTGACTTCGATGTCACCGTCGACCCGCACCTGGTGAGCAAAGGGCTTAACCGAATATTGATTTATAATGAAAATATTTAAGACACTCCTCGCACTGACAGCCCTGGCCGCTGTCACGGCTCCTCAACTGACGGCCCAGACCAACTCGCCCTACTCCAAATTCGGCTACGGTCTGCTCAACGACAACGCCACCGCCTCGCAGCGCCAGATGGGCGGCGTGGGCTATGCCATGAACTCCGGCCGACAGATCAACGTGATGAACCCCGCCTCGTATGCGGCCGCCGACACGCTGACCTTCCTCTTCGACATGGGCGTTGACTTCTCGACCATCAAATCCACCGAAAACGGCGACAAATCCACCGGCTACGGCGGCGGCCTCGACTATATCACCATGCAGGTCCCCATAGGCCGCTACATGGGCGCGAGCCTCGGCCTGGTTCCCTTCTCGAGCGTAGGCTACTCGTTCGGCTCCGAGATCACCCACGGCCACAACGCCCACGAGGGCACCGGCGGCCTCAACCAGCTCTACTTAGGCTTCGCCGGCCGGCCGTTCAAGGGATTCAGCATCGGCGCCAACTTCTCGTATCTCTTCGGCACGACGATCAACGACGTGTATATCAACACCTCGTCAGGCTCGTCGTCGCTCTTCGAGCAGGTGATGCAGGTGCGTGACTGGCGTGTGCAGATCGGCGCGCAGTATTCGCTCGACCTCAACGCCGACAACCGCATAACCGCCGGCCTCGTCTACACCCCCGGCAAGGCGCTCTTAGGCAAGGCGTGGGTGACCAAATACGATGTCAACGCCGACTCCAAGGCCGACACCATAGCCCATGCGCGTCTGCGCCACAACGCCTCGCTGCCCGACACCTGGGGCGCCGGCCTCAGCTACCGCTGGAAACGCCGTCTGACCGTGGAGGCCGACTTCACCTACCAGCCCTGGAGCGATGTCAAGTCGCTCAGCCTGCCCCATTTCGAGGCTTCGCAGTATGCCGACCGCTGGCAGGCCGCCCTCGGCGCCGAGTATGTCCACTCGCAGCGCGGCGGCTACCTGGGCCGCATAGCCTACCGCATAGGCGGTTTCTTCAACCGCGACTACATGATGGTGGTCAACGACAAAGGCTCGAACCATGTGAGGGAATACGGCATATCGTTCGGCTTCGGCCTCCCCGCCCTCGGCTCCAAGACCCTGATCAACCTGGGATTCGAGTACCGCCACCGTCAGGCCCACCCCGATCCCCTGCTTAAGGAAAACTATTTCAACATACGCCTCGGCATCAACTTCAACGAGCTCTGGTTCTTCCAGAACAAGATCAACTGATCCACTGCGAGAGATGGAGAGCCGGTCAGAAAAGTCATCCAATCCCTCGGTGCGGGGCCGCTTCGACTCGCTGCGCCTGCTGCTGCCGGTGGCGGCCGCGGCCGTGGCCGTATCGATCGTGTCGTCATGCCGCGAGGAGAAGAAGGACGTGATGGCCGCCGACGTCAACCCCGAGACCTTCCCCACCATGAAAACCATCGATGTCAACACGGTGATATCCGACTCTGGCATCACGCGCTACTCCATCCGCACACCCCTATGGCTCATGTTTGAGGAGGCCACGGAGCCTTACTGGAAATTCCCTGACTCGATACATTTCGAGCAGTACGACGAACAGATGCGCGTAACCGCTTTCCTTGACTGCGACTCGGCCATCTACTACAAGCAGAAGCAGCTCTGGCAGCTCGACGGCTACGTCAACATCCGCAACACCGCCGGCGAGCGTTTCCTCACCAGCCAGCTTCTCTGGGACCAGCGCCGCCAGAAGGTTTACAGCGACTCGTTTATCCACATCGAGCGCCAGGGCAAGATCATCGAAGGCTACGGCTTCGAGAGCGACGAGCGCATGACCGACTACCGTGTGCTCCGCGTGGCCGGCATATTTCCCGCCTCCGATTTCCGCGCCGACTCGGCCAAACGTGCCGCGGCGATGTCCGACACCTCGGCGGCAGCCTCGGGTGCCGTGCCCGTCCCCTCGGGACCGCAGGGCGCCAACGTGCCCCATGTGGTATTGCCCTCGCAGTCAAGCCCGCATCAATCAGCCGGTCCGAATCCGCGCCCCGTGGCACCCGGCCGCAGCAGCCATCCCGACGAGATGAGCCCCAACTCGCCCCGCGCGCGCAACCTGAAACTCGCACCGATCCCTCAACAAACCCTTCAGCCTTCACGCTGATTCATCATAACTTCCTGTCATGACCCTCACCACCTGGATAATATTAGTCATCATATCGCTTATCTTCTCGGCACTCTTCTCAGGCACCGAGATAGCCTATATCACGTCGGACCGCGTAAGGGTGGAACTCGACGTAAAACGCGGCGGCCTGATGGGCCATATCATCAACCGCTTTTACTCTGACGAGGATCTGTTTATCTCCACCATCCTGGTGGGCAACAACATAGTGCTGGTAATCTACGGTATGGGCGCCGCCTTCCTCATTGAGGACTGCTGGCTCGACTCGCTGCATCTCAACCAGGCTGTGGTGCTCATCATCTCTACACTTATCTCCACGGGAGTGATCCTCATCACCGGCGAGTTCTTCCCCAAAACGGTGTTCCGCATCAACCCTTACACTTCGCTGAAAGTGTTTGCCCTGCCCATCTACATTTTCTATATGCTCCTGCTGCCGGTGAGCCTCTTCACATCGTGGCTGTCAAAGACGCTGATGAAGCTCTGCGGCATCCGCTCCGACGCCCAGCGCATGGGTATGCTCTCGGTGCGTGACCTCAACCAGTATCTTGAAAAGACCATTGACGAGGTGAACCCCGACAATGCCCCGGTGGAGAACGAAGTGAAGATTTTCCATAATGCACTCGATTTCTCGACCACACACCTGCGCGACTGCATGCTGCCGCGCAACGAGATTGTGGCCGTGAGCATCGCCACAGCCACGCGCGACACTCTTGTGGAGCTGTTCACCACCTCGGGCCGCAGCAAGATTGTGGTGTACGGCGACGATATCGACAACGTGCTGGGCTATATCCATGTCAGCGAGCTTTTTGACCCCGAAAACGACTGGAAGCAGCACCTCAAGCCGGTGGTTTTCGCTCCGGAGGCTCTGCTGGCCAACAAGCTGATGCGCCGCCTCCTGGCCGAGAAACGCTCGATGGCGATTGTGGTCGACGAGTTCGGCGGCACTGCCGGTCTGGTGACCCTCGAGGACCTCGTTGAGGAGATTTTCGGCGATATCTCCGACGAGCACGACAAGTCAGTGCAGCTCGTCACCGAGCCCGAGCCCGGAGTCTATGAATGTTCGGGCCGTGCCGAAGTAGCCATGCTCCGCGAGCAGTATCACATCGACATCCCCGAGGACGACGGCTACCAGACTCTGGCCGGCTATATCCTCTTCAACACCGGCACCATTCCCGCCCAGGGCGAGAAAGTGGAGCTTGACGGCATGCAGTTCGAGATCCAGCGCCGCACCGCCACACGCCTCGAGCAGATCCGCATCGCCCCCGCCCACAAAGAGGAGTAATCCCCAATATTATCAAGTTGATCCCATTGCTTTAGAGCTTGGACTATTCTTTTCCCTAATCAAGCAAGGGTAATTTTTTCTGGAATGGTGATAGGTTGGGGCCGAGGTAAGGTCTTTATTGGCGTAAGAGATAAAAGATCCTCTTCCCCTTCTACTTTCACTTATAAATCCTACCCCGTCATGAAACGTATCAGAAACCTTCTCCTGCTCGCCGGCACTCTCTACGTCGCGATCCACTATTTCGGCCTCGATATCACTAAAGTCATAGCTCTCGCCGTCAAAGCCATACTGTGAGCCGGTTAAAACGCAAGCATTTAATAATAGTTAAATATGGTCAAATAGTTTTATTTTCTGAAGCGTTATTCTAATTTTGTGCAGAATTTAGGAAATTATTAACCATCAAACCAATACCAGCAATGAAGAAACTAACCATTATCATGCTCTCGCTCGTGGCGCTGATCGCCACATCATGCGGCTCGAAATATAACGAAAAAACCTGCGAGGATCTCTGCGTGAAAATCAACGAGGGCAAGAATCTCACCGAAGATGACTATGCCGAATGTATCAAGCAGTGCTCGGCCATCATTGACAATTTCAAAGACCAGCTTGAAAACATCAAGGCAAAGGCTGAGAAAGAGGACGACGAGGCCATAGACCTGTGGGATGACTTCGCTACTGATAACGAAGAGATACTTGAACATTTCCAGACCATGTACACCGCCCTCTCCTACGCCGACCTCAAAGGTGAGAACAAGACTAATTTCAAGCAGCTCGAGGACCAATGGGAGGACGTGTTGAAGCTTGCAAGAAAAACCGAGCGCAAAGTTGAGAAACTCAAATAACTGACAATGATTAAGATATAGATATAAAAAAAAGACAATGAAAAAACTGACAATTATCATGCTCTCGCTCGTGGCGCTGATCGCCACATCGTGCGGATCGAAGTACAACGAGAAAACCTGCGAGGACCTCTGCGAGAAAATCAACGACGGCAAGAAGCTCACCGAAGATGACTATGCCGAATGTATCAAACAGTGCACCGCCATACTGAACGATGTCAAGAGCCGTATGGAAGCCATCAAGGCTAAGGCCGATGACAAGGATGACAAGGCCGTGGATATGTGGGACGATTTCAAGGACGACACCGAGGACATGTTAACCTACTACCACACAATGTACTACGAGCTATCAAACGCCGATCTGAAGGGTGAGAACAAGGCCAACTTCAAGGAGCTGGAGAAGCTCGACAAAGAAACTGACCGCCTGTGGGATCGCACCCGCAAGAAAGTCAGCCGCCTCGACGACTGATACTTCCATAACCTGCAATACCAAGGAACCGCCCCTCCGGCGGTTCCTTTTTGTTTGTTGCTCCCCAAAGCTTCAGATACCGCCAAACGTAGGAACATCGCGTTAGTAAGCAACCTCTTGAAATGAACTGCGGCTATCTGCTCTGATCACGCGACACGAGGCCGCCCCCGCAGGGGCAGGCCGGATCTGCGATTGTTTTATCCCTTTTCCCCGACAGGCGAGGGTAATCTGATAAGATAGAATTAAAAGATTGCTTTTTCGCAGATTTGGCCCTGGCGGCTACGCCGCATCGGGCTTCGCGGGATAGGTTCGGGATTCACGCAGATTTTATCTTTCTGCCTTGAAGGATTGGCGGCAGAGGCTCGTCTTTCTGACTTGCCTAAGCAGATAGACGCGAGATGTGTTATTACTTCAAAATCCTGCGGTGATCTGATTCGAGGCAAGCCTGGAAGGCGAGCCGAGACCTGCGGAAAGCACATATCCCTGAAGTCGGTTGCCAAAAATATAAAAAAATCTGCGGCTATCTGCCATGATCCCGCGCTCCGAGGCCGATCCCCGCAGGGGCAGGCCGGATCTGCGATTGTTTTATCCCTTTTCCCCTACAGGCGAGGGTAATCTGAAAATGGTGTGTTAAATATTCAGGTGGTAACGAAATTATTTGGCGAATATTGGATTGGCAATCACATTATTTGATTATATTTGCATGAAATTAACAAAAAAACATCCTTACTATTCACCATAGAAAGCTATAAAAAAGACAACACCACATTCCCACAATACGGCCAACACTTTTATTAATTCATATCTATTTATTAACCAAATCATTAACACATGAGAAAATTTCTATTGACTCTCTTGTCGATGATCTGTCTGACGGCTGTCAGCTTCGCGGCTGAACAGACGGCAACTATCACCTTCAAGAGCGGCACGAATGCTACTCAAGACACGCCCAAGCTCTCCACCACAAGTGAGCTGGCAATGATTGTCGATGAGGGTACAGAATTTTTCAGTGCTGTAGAGACCGCGAAAAATGCCTTTTTGGGCAAGGTCGGAAAAGGACTGAAACTCGGTACCGGAACTGCCAATGGTACGCTTGAACTTACTTTTGTTCAGCCTATCAAAATCACAAGAATTGTAGCCAACATGGCTACTTACAATGTATCCGACGGTTCTTCTGTCGCAATCAATGATGTGACGAACACCCTCGATGTAAGTGACACTGAATTCAGAGATTACACTTTTGACTACACCTCTGAAGAAGAAGCCACAAAACTCAGCATTGGTACCGACAAGAAGCGAGTTTATGTTAAGTCTCTGACCATCACCTACGATGACGGCCAGCAGGCTGAGGTAAGCTACACCGAACCTACCGCCGATACATCAAGCAATGATGACCAGTATTACTACCTGACAGGCATCACATCGGAAGGCGCCGTTGAGAACCTCAACTACAGCGCATCGGAGCGTACAGCTCTTTACAACGTGGTTGAAGGCCTCAAGACCAGCCCCGGCAGCACTTTCACAGTTAACTTCCAGGCTTTTGTAAACGGTCCCGCTTCACAGTACACCGCATACGAAGATATCCGCTATGACCGCGCATTCATCTTCACCGATTTTGATGGCGACGGCAACTGGGAATTCGTAAAGATTATCGGCGACCACGGCATGACCGGCGGTACAATCCACTACAGATACGGCAACTACGACACTACCCTCAACATCACCGAAGAGTTCACTCTTCCCGAGACCGCTCAGGTAGGTGACAAGGCCCGTATCCGCGTGGTTTACCAGAATGCATGGCGTACCCTGGGCGCAGGCGCTACTGACGCCGCTCCCGACCCCAACGCCACCAACCTCGAGAAAGGCGCATGCTACGACCTCGTAATTGACGTTGTAGAAGCTCCCGTGCCCACCCACGCTGTTACAGTTGAAGCCAACGGCGCCACCGTTGAATTCCTGAAGGACGGCGTAGCAGTAGAGGATCTCACCGCCATTGAAGAAGGTACCGTTCTGACATTCACCGTTACCGCTCCCGAAGGCAAGATTGTAGAATCAGTAACCGCCGGCACCGAGACTCTCGAAGCCACCGAAGGCGTATATACCCTCACTGTCAACGCTGACGTAACCGTTACCGTCAATCTGGCCGACGACGTGGTAGCCAACATGGCTGTCTCAATGATTACCCGCGGCAGCTACTACAGCTCCACAGACTCACGCATTGAAATCTCCGAGGAGCTCTACCTGACCCGCGTATACAACGACTGGCACACAACCGGCGCTGACGACTCGTTCACCATGGCCGGCTGGTTTAAGCTCAATGCCAAAACAAGCCTCGCCGGAGGTTCAATGATAATGGGTCTCACAGCTCAGGCACATAACAATATCAACGGCTCACTCGCCATAGGCCTTGACACCAGCGGCAATTACAAGCTGATCTGCGGCGACAAAGACAGCGGCAACCGCACTGCCGTGGAAGGTTCGACCACAACAGCCATGACCACAGGCGAATGGCACTATCTGACTCTGTCATACGACGCAGCCACTCTGACTGTGAAAATGTATGCCGACGGCAAGGAACTCAAGAGCGGCACACTCGCCGGCAACCTCCGTCTGTTCCCCGACAATCCCGGCATCATCTCCCTCGGCGCAGCCCAGTTTGACGGCGCTGTCGACGAATTCCAGTTCTGGGGCCGCGCTCTCACTGCTGACGAAGTCCTCGCTGCAATGGTTGACGCCAATGCAGTAGAAGGCATCAAAGGCTTCTATGACTTCAACCGCGGCACAGACGGTCAGTTTGCCAACGCTGTCGAAGCATACAACTACCCCGCACAGTACTTTACAACTTCCGGCTCCACAAGCAGCGACGGCGGCACAATCTCCGTACGCGACACCGCCGCCACTCCTTCTATGACCGAAGGCCGTTCAGAAGTTGTTATTCCTCAGCCCGCCACTTACGCCCTGACTATTGAGGATAACGGCGCTACCGTTACCGTCATGGCCGGCGAAACCGCAGTGGACGACCTCACCGCAATCACCGAAGGCACCGAACTCACAGTTTCTGTTGAAGCTCCCGCCCACTATACCGTTGCAGCCGTTAAACTCGGCGAAGAGGCTCTCACAGCCAACGAGGACGGCACCTACACCATCACCATGGATGCCGACAAGACCCTCACCGTTGAACTCGCAGCCATCAACTTCGGCGTTACCGTTGAAGCCAACGGCGCTACCGTAGTATTCAAGAACGGCGAAGAAGTGGTTGAGGACCTCACCGCAATCCTCGAAGGCACCGAACTCACATTCACCGTCGTTGCTCCCGAAGGCAAGGTGGTAGAATCAGTGAAAGCCGGTGAAGAAGTGCTCACACCCTCTGAAGAAGGTGTCTACACCATCACCGTTGACGCTGACAAAACCATCACCGTAACCCTCGCCGACGCCGCTCCCGTAGCCAACATGGCCGCAGATCTCTTTACACGCGAGTCATGGTGGTCCGGATCTGACTCACGAGTTGTAATCTCCGAGGAACTCTACCTGACCCGCGAGTATGCTGACGACGTATGGCACACAACCGGTGCCGACGACTCGTTCACCATGGCCGGCTGGTTCCGACTCGATAAAAAGACAAGCCTCGCCGGAGGTACGATGGTAATGGGTCTTACCGCCCAAGCCCACAACAACATCAACGGCTCACTCGCCATAGGTGTTGACACTGACGGCAACTACAAGCTGATCTGCGGCGACGGCACCAACAACGCCGACGTAGCAGGTTCGACAACAACCGCGATGACCACCGAAGAATGGCACTATCTGACTCTGTCATACGACGCAGCCACTCTGACTGTGAAAATGTATGCCGACGGCAAGGAACTCAAGAGCGGCACACTCGCCGGCAACCTCCGTCTGTTCCCCGACAATCCCGGCATCATCTCCCTCGGCGCAGCCCAGTTTGACGGCGCTGTCGACGAATTCCAGTTCTGGGGCCGCGCCCTGTCAGCCGACGAAGTGAAGGCTGCCATGCTCAATGCCAAGACTGTAGAAGGCATCAAAGGCTTCTATGACTTCAATGTAGCCGACAGCGAAGGCAAATTCGCCAACGCTATCGCAGGATATAACTACAGCGCCCAGACATTCAATACTTCAGGTAGCTACAGTACCGACGGCGGTACGACCGGCGTAATCAACACTCCCATGACTACTCCCCCGCTGACCGAGGGTCGTCCGGATATGACAGCTCCCGCCACTTACGCTGTTACAGTTGAAGCCAACGGCGCTACCGTTGAGTTCCGCAATGGCGAAGAAGTCATCGAGGACCTCAGCGCCATCACCGCAGGCACCGAACTTTCGTTCACCGTTGCCGCTCCCGAGTACACCGAGGTGGCAAGCGTAACTGCCAACGATGTTGAGCTCACCGCCACTGAAGGTGTCTACACATTCACTGTTACCGCTCCCACAACCATTGTTGTCACCCTCAACGAACTTGAGCGTCCCAACATGGCTATAGTGATGCCCGGCCGCACCAGCAATACCGCTGACAACCGTATCGAAATCTCCGAGAAACTCTACCTGACCCGCACCTACAACAACAGCTGGTACACCACCAGTGACGAAGATTCGTTCACAATGTCAGGCTGGTTCAAGATCACTTCTTACACAAGCTATCCCGGTGGTGCTGTAATCATGGGCCTCGGCGCTCGCGCTCACAACAATGTCAACGCATCGCTCGGCATAGGTCTCAACTCTTACGGTAATTACTCTGTAATCTGTGGCGACGGCACTAACAAAGAAGGTGTCAATGTTACAACCGACAGGCAGATGACCACCAACGAATGGCACTATCTTACCCTCACATACGATGCCGCTTCGCTCGAAATGACATTCTATGCCGACGGTGAAATACTCCACAAAGCTACCTTCGGCAGCGCTCTCCGTCTGTTCCCCGACAATCCCGGTATCATTACCCTCGGTGCCGCTCAGTTCACCGGCGCAGTCGATGAATTCCAGTTCTGGGGCCGCGCACTCTCAGGCGACGAAATCCGCGTTGCTATGCTTGATGCCACTGAAATCAGCGATGGACTCAAAGGTCTCTATGACTTCAATGCCGGCAGCAAAGGTTCTTACGCCAACGCTATCGCAGAATATGAATTCCCCGCTAAGTACTACACTACTGTAGGTACATCAAACGGCGGTGACGGCGGTGTCATCAGTGTATCACCCATTGCTACCACTCCCCAGTCTACCGAAGGCCGCGTACTCGCCGACGTTGTAGCTCCCACTGTTTACGCCGTATCGTTCCAGATGCCCGAAGGCACTACTGTTGACGCCAAAGTAAACAACAAGGCTATGATCGATCCCGAGCAGGTAATAGCAGGCTCAACCCTGACCTTCACCGTTGCCACTCCCGCCGACAAGGAGGTTGACACAGTAGAGATCAACGCTGCTGAAGCTACCGCAACAGAAGGTGTCTACACCGCAACTGTCGACACTGACCTCGACGTCATCATCACACTCAAAGAGTTCTCTTCAATCTTCACCATCGGCATCGACGGTGCTGAAGGCGAGATCGAGGTATTCAACCTCAATGGTGTCCGTGTTGACGCTGACAATATCGTTCCCGGCATCTACATCGTTCGCCAGGGCGGTATGACTCAGAAAGTCCTCGTGAAATAATCAAGGATAATCCCGATAACCGGCGGCGCGCCCACAATGAGGCGCGCCGCCTTTTTTTGCGCTTCAGCCATCTTAGTTATAAATAAAATCGGGGATTTGCGCGTTATATTATTGTCAACTCTAATTACGGATTATGCTTAAGGTTATTTTCTTTGCCATTCTGGCGGCTTTCGGAACCGCTGCAGCAGTTTCATCACCCGCAGTGCCGGAGGCCCGCAGCGAGGCTGCCGAAGCCGATTCGGCGGCTTACCTCGCGCTGGCCACCAAGGCTGAGCGGATGTTTCATTACCGCGAATGGCAGAGCGCGGCGGCCCTTTACGGCATGATGATTGAGCGGCGCCCGCATCTGGCCGACAGCTACGGCCACGCCATTGTGGCCGCCGGGATGACCGGCGACACGCTGCAGCAGATCTCGCTGAGCCGGTATGCCTTCTCGTCGCATGTGCCGTTTGACTCACTGTTTCAGGCGGTGGAAAGGGTTAGTTTCTCGATAGGCCAGACGTCGCTCTACGAGCGCTATCTCATAATTGTGCGCAGCCATCAGCCGTGGTTTGCCCGCGCCATCGACGCCTATCTGCTGCGCTACTACACCTTCCGCCGCGATGCTCCGGGCATGATAGCCTATTCGCTTAGGATGCTCGACCATGTGCCCTACAATCTGCAGTTTCTCTATTCGCTGGCCCAGGGCTACCTGTTTGACGGACAGGCTGACCGTGCCATCGAGACCTATCTTAAGATTGTGAGCATCGACCCGACGTCGACCGACGCACTGCTATATCTGGCCAACTATTACTATGACCGCCGGGGAGCCGACCCGGCGAACGCCGACAAAGCCCTGGCATATTTCCGCCAGGCGCAGTCACGCAAGCCCACGCCTTACATTGACGGCCGTATAGCCGAGCTGACAAAATAATTTACCCTACCGGAACTACAGTTCCTTTCTCGACATACCACAGAAAGCCGCGCACACGGTCATAGCCCATAGAACGGAGGCTGTCGACATACTCGCGCACCTGGATGAAGTAATCATCGCGCTCTTCGCCAAACTTATAGTCGACCACATCGATATGGCCGTCAGCGGTCCATACCACACGGTCGGGACGCCGGAGCTCATGGCCGGCGACCACAAGGGAGCGTTCGCGCAGAAGGCGCCTGTAACCCTCGAACCATTGCCGTACGGTGACATCCTCCATCTTTTCGCGAAGCAACATCTCCACCTCCGCGCGCCGTTCCGCCGGAAGCAGTCCGCGGTAAACGGCCCGGTCAAGGGCCCCGGGGATGGAGGCAATGTCAGTCACCGGCTCGAGGACACCGTGAAGGGCCGTGCCGCGCTCAGCGGCGCCCACATAGTCGCAGTAACGCTCTATCCTGAGATCCTTCCAGAGGTCGTCGCGGTCATCGGTCCTATAGGCTTTCATCTCCATGGTTGCTTCGGAGGTGAGGGCGGTTTTGCCGGAGTCCTTGCGGACGGTGGGCGAGGGGGTGCCGAAGGTGCGACATTCGGCTATCCCCTTTTCAGGACAACTTTCGGCCTCGGGCCACAGGGCGGCCAAGGCGTTGCGCAGGCGCCCTGACACGGTATTTTCGCTGCCCGCTTCGGAATAACCCACTATCAGCTCCTCCTCAGCACGGGTGAAGGCCACATAGAGCACATTGAGCTCGTCGAGCGTCACTTCGGCCACGCGGGCACGGTACTGATCACGCAGGCCGGTTCCTTCCATATATTTAGAGGGAAGGAAGGGATACATCGGAGGCACAATCCCGGCAGGTACGCCGTGGAACACCGATTCGCCGCCCGGAAGGGCGTCAAACCATTCCACATCCTTGAATTCGGCCATGGGCCAGTCAGCAAACGGCACATGGACGCACTTGAACTGCAGGCCTTTCGACTTATGGACTGTCATCACACGGATGGCGTTCTTGTCGGCCGGCGAGGTCACGCGGGCTTTGTGACCCGCATCGTCCCACCATTCGAGAAAGGTGTTGATGTCGACGGCGCCGCGCGAGCAGAAATCGCCCACACAGTCAACGAAGGCCGAGATGAACATGTTCTGGTCACGGGCCGTGTCACGGTCGATATAGCGGGCTATCATGCGCTCCACGAGCGAGGGGAGATTGTAATTGGCTGTCTTGTCGGAGGTGAGCACACTCTCGGGAGCCTTGTCGGTGGTCAGGGCCCGGGTGAGCGCCTCGGAGGATTCGAGGCCCGAGGCGAAAAAGTGCTCGTAGTTGTTGCTCAGGCGCATGATGCGTGACGACACACTGTCAGTGCGGCCTTCGGTGGCCTCGGAGATAACCGAGTCAGCCATGAAGCGGAGCTTGCTGACGAGCAGGCGCACGGCGGGCGATTTCTCTATGGCCATGGCGTCATCACTTATCACCTTGACCGATGAATATTTATCGTCGGCGGCCAGGCGGTTCATCAGATAGTCAATCACGTCGCTGCCGGTGTTGTTGCCGCGGACCAGCACACAGATTTCGGAGGGGAAGTAGCCGAGGTCGAGCTCGCGGCGGATCTCGCCATACATAAGGTCGAGACCGGCCTTCTTACGGTCAACGGCGAGTGCTGCGCCCTCATCAGGCGCGGCGTCCTTTTTGCCTTTCTTACGGCCTCTGGGTGATTCGCCCGCTATGGCCATTATCTTGACATAGCCGTTATTCTCCCGGAGGCGATCGTCGGGAATGTTCTGGTTGACATGGGCATAAACATCGGCTACGCCGCAGTCGGAGGCCAGGCGCTCGAAGAGCTGATTGTTGAAGCTTATAACGCGGGCCCGCGAGCGGTGGTTGGTGTTCTCCTCGGCCTTGGTGCCGCGCAGCCGCGAGGTATCAGGAAACTGTTCCTGCACCTCTGACTTCAGAAGATTGGGATCAGAGTAGCGGAAACGGTAGATACACTGCTTCTCGTCGCCTATTATCAGGCTGTCGAAGCCCTTGGAGTTGCCTTCCTCGAGCAGGGGGCGGAGATTGTCCCACTGCATGCGGGCGGTGTCCTGAAACTCGTCGATGAGGAAATGATTGATCCACACGCCAATGCGCTCGTAGACAAACGGGGCGTCGTCATCGCCGATAATCTCGCGGAGCATGGCGTTGGTGTCGGAGAGAAGTATGGTGTTGTTGTCGGCGCGGAAGCGCTCCACATGCTGAAGCACCTGTCGCAGAAGTCCGAGCATGTAGATGTTCTCCATGGCTGCGGTGTAGAGCGGGCTGAGGGAGTAATATCTGACGATTGCGTCGGCGGCGTCAAGAAGGGCTCTCCCGAGGCCGGCATCGATCATGCCTCCGGCCTGTGCCTTCAGCGCCGCGTTGAAGGCTTCCGCGGGATCTTCGAGAATCGCGGGGATAGTCTTGCCGACATCCGGACCGGGCTTGCCGGAGGCGCAGTTCACCAGCTTGTTGTAGGCGTTGGCCGAGATGCCCGGAGGTGCCTTCTTGCCTTTTTCGGGCTTGACATAAGTGTAGCCGAGCTTGCGGATGACATTGAGGGCCTCCTCGCAGCGGGTTTTCATCTCTGTTGTCAGTGATTCGCGGATGGCGCCGACCCGTTCGGTAAACTTCTTGAGGTAATCGGGATGATCGAAATAGTCCATCATGTCAGAGCGGCGCGCTGCGAACACGTCGTTGAGGATTCGGCTGATGAAGCCGGTGATGTCACTGTTGAAGCGGGAATTGCGGTTGAAGATGGAGATGTCGGAACCCTTGCGGATGCGATAGAGGAGGTAATCGGTTACCCAGTCGATGGTCTGACGGGTGCTTTCGGAGCCTGAGTTAAGCTCGAGTGAGTCAAAAAGGTCACGGATGCCCTGGCCAATGGCACGCTCGTTGTCGAGATCCACCTCATAGTTGCCGGCAAGGTCGGCCTCGCGGGCAAAGGTGCGGAGGATGGTCTGGAAGAATGCGTCGATGGTACTGACCTGAAAAAAGTTATAATCGTAAATCAGCTGCCGGAGGGCTGTCTGAGCCGATTTCACGAGGTCAGATTCCGTGCAGCCGAACTCATTCATGAGCGGAGCAGTGTATTTGCTCCCGGCATGGTTGACCGGTTCGAGCAGGGCCAGCTGAGCAAGTTCGGTGATAATGCGCTGCTTCATCTCCTCGGTCGACTTGTTGGTGAACGTTACGGCGAGGATATGCCTGTGGGCATGGTCGGGCCGGGGGTTCAGTTTGTAGCGGCCCGTGTCGGGGTCCTTGACGCCGATAAGCAGACGGATGTACTCCAGCACCAGATTGTAAGTTTTGCCGGAGCCGGCTGAAGCCTTATAGATTGACAGCATTGCCTAACAGGTTTGTCTAACAATTTCGTTAAACTTAAAAAATCGCTAAAACTCAGATAATTCGGGATTTATAGCCCATATCTGAAAGAAGCTGCATCACGCGCTGACGGTAGTCGCCCTGGATCAGTATGTCGCCGCCTCGGGCCGAGCCGCCGGTGCCGAGCCTGCGCTTGAGGTTGGCGGCGATCTCAAGCAGGCGCTCGTCAGGCAGCTGCCAGCCGGTGATGAGCGTGGCGGTCTTGCCGGCGCGTCCTTTGCGCTCTATGCTGATGTCGACGCGCGGATGTGAGGACGCCGCGGGCCGGGCGGGAGTATCTTCGGAAGTGTTGTCGGGGCCCTGGGGGAGGTCAGGATTGGCCTGCGCGAAAGCCTTGAGTTGTTCTTGCCAATCCATCAGAGTGATTCGGTTGAGTCAGGAAGAATGTCGTTTTCGCCGGGGTCAATGTCGTGGTCATCGGCGAATGAACTCATATCGACCGGATTATTGCGATGGTTCTCAAGCGATTCGAGAGTGGCTACATATTGCAGCTGGTCAGCCGGCAGACCGGTGTAGACAGCGCCGGCGCTGTCAGGATCGGCCTTATATGCGCGGCGGTAGAGGTCGGCGGCCTTAAGAGTGTTCTGCTCTGAGTTTTCGATGTCGGCCATCTGCATGTACACAATTGACAGACGTGCCAGCTGTGAGGCCGATAGCTGCGACAGGTTGTCGTCGCCCGCCAGATGCTCCGACACACTGCGCGCGGCCTCTATGTCGCCCTGAGCTACGGCTGCTTCAGCCTCGCGGAGCGAACGCTCGAGGCTTTCGGCCGAACCCGAGCAGGCGGCAAGGATGAATGACAAAACAGCTATGGTGATGAATTGGAGCGGCTTGAGTCGTTGTAGTTTCATTTTTCGGTACGGTAAGTAAGGTAATAGGATGTTGGATAATTCTCTGTGGGATAGGCGGCTGTGTTATGACAGCCGCAGTTTGAAATCTTCGATTAGTGAGTTGAGCGCCGGGTACTCTTCGCGCAGTTTCTCGAGCAATTCACTGTCACTGAGCGTATAGCGGGGTCCGTCGCCCTCGTTGACATGAATCTCGAAGGTCACGGCGTCGTTTGACAGACTGTCATGGATATAGTCGAGTAGTTCGTGGCGGTTGGCCTCCATGAGCTCGAGCTGCTTGAGGTTCTGCACCTTGATGGCGAAGCGGTCAGGAGCAATGAGTTCGGGAGGCGAGGCGCGCATGGTGTTGATGAGGATATGGTCCTTGGGGTGCGAGCGGATATAGTTGGCCCAGGCATCGGTGAGAGCGTCGGCCGTGAAGGGAGCCGAGCGGTGCTGTTCGCCGTGACGGGCGTCGGCAGCCTCGGCGGCCTTGTCGTGCATCACTCCGTGACGGATGGAAATCCTCGGAGCGCCGATACCCGTGGGCACACCTGCCGGGCGCGGCATCCGGGCCGCAGATGCCGCAGTATTGCGCACCGGTGCGGGAACCGCCTTACGGATGGCGGTAGCAGCAGGGGCGGCGGATACGGCCGCAGCGGGGGCCTGTGCCGGTGCTTTGGGCGGAGCAGCTGCGGGCATCACGGCGGGTGCGGCCTTCTGCAGGGCTTCGGCTATCGAACCGGCAATGACGGCAATAGGTTTCAACCGCCCCTCTCCGTTGCCGTCGTTACTGGGGGAGGGGCCGAGCGGTTGGCATATCTTGGCGAGCGTCAGCTCGATTAGAAATTGCTTGTTGGAGGCCGTCCGGTAATTGAGGTCGGCATCGTTGCAAAGGCTCATGGCGCGGTAGAGGAACTGCGGATCACACTTCACGGCGCGCTCTGCCAGCTGCTTTTTCACATCGTCGCCGGCATCGACGAGCGAGATGGTCGACGGATCGCGGGCCACCATGAGATCACGCAGGTAAGCCCCGAGGCCGTTGATGAAGAAGAGCGAGTCAAAGCCGTTGTCGCGGATCTCCTTATAGATGGTCCAGGAGCTGAGCACGTCGCCGGCCAGGAAGGTGTCGAGCAGGCGGTGATAGTAGTCGTAATCGAGCACATTGAGGTTGTCGATCACCGACTGGTAGGTGATGTTGCCGCCTGATGATGCCGCCACCTGGTCAAAGATCGAGAGGGCGTCGCGCATGGCGCCGTCGGCCTTGGTGGCGATGACGTTGAGCGCGGCGGTCTCGGCCGTGATGCCCTCCTGCGAGGCCACGTAGCCGAGGTGGTCTATCATATCCTGAATGGTGATGCGATGGAAATCGTAGATCTGGCAGCGCGACAGGATGGTGGGGATTATCTTATGTTTCTCGGTGGTGGCGAGGATGAACACCACGTATGACGGTGGTTCCTCGAGAGTTTTCAGGAACGCGTTGAAAGCGGCCGGTGAGAGCATGTGGACCTCATCGATGATGAACACGCGATAGTTGCCGGTCGACGGTGGCACCTGCACCTGGTCGACGAGCTGGCGGATGTCGTCGACACCGTTGTTGGATGCGGCGTCGAGTTCCACTATGTTCATCGACTCGCCGCTGTTGAAAGCGCGGCACGAGTCACATTCGTTGCAGGCTTCGCCGTCGGCGGTGCGGTGGGTGCAGTTGATTGTCTTGGCAAAAATACGCGCGCACGAGGTCTTGCCGACACCGCGGGAGCCGCAGAACAGGTAGGCATGAGCCAGGCGGTTAGTGGCCACGGCGTTTTTGAGCGTCGTGGTCAGGGCCTTCTGTCCCACTACCGAGGCGAAAGTCGACGGGCGGTATTTTCGTGCCGAAACTAAGTATTTTTCCATTAAAAAGGCGTGAGAGTTTTCGTCAAAGTTAGCAAATATTTCGAATCGTCCCAACACATCGCCCGCAATTTTTCAGCTTTTTTCAGCAGTCTGAATGAGAGAAAGCTGATTCCAAAGTTTTTTTGATCAAAAGCAGATGACTTTTGGGATTAGACGAAAGGATTTGCCTATCTTTGCAACTCTGTTTCTCAACTCAACGTTCACTCCTCAGTACATCTGTCCAACACATTCATTACATTATGGCTTCTAAACGATTTTTTCGGTCGATTCCCTATAAGGGCTATTCGCTTTACTGGATACTGCTGGCCTATCTTGTGGCCGGATATTTCTGGCCCGTTGTTGGCTTTCTGGCTTTCATCTGCATGGTGGCGCCGGTGGCTTTTGCCGTGAAAAGAGGGCGCTGGTGGTGCGGCAACGCCTGTCCGCGAGGCAACCTCTACGACCGCTTTCTGGCGCGCTTCTCCCCTCACCGGCCGATACCCACATTCGTGCGCCGGCGGGAGTTCCGCATATTCATGGTACTGTTTATCTTCACGATGTTCGGTGTGCAGATGTACCGCGCATGGGGCGACTGGGGCGCCATGGGCCGCGTGTTCTGGACCATCATCCTCATCACCACGGTGGTTGGCGTGATACTGTCATTCATCTACGCGCCGCGCACATGGTGCTCGTTCTGCCCCATGGGCACACTCTCGTCGTGGGTGTCGCCCCGCAGCGGCCGTCTGCCCGAGAATTACCGCAGGATTGTTGTTGAGGAACGCTGCACCACCAAGTGCAAACTATGCTCGGCAGTGTGCCCCATGCAGCTCAAGCCATACGAAAGCCGCTGTGAGGAGGAGGGTTACCTCCACCCCGACTGCATAAAGTGCGGCCGCTGTACCAAAGGATGCCCTCTGAAGGTCCCCGAAATGCGCCCCGTAGCAGCATCCCGCACCTCCGTCTCCTCCATCTAAGCGGCGATTCAGTCAGGAAACTGCTCTATGACGTTGGAAACGCTCTCAAAGAACATGACATAATAGACGGGGATGTAGGTAATTCCGCCTTCGGTATAGACCCTCTGCTCGTTTGACAGCACATAAGCCCGCTTGACATTATATTCGTCCATGGTCAGGAATCGCGACAGCGCGCTGTGAAGGCTGTAATCTTTGCCTGACTTCACCTCGATTGGAATATTGGAGAGATTATCGGCATCATCGATCAGGAAATCAACCTCACCATTCTTCTTATTATCGTAGTAATATAGGCCGTAGCCGTGAGCCTTAAGTTCCTGCGCAACGACAGTTTCGTAGACCGAGCCGAGATTGATGCTGCGGATATCATCCATAACAGCCTTGATATTATTGCGGTAATAAATCGCCGACAGGATGCCCACATCATTGAGATAAAGCTTCAGCAGATTTTTGCCGCTGTTCTCAATCAGAGGATATGAGGGTTTGCTGATAGCCTTGACTTCAAGCGTAACACCTGCAGAGATCAGATAGTCAAACTCTTCGAGATAGTTGTCCGTCCGCTTCCAGCTTTTATTCTCTATATCCTTGATAACCACACGCTTCTTTTTATTCTCGAGATTTGAGGGTACCATCTCGTAGATGCGCCGTATTTTTAGCCGCCGGTTGTGTTCCTCCTCATATTTCGTGCAGTCAACCTCATAGAGCTCATGCACCTCATTCTGGACCGAACGGATTTCCATAATGTTACGGCTCTCCACAAACGTCGACACCGCTTTAGGAAGGCCGCCTACTATCAGATACTTCTTAAACAGATCCATCATCTTATTATGCATCGCTCCTGACAGCCCTTCATTTTTTCTAAAGCTCTCACGCATAACATCGATGGCCATGGCCCCGACATTATTGGCTATAAGAAATTCCTCAAAATCCATAGGATACATGTGCTCTACATCGAGACTGCCCATCGGCACAGACTGCGTCCGTCGCAATGTGACGCCTAACAGCGATCCGCTGGCAATGTAGGTAAACCGTCGCTCCTGCATCAGAAACTTCACGAGCGTAAGCAGATGATCATAAGCCTGAATTTCATCAATAAACACAAGCGTATTCCCGCGCTCCTTCATCTTGTCGCCTGCCACCACGCTCAGTGCCATATAGAAATCATTTGTGGTGCGGGCTTCGGCGAATATACGTTCGCCAAGCTTATCCTCCTCCATATTTATCTCAATGAAGTTAGGAAACATCTGCTGCCCGACATAGCGGATTATGAACGACTTCCCGATCTGGCGCGCACCGTCGACCATTAACATTCGTGACGAATCGGACCGCAGATATTCTTCTATGCGCTTGGTGATTTTTCTATATAGCATATTATTAGGTGTTTATTACCGCAAATATACAAACAAAGATTGAAAAACTGCGTTTTCCATAAAAAAATCATCTCATTTTACTGCGTTTTCTTATAATCTCAGGGGCCCAACAACTGCGTTTTCCGGATAATCAACAGGGCCGAAGATGATTTCGGAGCAAAAAATACACTCTGCAGGCGATTCTGCAAAGTGTATCCATGGCACCCGGACCCGGGATATTGATATGAAAACGCATGAAAATAAATAGTACCATTCGCAATGGTTTTCAGATAGTTATATGTAATTGATCTTCTATTCAATTATAGCCGTTTTCGATATTTTTTGCCAAGTAGTACACTTTTAGTACATTAGTACACCACAGTTGTTATAGATCTGTTAATTGGGGTCGATACTGCACCCACATCGGATTTCCCGACCGCTTCACGCAGCGCATACTTGCCCAAGAAAAGGTGGGATTTGCCGGAGCCCTTTTCTCGTCGGAACACAATCAGACCTTTCGCACGGAGGGTTCGGTTTAAATTGGAAAGAGACCCCGAAAATCAACACCGTTTCATCTTAAATATTGACGGAGTGAGCGTCTTTCAGTGGTTCAGGGATATGGCTCGTAAACTCCTTGAAAAACTCGGCTTCAGAACAAAAGAGCCGACCCAAAGACACACTCGAAAAATTTAATTACTCAATAGCGACTATCATTGTTTTTTATCAGTGATAGCCGCTATTGTTTATAGTTATTGTCATAGTTCATTCGGACATGGATGTAGGGCGGTATTCGATTGAACGAAAATATACTGCTTCATAATATTGTGGGGTGTTGCGCCCAAAATGATGGAGCAAGCATGTGGGGCGAAAAGACGCCTATTGTAATGCCTCTGTCAATATTGACGAATCATTGTTTTGGCAAGCGAGCAAAATAAGTTCTATTATTTCTCTGTGTGCGCCCTCGGAGAGATATTCTCCATCGCTAATGTTTGCCCATTCTCCATTAGCGCAAACATAGCAATTAAAGCCCTTTGTAATCGGTGTAAGTCTAAAAGGTTTTGCCTCGTTGACTATATATTGTAAAAAACTTTTGAAAGAATCGATGTCTTTATGACGATTGATTTTCAATTTTGTGTCAAGAGGATAATGTATCGGCCCTTCTTCTCCTTTTTCACGGGCTTCATTCACTCTTTGTTGTAGAGTGGCGAATGGTTTTGTGCGGTAACGATAAATAATGTTATCTCCGTCTGCGGAAAGGGTTACTCCCTCTGCGCTACCTAATCCTATTATCATAAAACCAAAATCAGGTTCGCCGTCCAATAAAAAACTCTTGTGTGTCTGAAATATGGTATCATCGAATTTTTCAAGCGGTTTCGCCTTTTGTTGCGCGAAGCCTACAAAAGAGATTAGCATAACGATGAAAAGTAACGCAAGTTTCTTCATAATCAGAAAGAGGTAGTGTAATGTGGGGCGAAATGACGCAGCTAACCCAGACAAGATTGTGTTTTTACAACATCTTCCTTATGGATTTGTCCGTCGGTTGATATAGAATAAAACGTTTCTTTCTTCAATGAGGTCTTAAAAACACATTCTTCATTATTATAATTATAGCCTTTTGTTGTTGAAAGTTCTGTAATAATAAAGTGGCTATCATCAGTAAATATAACTAAACTTTCAAAGTAATCAATGTATTCAATATCATCAATTACATCTTTTACATTCGACTCTTCTTGGATTGGGAGTTTTAAGACATCGGTAATTGCCGTGTCTTTGTAAACTATCAGGTATATATCCTCAATATCTGAATACTCATAAACGTAAACTCCCACGCACAGGTTATCTGATAGTTTCTTAACAGAGAATAAACGAATAGACGAATAAGAAAGTGAAGCCCTATTTGGAATCTTGTCTGCTATGAATTGCTGAATTTGCATACTATCCAAATATATTCCTTGTCGAGAAAGAGCATTTGGAATAGTGTCAACAGAAATAAGGCTGTCGATAGAAATACCCAAGTCACGAAACAACATCAAATTATCATTAACAGCAAGAGGGCTATCGGCTGTTAAATTTTGCGCTTTCGCTGTTTGTTGTTGATTACAGCCACACAATATTAGTATGGCAATAAAGAGAATGATAATTGGAGAGTATTTAGACATAGTAAACTATCGCTTTGATAATTGCAAAGTTACACAAAATCGGTGAGATACGGGATGTAAAAAAGGAAAACTTAGATGGCAAAATCAAACTTCCTCTCCAAATTCTGCCATTCATAGTGTCAAATCTATGACAACTCCGAGAAAAAGAATCGAATTAAATATAACTAACGTCTCTTAAAAATCAAAAAAACATTCACTTGAAATTGCGTGATTTTCGCCGATAGTACACTTTTAGTACACGCTATAAAAGAAATAACGACTGAAAATCAAGCGATTATCAGTCATTATCAGTACCCGGACTCGGGCTCGAACCGAGATGGATTGCTCCACTGGTGTTTGAGACCAGCGCGTCTACCCATTCCGCCATCCGGGCTTTGTGGCGACAAAGATAGTGATAAATCAACTCATGCGCAACCCGCCGGATTACTTTTTGACATAATTTGCGGTCATAAACGTGTTTTTTCGTTAAATAATTGGCAATCTCCGCGGATTTTCACTAAGTTTGTGGTTAACTCAAAATCTCTTCACAACCCTCTAACCAATAAAAAACACCATGGCCACAAAATCTGCCTCCAAGCCCGCCACGACTAAAAAACGCCGTGTCAGTTCGCTCAACCTTATAAAAAACGACCCCTGGCTCGAACCTTTTACCGATGCCATTGAAGGACGCCACAACGATGTGGTGCGCAAGGAGGCCGAACTTGTCGGCCCCAAGGGATCTCTCAACGAGTTTGCCAACGCTCACAATTATTTCGGACTGCACCATACGGCCGACGGCGGATGGGCGTTCCGCGAATGGGCACCTAACGCCACGAGTATCACCCTGATAGGTGATTTCAGCGACTGGAAGCGCATGGCCCGCTACGAGCTGCGCCGCATCGATGATTTCGGCGTGTGGGAACTCACGCTGCCCGCCGACGCGCTGAAGCACGGACAGTATTACAAGATGCTGGTGACCTGGCCCGGCGGCGAAGGCGAGCGCCTTCCGGCATACGCCACCCGGGTGGTGCAGGACGAAAACACCCATGTGTTCTCGGCCCAGGTGTGGGATCCCGAACCTTACCGATGGACCACTCCCGAAGATTTCCGCCCCGACACCAAGCCGCTGCTCATCTATGAATGTCACATAGGCATGGCCCAGGAGCGCGAGGGTGTGGGCTCCTATACCGAGTTCCGCGACCTCATCCTGCCCCGCATCCACGCCGACGGCTACAACGCCATCCAGATCATGGCCATCCAGGAGCATCCCTACTACGGGTCGTTCGGTTACCACGTGTCGAACTTCTTCGCCCCGTCGAGCCGCTTCGGCACCCCCGAAGAGCTGAAATCGCTCATTGACGCCGCCCACTCCATGGGCATAGCGGTGATCATGGATATAGTCCACAGCCACGCCGTGAAAAACGAGGCTGAAGGCATTGCCCGCCTTGACGGCAGCTACGACCAGTATTTCTACCCCGATCCCTCGCGCCGCGAACATCCCGCATGGGACTCGCTCTGCTTCGACTACGGCAAGAACGAGGTGCTCCACTTCCTGCTCTCCAACTGCAAATACTGGCTCGAGGAGTTCCGCTTCGACGGCTTCCGCTTCGACGGCGTAACATCGATGCTCTATTATAACCACGGCCTCGGACAGGCCTTCGGCGGCTACGATGATTATTATAACGGCAATCAGGACGTCAACGCCATCACCTATCTCACCCTGGCCAACATCCTCATCCATCAGCTTAAACCCGCGGCCATCACCATCGCCGAGGAGATGAGCGGCATGCCCGGCCTGGCAATACCCTTCAAGGACGGAGGCATTGGCTTCGATTACCGCATGGCCATGGGTATCCCCGACTACTGGATCAAGACCCTCAAGGAGCGCAAGGACGAGGACTGGCACCCTACCTCGATATTCTGGGAACTCACCAACCGCCGCTCCGATGAAAAGACCATTTCCTACGTAGAAAGCCACGACCAGGCACTTGTGGGCGACAAGACAGTGATATTCCGTCTGATCGACGACCACATGTACTGGCACATGATGAAGAACGATGACGACATGACAGTGGCCCGCGGCATGGCGCTCCACAAGATGATACGCCTCGTCACCGCCTCGACCATCAACGGCGGCTACCTCAACTTCATGGGCAACGAGTTCGGCCATCCCGAATGGATCGACTTCCCGCGCCAGGGCAACGGCTGGAGCTACAAATATGCCCGCCGCCAGTGGAGCCTCGTTGACAGCGCCGACCTCAAATATCAGTATCTCAACGCCTTTGACAACGCCATGATTCAGCTCATCTCGGGCGTCTACAACTTCCAGGCACTACCCGTCACCAAGCTCTGGGAGAAGGACGACGACCAGATACTGGCCTATTCGCGCGGCGATCTGGTGTTTGTCTACAACTTCAACCCGGCCAAATCATTCTCGGATTACGGCATCCTGACCGCCCCGGGCAAATATGAAGTAGTGCTGTCATCCGACAATCCCGCCTTCGGCGGTTACGACAATATCGACGAGTCGATTACCCACTTCACCATCCACGATGACCTATATTCGCCCTTAGGCGTGGAATGGCTCAAGCTCTATCTGCCCGCCCGCTCGGCCATGGTGCTCCGCCGCGTACACGAAGCTCCCCGCAAAGCAGCCCCCAAAACCGGGAAAAAGACCGTGAAGAAAGCTGAAAAGCCGGCTAAAACGGCTAAAACAACTAAGGAACCCAAGGCCGCCAAAGCCACAAAAACAGCTAAGAAAACCACCAAATAACCCTATAACAATATCATGATCAATCGCTTTATTCTCAACGAAGTATCATACTTCGGACCCGGTGCGCGCAAGAATCTGCCTGAAATCATAGGCCGTCTGGACGCCCGCAAAGCCCTCGTAGTCACCGATCCCGGACTCATAAAATTCGGCGTCACCGCACTCGTGACCGACGTTCTCGACGGCGCCGGCATTGCTTACGAAGTGTTCTCCGACGTAAAACCCAACCCCACGGTCACCAACGTTCGCCAGGGCATCGACGCCTACCATAAATCGGGCGCCGACTTCATGATAGCCGTAGGCGGAGGCTCGGCAATCGACACCGCCAAAGCCATCGGCATCGTGGTCAACAACCCCGAGTTCGCCGACATAGTTTCACTCGAAGGCTGCGCCCCGACAAAGCACAAGAGTGTGCCGGTGATAGCCCTGCCCACCACCGCCGGCACTGCCGCCGAAACCACTATCAACTATGTGATTATCGACGAAGCCAAACAGAAAAAGATGGTGTGTGTGGACCCCAACGACATCCCCGCTGTTGCCGTCATCGACTCCGAACTTATGTATTCCCTGCCCCGCTCGCTCACCGCAGCCACCGGCATGGACGCCCTGACCCACGCCATTGAAGGTTATATCACCAAGGGTGCCTGGGCCATGAGCGATATGTTTGAGATTGAAGCCATACGAATGATTGCCCGCCATCTGCCCGTGGCCGTGGAACATCCCTCCGATGTGGAAGCCCGCGACGGGATGGCTGTGGCACAGTATATTGCCGGCATGGCCTTCTCCAACGTGGGTCTCGGTCTGGTTCACGGCATGGCTCACCCGATGGGCTCGCTGTTTGACGTGCCCCACGGCGTGGCCAACGCCCTGCTGCTGCCCACCGTGATGGAATACAACATGCCCGCCTGCCTCGACAAATATCCCGAGATAGCCCGCGCCATGGGCGTCGACACCGACGGCATGACCCGCGAGGAAGCCTCGCAGGCCGCCTGCCGCGCCGTCAGAGACCTCGCCGTCCGCGTAGGTATTCCGCAGCATCTTACCGAACTCGGCATCACCAAGGACGACATCCCCACCCTGTCACGCCAGGCCATCGATGACGTCTGCACCCCCGGCAACCCGCGCGACGTTGACCTCGCCACCATCGAGGCTCTCTACACCGCTGTGCTCTGACACCGCGCACACATCATCCCGGCTCCCTTCACATCGGAAACGGCCCCGAACCGACGGGCCGCTTCCGATGTTTATTTTGCGAAAAACGGCGCCGGCAAACGACGGACGGCTCTTAAAAACGTATAAAAAACCGACATTTTGCCGCACCTGATGCGGGATTATGAAAAAAATAGTCTATCTTTGCATATTAATAACCAAACCAAGACGTCAATCCGACAGTGAAAATACATAGAGAAGGCACGAACATACTGCTGATACTGCTGGCAATGCTGGCCATTATCAACGTGGCCGCGTGGATGTTTATCCGTCCGGCTGCCATCCCTATAATATTTTCGTCAATCTCAGGAGTTCTCTTCCTGCTGGTGCTCAACTTCTTCCGCTCGCCCCACCGCAATTTTCACGGCAATCGCGAGCGAGTGGTGGTTTCATCGGCCGACGGCACTGTGGTGGCCCTCGAAAAGGTGTTCGAACCCGAGTACCTCAACCGCGAGGCCATCCAGCTGTCAGTGTTCATGTCAGTGCTCAACGTCCATGCCAACTGGTATCCGGTTGACGGCGAAGTGCAGCTTGTGCGCCATCATTCGGGCCGGTTCCTCGGTGCCTACCTGCCGAAGTCGAGCACCGAGAACGAGCGCTCTACCGTAGTGATCCGCACCCCCGAAGGCCACGATGTGCTTGTGCGCCAGGTGGCCGGAGCCATTGCCCGCCGCATTGTCACCTATGCCGAGCCGGGCGAGCAGGCTGACATCGAGGACCACATGGGATTCATCAAATTCGGCTCGCGAATTGACATCTACCTTCCCCTCGACACCGAAATTTATGCCAAGATAGGCGACAAGACCACCGGCGGCATCACCGAAGTGGCCCGCCTCGCCCCACGGAAGCAATAACAACTTCACCGCCATGGCACTCCGCATCAAAAACTCTATCCCCAACACCATAACATGCCTCAATCTGCTGTCAGGTTGTCTGGCGTGTATCCTTGCTTTTCATTACGCCGAACCCATGGGATCGCTCTACGGCTTCCAGTGGGCGTTTATCTGCATAGGCGCAGCCACGGTGTTTGACTTCGCCGACGGCGCTTCGGCCCGCATACTCCACGCCTACTCGGCAATGGGAAAAGAGCTCGATTCGCTTGCTGACCTCGTAAGCTTCGGCCTCGCCCCCGCCCTGCTGATGTTCAACGCCATCACCCTGGCTTTTCCCTCGGCCTCAGGCCTTAATCCCTGGGCCTTCGGCGCACTGCTCATAGCCGTGCTCGGCGCCCTCCGTCTGGCAAAATTCAATATCGACACCCGTCAGACCACCTCATTTATCGGTCTGCCGATACCCTCCAACGCCATTTTCTGGATCGGCTTCCTGGCCTGGGCACACACCCACGGCATGCCGCCGCTCTGGCTCACCCTCATAATCGTAGCGGCCGTGTCGCTGCTGATGGTCAGCGAGCTGCCTATGTTCTCGCTCAAGTTCAAGAACTTCGCCATTAAAGAAAATCTGCGCCGCTACATCATCATGGCCACCGCCGCGGTGCTCGTGGCGACATTCGGCGTTTCGGGCCTCGCCTGGACCATCCTCGTCTACATCCTCATCTCGGCCCTATGGCCGCAGAAAGCCTGACCGCTCAGGCCAATTGCCGCAGAAAGCGGTTTAAAATCACCTTTATAACCCTCTGTTTATTATGGGCACATTCTTACTGCTACTATTCATATTCTTCATAGTGATTCCGCTGGTCCGCGTGATGTGGACTGTCAACTCCATGCGGCGTAAAGCCCGCAAAGCCATGGAGCAGATGGCCGACAGGCAGAAGCGCGAAGCCCGTCGCCGCGAGTCGGAGCGCCGCCCCGGCGGATGGTCGTCGGCCCGCTCGACCGAAAAAATATTCTCGAAATCTGACGGTGAATACGTTGAATTCGAGGAGGTAAGCGTAACAGTAGAGAGCGAACGGGCAGCCGACGACGAGCCGCCGCACCGCCGCATGCGCAAAGGAGCAAGCATGGAGCAGCGCATCATCGATGTGGAATGGGAGGATATCCCCGACTAACGCGCACAACAATGTACTACATATCACGCCTCTACGACTTTTTCGACGAGCTCGCCCTCAATAATGACCGCGAATGGTTCGCCGCCAACCGCGAGCGCTACGAGGAGCTGCGCGCTCTGTGGCTCGCCGACATTGACCGCATGATTCATCTGATGGGTCACTGGCAGCCGGGACTCGACAACGTGACCGCCCGACAGTCGGCCTACCGCATCTACCGCGACACCCGCTTCTCGGCCAACAAGCTCCCCTACAAGACCCATTTCTCGGCCTCCGTATCGCCCTACGGCCGCAAAGCCATGCGCGCAGGCTATTACATCGAGACCGGCATTGCCCAAAGCTATGACCAGGGGCTCTACGGCGGCATCTGGCAGCTCGATCCTCCGATGCTCAAGAAAGTGCGCCACGCCATCGTTGACAACATCGAGGAGTGGGAGGAGATAGTCAACGATCCCAAACTCCTGAAACTCTACCCTGACTGGTGCTCCACTTCGCTAAAAACCATACCCAAAGGATGGGACCGCAACCATCCGCAGGCGTTCTATCTACGCATGACCAACTACGGCAAATTCCTCCCCTGCCCGCGCGACTATTTCCTTGACCCTCAGTGGCCCGAGCGCTCGGCCGAGAATTTCAGCCTGCTCAAGCCCATGATTGACTTCATCAACTATTCAATAGAAGAATAATTATGCTACGTATCTTTCTCTCCGTCACACTGCTGGCCGCCACTATCAGCCTGTCGGCACGGTCGCTCGCACACCCCGGCGACGACCTGAAACAATTCGTGTGGGCCGACACGGCCGCAATCATCAATTCGCTCGACATGGCCGATACTTTCGCCGCCTACCCGGTAGAAGGCTCTGTAGCCAAACGCATTAAAGGCAAATCCTTTGCCAAGGGCTGCACCATCCCCATGGAAGAGCTGCGTTACCTCATCCTGCCGCACTTCGACGGTAAAGGCCATGTGAAGATCGGCGAGATGATATGTCACGAGTCGATAACCGCCGATCTCCTCGACATCTTCAGCCGGCTCTTCAACCTCCGCTACCCCATTGAGTCAATGCGTCTTATCGATGACTTCGATGCCAACGACGAACGCTCGATGGAGGCCAACAACAGCTCCGCTTTCTGCTACCGCGTAATCGCCGGCTCCACAAAGCTGTCGACCCACGCCCGCGGCCTGGCCGTAGACATCAACCCTCTCTACAACCCCTATGTAAAGCAAAAGCCTGACCGCCTGATAGTAAGCCCAGAGGCGGGTCGCCCCTATGCCGACCGCTCCCGCACCGACATCCCCATGAAAATCGACGCCGACGACCCCGCCGTCACCCTCTTCAAAGCCCACGGCTTCGAATGGGGCGGCGACTGGACCACCCTCAAGGACTACCAGCACTTCGAAAAGAATTAGGAATCACTGTTTATCAGGCAATTGCTTCCAGGCGACATGTCGGACCGGTCGGACATGCCCTTGATACCGGGATTATCGGGGCCCCTATTGAACAACTAACCGCCATGGAGGCTGCAGCTTCCATGGCGGTCTATTTTGGGGAAGGGGGATGCTTATCTGAGGGCGGCGAGGGCTTCGGCGATGCGCTGCATGGCGCGTCGGATGTTGTCGTCGGAGGTGGCGTAGCTCAGGCGGATGTAGCCGGGAAGGCAGAAGGCGGCGCCGTCAACGGTGGCTACGTGGGCTTTGTCGAGGAGGTACATGGCGAGGTCGGCAGCATCACGGATCACTTTGTCGCCGTCGCGGCGGCCGAAGTAGGCGCTGACCTCGGGGAAGAGGTAGAAGGCGCCCTGGGGGTCATTGACCTTCAGTCCGGGAATCTCGCGGGCGAGGCCTACAATCAGGTCGCGGCGGCGGCGGAAAGCCTCACACATCTCGCTGACGCACTCCTGAGGGCCGAGATAAGCGGCCTCAGCAGCCTTCTGGGCGATTGACGACGCTCCGGAGGTGTACTGACCCTGAAGCTTGGTGCAGGCTTTGGCGAGCTCCACAGGAGCGGCCATGAAGCCGATGCGCCAGCCGGTCATGGCGTAGGCCTTGCTGACACCGTTGATTATCACCACGCGGCCCGCGAGTTCGGGGAAGGTGATCATGGAGGTGTAGCTGCCGGTGAAGTTGATATGACGGTAGATCTCGTCGGAGATGATGGTGACCTTGGGGCAATCCTTGAGCACGTTGACAAGGCCCTGCAGTTCCTCACGGGTGTAGACGCTGCCGGTGGGGTTGGAGGGCGAGCATAGTATCACGAGGCGTGTGCGCGGGGTTATGGCACGGCGGAGCTGCTCGGGGGTGATCTTGAAATCCTGCTCTATGGTGGCGGGGACGGTGACGGTGACACCCTCGGCGAGCTTGACCATCTCCACGTAGCTTACCCATGCGGGGGTGGGGATCACCACCTCGTCGCCGGGGTTTACAATGGAGAGGATAGCGTTGCAGAGCGCCTGCTTGGCGCCGTTGGAAACCACAATCTGCTCGGGGCGGAATTCCACGCCGTCAAGCGCCGTCAGATGATCAGCGATAGCCTTGCGGAGGCTCATGTAGCCGGGCACCGGCGAATAAAACGAATAGTTTTCCCCGATGGCGCGGACTGCGGCGTCCTTGATGTGCTGAGGAGTGTTGAAGTCGGGTTCGCCTACCGAGAGATTGATCACATCGACGCCCTGCGCACGGAGTTCGGCACTGCGCTGCGACATGGCCAGGGTCTGCGACACTGCCAGAGAGCGGTTACGTTGAGAAATCTGTATCATTGTTCTTTACCTGTTAGTATCTTACGGATATCGTGGAGCTTGTTGAGGGCTGCCACGGGAGTGAGGTTGTTGATGTCGACCTTGAGGAGTTCGTCGCGTATCTGGCTGAGCACGGGGTCGTCAAGCTGGAAAAACGAGAGCTGCACACCGTGGTTGCCGCTCTGCTCTAACGAAGCGGCCGACGATATCATGGCCGTTTTGGCGTCCTCGCCGCCGCGGTAGGTCTCCTCGAGGGTGCGGAGCACCTCGCCGGCGCGGGCCACGATTGATGACGGCATGCCGGCCAGCTTGGCCACATGGATGCCGAAGCTGTGTTCGCTGCCTCCGCGGGCCAGTTTGCGCAGGAACACCACCTTGCCGTCAATCTCCTTGACCGACACATTGAAGTTGACCACGCGCTCAAACGAGCGTTCCATCTCGTTAAGCTCATGATAATGAGTGGCGAAGAGCGTCTTGGGGTGGACACGCGGATTATTGTGGATATGCTCCACGATGGCCCAGGCTATGGAGATGCCGTCATAAGTGGAGGTGCCGCGGCCGAGCTCGTCGAAGAGCACAAGCGAGCGCTCGCTGAGATTGTTGAGTATCGAGGCGGCCTCGTTCATCTCCACCATGAAGGTGGATTCGCCGTGCGAGATATTGTCGCTGGCGCCAACGCGGGTGAATATCTTGTCGACAATGCCTATTCTGGCGCTCTCTGCGGCCACGAAGCAGCCGATCTGGGCCATCAGTACGGTAAGGGCCGTCTGGCGCAGCAGAGCTGATTTACCGGCCATGTTCGGGCCGGTTATCATCATTATCTGAGTGGAGGCATTGGAAAGCGAGAGCGAATTGGTGATATACGGTTCGCCGGGCGGGAGCTCGCGCTCAATCACCGGGTGGCGCCCTTCGGTGATCTCGATGTCGAGCGAATCGTCGACTACAGGGCGGTTATAGCGGTTCTGCAGGGCCACCTGAGTGAAGGCCAGCAGGCAGTCGAGACGGGCCAGCAGCGAGGCGTCGAGCTGTATGGCGTGGGTGTACTGCCCTACCGCGGCCACGAGAGCGGCATAGAGGCGCGCTTCGATGACCTCGATCTTCTCCTGGGCGCCGAGGATCTTCTCCTCGTATTCCTTGAGTTCGGGTGTGATATAGCGCTCGGCGTTGACGAGGGTCTGCTTGCGGATCCACTCCTGCGGCACCTTGTCGCGGTGAGTGTTGGTGACCTCGATATAGTAACCGAACACGTTGTTATAGCCGATCTTAAGGCTCGTGATGCCTGTGGCGGCGCTTTCGCGGGCCTGGATCTTCATCAGATAGTCTTTGCCCGAGAAGGCTATGGCGCGGAGCTCGTCAAGCTCCGTGTCGACGCCGTCGTTGATCACACGGCCGCGGTTGAGGGCAATCGGGGCATCGGCGGCAATCTCGCGTTCGATGCGTGAGCGGATGCCGTCACAGGGGTTAAGCTGCTCGCCTATGGCGCGGAGCGTAGGATCGTCGGAGGCCAGACAGAGGTCGCGCACCGGGCCTATGGCCGAGAGCGCCTGACGCAGCTGCACCAGTTCGCGGGGGCTGACACGGCCCACGGCCACCTTGGAGATCAGTCGCTCGAGGTCGCCGATCTGCTCGAGCTGGGCCTTGAGCGTGTCACGGTCGTCAGGATTGCGGAAGAAATACTCCACCACGTCAAGGCGCCGGTTGATGGCCGCCACATCCTTGAGCGGGAAGAGTATCCAGCGGCGGAGCAGACGGCCGCCCATAGGGCTGACCGTGCGGTCAATCACATCGAGCAGGCTCTTTCCGTCAGGCGCCATGGCCTTGACGAGCTCAAGATTGCGCACGGTGAAATTGTCGAGTCTCACATAGCGGTCCTCCTCGATGCGGGAGAGCGAGGCGATGTGGGATATCTGAGTATGGTTTGTGATGTCGAGATAATGAAGCACGGCACCCGAGGCTATGATGGCCGAGGGCATCGAGTCGACGCCAAAGCCCTTGAGCGAACCGGTCTCGAACTGGCGCATGAGGCGTTCGCGGGCCGTGGGCTCGTTGAACACCCAGTCGTCAAGCTCGAAGATGAGGTAGCGGTTGCCGCAGGCCTCCTCGAAGTCGCGCTTACGGCCGCGCTCCACCAGCACCTCCTTGGGCTGGAACTTGGCCAGCAGTTTCTCCACATAGTCCGGCGTACCTTCGGCTGTGAGAAACTCGCCGGTCGATATGTCGAGAAAAGCCACTCCCCAGCCGTGGCGCGAGATACTGACGGCGGCAAGGAAATTATTCTGCTTGGTTTCAAGGATATTGTCATTGATGCTTACGCCGGGGGTCACCAGCTCGGTGATTCCGCGCTTCACCAGCTTCTTGGTGAGCTTGGGATCCTCGAGCTGCTCGCAGATGGCCACGCGCTTGCCTGCGCGCACCAGTTTGGGAAGATAGGTGTCGAGGGCGTGATGGGGAAATCCGGCAAGCTCTACCGACTGAGCCGAGCCGTTGGCGCGGCGTGTGAGGGTGATTCCGAGGATTTCGGAAGCTGTGATGGCGTCGTCGGAGAAGGTCTCGTAGAAATCGCCCACACGAAACAGCAGCACTGCGTCGGGATGCTTCTGTTTCATCTCGAAGTACTGCTTCATAAGCGGAGTTTCTACAATTTTCTTTGCCATGGATCGGTTGTCGGTTTCAACCTCCAAAGTTAGTAATAAATTGCGAGGATGCAAAATCGAGATGAACGCTCCGAAAAATCAGCAGGCCGCCCTGTGAAAGAGCGGCCTGCCGGTGTTATAGCTTGAATGTTTATATTTCAGACATTCCCGGGATTATTTGCGAACCACCTTGATGGTACGGAGCACCTGAGCGTCGCGGCTGACCTTCACGAGGTATACAC
>ERZ836877.387-NODE-387-length-76930-cov-4.183753_pt1 | contig 76930 bp, 54 predicted proteins | sample MGYA00519469_ERZ836877 | MGnify/ENA primary metagenome ERZ836877 (study PRJEB31850, sample SAMEA3708809) | human gut metagenome | biome: human gut; feature: human-associated habitat; material: faeces | place: China | collected 2014 ...
CCATCTTTCGAATTGCGGGTGCAAAGATAGAGCATTATTTTGAATTACACAAACAATTCAGAAGATATTTTTCATATAAAAGAAATATCATGGAAACGAATATTCCCTAATTAGAGCAAAAACTTATAAGATTATAGTATCTATATCACAAAATTTAATTATTTTGGCCACGGAAACGATACGAATTATAGATGATTTGGATTATGGAGAAGAAAAAAATACATATCGAATACATGCTAAGCGCTGTGTCTGGAACGATTTTATGGAATACAATCAGCACCCCTTCGGGACTTGAAGCGTGGTTTGCAGATAAAGTAACCGCCGAAGACCGTTTCTTCACATTCAAATGGGGAAAAACCGAAACTCGCAACGCTGAAGTCATCAATCTCAGAACCGGTTCATTTATCCGCTTCCGGTGGGAAGACGAAATTGATACCAAATATTATTTCGAGTTAAAAATCAGCGTAAATGAACTGACAAATGATTACATGCTTGAAGTAATTGATTTTGCAGAACCCGGAGAAGAAGATGACCTTATTGAATTATGGAATTCGCAATTTGAAACACTTAGAAGAGCTAGCGGAGTATAATTCTATAAAAATCATGAAAACATAGGTTTCGTCTCCGTTTTTTATGCTAATTTTGCATCTCGATTGCACAAAACAAAAGAATGCTACGCATAAAAAAGTTAGACATATTTATAATTAAGAGCTTTTCGTTCTTGTTTATAGGTACATTCTTTATCTGCCTTTTCATCTTTATGATGCAGTTCCTGTGGAGACACGTAGATGAAATGGTTGGAAAAGGATTGGAGATTAGTGCCTTAATGGAATTTTTCTATTACTCGGCACTCTCATTAATACCCGTATCCCTACCCTTGGCTGTTTTATTGGCCTCCCTTATTACATTCGGAAATTTCGGCGAACGCTTCGAATTGCTGGCCATGAAAGCGGCGGGCATTCCTTTGCTGCGAATCATGAGACCTCTTATTCTCTTAATCGGATTCGTTTGTTGTGCTTCTTTCTATTTCCAAAATGTAACAGGCCCTGAATCTCAAGTAAAGCTATACACCTTATTATTCTCTATGAAACAAAAGTCTCCGGAACTGGATATCCCGGAAGGAGCTTTTTATGATGAAATAGAGGGATACAACCTTTATGTAAAGAAGAAGAATAAGAAAACAGGTATGCTTTACTCGGTAATGATATACAATTTCTCCGACGGATTCGAAAATGCCCATATTATCGTTGCCGATTCCGGAAAGTTGGAAGTTACCGCTGACAAAAAATTCTTGCAACTGCACTTATATAACGGAGAACAGTTCGAGAACCTGAAACAACAGACCCGGAATGCCGACAATGTTCCATACCGGCGAGAATCATTCTGCGAGAAACATACGCTGATAGAGTTCGACTCGAACTTCAACATGATGGACGGAAGTTTCTTAAATGCTCAGGCCGCAAGTAAAAATATGATAGAGCTGGGACATAGCGTGGATTCCATGACCACACAATACGACAGCATCGGACGGAATTATTACAAAGAGACAATCACTAAATTGGCTCCGATACGCCTTACCCGAATGGATTCAATAAAAATAAAAGAATCCCCGGTCAAAACATTTAATATAGACAGCTTGTTCAGGGTTTCAAGTAGAGCACAACAAGCACGTATCTTAAAGGCAGCGACAGAAAAGGTGAATGTCATGCAAAACGAATTATCATACAAAAGCATTATGATGACAGAAGCGGATAAATCCATCCGCAAACATCAGTTGGAATGGTACAATAAAATTGTTCTTTCACTGGCTTGTCTGGTCTTTTTCTTCATTGGTGCGCCACTTGGTGCCATCATCCGTAAGGGTGGTTTGGGAATGCCCGTTATCGTATCCGTTATCATCTTCCTTATTTATTATATAGTCAATACAATGGGAACGAAGATGGCCAAGGAAGGTTCATGGACTATCCTGACGGGAGCATGGATTAGTACCATCGTACTGGCTCCGATGGGTATATTCTTTACCTACAAGTCGAACAAAGATTCGGTTGTATTTAATCTGGATGCTTATATCGAGGTCATCCGCAAAATATTAGGATTGCGCAACACCCGGCACATTTCCAAGAAAGAGGTCATTATCGAAGACCCTGATTACCCACGTATCTATCATGAGTTAAACGAAATGAGCCTGGAATGTGAAGCTTATGCCAACCGACATAAGTTTGCCAAAGCGCCTAACTATCTGAAGGTCTTCACAAACAATGAAAAGGATATCGTTATAGCCAATATTAGCCAACGATTGGAAGCTATAGTAGAAGAACTTTCCAACAGCAAAGACGGCAACATACTGAACGCATTGAACAAATATCCGATATTAGTTATTGGAGCCCACAAAAGCCCGTTCAGTAATAGGTGGCTAAATATATTGGCCGGATTAGTGGTTCCGGTAGGTCTCTTTTTCTATTTCCGCATCTGGAGATTCGGACTTCGATTGGATAAAGACCTGAAACGTATTGTTGAAACCAGCCGTGAGATTCAATCATATATAGAACAATTAAAACAGAAATAGATATGGAAAAAATCAAGTTAAATACCATTGACGAGGCTATTGAAGATTTCCGCAAAGGAAAATTTGTTGTAGTAGTCGATGATGAAGACCGTGAAAACGAAGGGGATTTGATTATTGCTGCAGAAAAGATAACGGCCGAGGATGTTAACTTTATGCTAAAATACGCACGCGGTGTACTGTGTGCTCCCACCACGATTTCCCGTTGCAAAGAATTGGAACTGCCTCATCAGGTAGATGATAATACATCCATTTTAGGTACACCCTTTACCGTAACCATCGATAAATTGGAAGGTTGCAGCACGGGTGTTTCGGCAGCCGACAGAGCCGAGACTATCAGAGCCTTGGCAGACCCGGCTTCTACCCCACAAACTTTTGGACGCCCCGGACATGTAAATCCTCTTTATGCACAAGACAAAGGAGTGCTTCGCCGTGCCGGACATACGGAAGCCGCCATCGACTTAGCTCGTTTGGCCGGTCTCTATCCAGCCGGAGCTTTGATGGAAATCATGAACGAAGACGGTACCATGGCGCGTTTGCCACAACTCCGGGTTTTTGCCGACCAACATAACCTGAAACTGATTTCTATTCATGATTTGATAGCTTACCGTTTGCAGGAAGAATCGATTGTAGAAAAAGGAGTGGAAGTAAACATGCCCACAGAGTTCGGACAATTCCGTTTAATCCCGTTCCGTCAGAAATCAAACGGCTTGGAACACGTGGCACTCTTTAAAGGTACGTGGCAAAAAGAAGAACCTATTTTGGTACGCGTACATTCCTCTTGCATTACCGGCGATATCTTCGGTTCGATGCGTTGCGACTGTGGAGACCAACTACACAAAGCCATGCAAATGATTGAAAAAGAAGGAAAAGGCGTAGTAGTCTATTTGAATCAGGAAGGCCGCGGAATCGGTTTGATGGAAAAAATGAAAGCTTACAAATTACAGGAAGACGGTATGGACACCGTAGACGCCAACATCTGTTTGGGACACTTGGCCGATGAACGCGATTATGGAGTAGGCGCACAGATATTGCGCGAATTAGGCGTACACAACATGCGCCTTCTGACCAACAATCCGGTGAAACGTATCGGACTGGAAGCTTATGGCCTGAAGATTGTAGAAAATGTACCTATTGAAATAACACCCAACATCTATAATGAACGCTACTTGAAAACCAAGAAAGAGCGGATGGGACATACGTTACATTTCAACAAATAGGGAAAAGTTTCGTGATATCACATAAAAAGTTTTAACTTTGCATAGTTAAGTCAAACAAACTGTTAATACATAAGAGCAATGAATCAATTATCCGATCGTTTAAACAGACTGTCTCCTTCCGAGACTCTCGCTATGTCACAAAAAAGTAGTGAGCTAAAGGCTCAAGGTGTAGATGTCATTAACCTCAGCGTTGGTGAACCGGACTTCAATACGCCCGACCATATTAAAGAAGCTGCCAAAAAGGCTATTGACGAGAACTATTCCAGATATTCTCCGGTTCCGGGATATCCGGCTTTGCGCAATGCCATTGTTGCTAAATTGAAAAACGAAAACGGATTAGACTATACGGCTGCGCAAATCAGTTGTTCAAACGGAGCGAAACAGTGTGTCTGCAACGTTATCATGACATTGGTTGGCGAAGGGGATGAAGTCATTGTTCCGGCACCTTATTGGGTTAGTTATCCGGAAATGGTTAAATTGGCCGATGCTACTCCTGTTGTGATACAGGCAGGCATCGAGCAAGATTTCAAAATCACTCCGGCTCAGTTAGAGGCTGCCATTACTCCTAAAACCAAAGCTTTAATTCTTTGTTCTCCATCGAACCCTACCGGTTCGGTTTACAGCAAGGAAGAACTTGCCGGTTTGGCTGCTGTATTGGCAAAACATCCTCAAATACATGTCATTGCAGATGAAATATACGAGCATATCAATTATATAGGTAAACACGAAAGCATTGCCCAATTCCCGGAAGTAAAAGACCAGGTTGTTATTATCAACGGTGTGTCTAAAGCTTATGCCATGACCGGATGGAGAATCGGTTTTGCTGCCGGACCGGAATGGATTATCAAAGCTTGCAATAAATTGCAGGGACAATATACCTCCGGACCATGCTCCGTATCTCAAAAAGCTGCCGAGGCTGCTTATACAGGCACTCAAGCTCCGGTAGAAGAAATGCGTAAAGCGTTTGAACGCCGTCGTGATTTGATTGTCAAATTAGCGAAAGAAGTTCCGGGATTCGAAGTGAATGTACCGCAAGGCGCCTTCTATATCTTCCCGAAATGCGATGCTTATTTTGGAAAGTCAGCAGGCGACCGCAAAATAAATAATGCAGCCGATTTAGCCATGTACTTGTTGGAAGTTGGCCACGTAGCTTGCGTAGGTGGCGGCGCATTCGGTGCTCCTGAGTGCATTCGTATGAGTTATGCGACTTCTGATAAAAACATTGTAGAATCTATGCGTCGTATTAAAGAAGCTTTAGCCGCTTTGAAATAATAAGAACTAAATAGCAGATATCATGAGCCTGTTTAACAATCAAAAGTTAGACAGGCTTATTTTTTACCTTCCTAAAACTCGTAAACATTTACTGCATCTATGAACGAAAGAAGGATAAAATGAAAGGCGTAAATTTTAAATTCCCAAGAAAAGAATAAGTACTCTAACAACCATACTAGGATTAGTACAATGAAAAAAGGAGTATGGACTTTTGCATCCATACTCCTTTTCTTTTTCCTTTTATGGAGTTGTATCTTCTTATCCTAAGCTGATAGCCTCAGAAGGACATACATCAGCACATGTTCCACATTCAGTGCACAATTCAGGGTTGATTGAATAAATATCACCTTCGCTGATTGCTCCTACCGGACATTCGTCAATACAAGTTCCACATGCGATACAATCGCTACCAATTACGTAAGCCATTTTCTTATCAATTTAAGTTATTAGTATTCTTTTTCATTGGCAAATGTACATGTTTTCCGTATTGGTTGTCCTCCAAAAACGTAAAATTACATTAATTTGTATTCCGTCTAAATAAAAGGCTTCTTTTTCGCCTCCTCTTTCTCCTTGTTTTACAAAGCTTTTACACTCTGGGAGCAAAAAGATACCGAAATCATTCGCCCTTTTCCATAAGGCACACAAGTATCTTTTACTCAATACACAAGCAAACTATTTAATACGAATAGGGATGAGTCAATGATTGATACAACACCTCCTGAATGCGAGGACGGATATTCAAATCCAAGAATTTACGATTCCAAGCATCCGGCCAGGTACGGTTACTTAAAAAAACAAAAACCATTCGGTTCTCAGGGTCTACCCATGCACAAGTGCCCGTAAAGCCTGTATGTCCATAAACCGACTGCGGCGCAGATTCAGCACAAGGATTCGCTTTCGGATTCTTCTTATCGGGATGGTCGAACCCTAATCCCCTGCGACTTATCTTCGACATTGTTGTGGCAAACAATAAACAGGTCTCATTTTTCAAATAACGACGGTTTTTATACATACCTCCGTTCAATAACATTTGGTAGACTGAAGCCACATCCCGGGCCGAACCAAACAAGCCAGCATTTCCGGATACGCCACCCAAGAAAGCAGCTATAGGGTCGTGCACATAGCCTTGTAAGGGACTGCGACGCAAAAAATCATACGATACGGAAGGGAGGACATACGCCTTGTCATACTGCGAAAGGGGTTGATACAGCAGACGTTTCAGGCCCATCGGCCTATAAAAATGAGTTTCCAAATACGCGTCCAAAGACTCTCCACTCACCATTTCGACAACTTCTTTCAACAATACAAAATTAATGTCACTATATCTGTACTGTCGCTTCAGCAAAGGAGTATCTACTATTTTTTTCATCATTAAAGCAGGGAAAGAATGGTGCAAAAACAACTTTTCACCGGCCTGGAACGGATAATTCTCCGACGAGACTTCGGACACCAAGCTCTTTTTATAACGGAATCCGGAAGCTACGTACGCATGCGTATCTACTTGTATACGATGCGCCGCATCTTGCTTAGCCTGTAAGAAAGGAGATTTATAACTACGCTCTTCAATGGTTTCCCTATAAAAAGGAAGGGTAGCAGGTAATCCGGACTCATGCAACAGCAATTGCCGTATCGTAATGGAAGCTTTATCGGTACTTTTAAAAACAGGTAAATAGTCGGAAACCACATCATCCAAATGAATCCGACCCTCCTCATACAATTTCATCACAGCCAACAACGTAGCAGTTGTTTTGGTTAATGAAGCCAAATCGTACAAGTCAGTACGCCGTACAGCTTGCACGGAACGATAAGTATGTGTACCGAAACATTTGTCATAAACCGTTTGTCCATCTTTTAGCACCACAATCTGGCAACCCGGATAGGCGTGTTCTTTAATGCCTTCCAAAGCAATGGTATCGATTTGGCTTAAAATAGGCTTATTCATGCCTACCATTTCAGGCAAGATTGTATTCTCCGGCTGTTTCCTTTTCCGGATGGTTGCCCCGTCGCCCACCCGACAAACCCCTTTCACACTGACAGACATCCGGCCATCGGCTTTCGCATAGCCGTATAGTACGGCCGCTACATAATCTTGCACTTCCGCCTCGGCCGAATGAGCCATCACAATAGCTTCCGAAGCAACCAATGCGTCCGGAATAGATTCCATACTCTTTATCGGTACAAATAAAGTATAGACCGTAGGGACACTTTTACTTAAAGAAGACAAAAAATCGGCGTACCTTCCACATGCCGGTTCCGTAAGAGAAACAATGACAAGAGGATAACGACTCAATTTTGCCCGCAAGGCTTTCAACTGACCGGAATGAAGAGTAGAATCCAACCGGAATGACGAAACTGGTACGTAGGTAGCAAGAGCTTGTTCAAACGACCGGCTCGCTCCTTTTTCTCCTACATGAAGAATTGCCACCGGAAACATATTTTTCTGCAAAGGAAGACAACGGCTACGATTCTTTACTACCGTAACGGCAGCTTTTCTCAGTTGGGAAAGGATGGAAGCGGTAGCCGGAGTGTTAATCCGTTGTTCTAACCCTTCCGTTCGTATCTGCGACTTCTGAGAAGCATTCAATACATATTTATAAGTCAGCATCTTCCGGCATTTACGTTCAATGCTCTGCCTGCTAATCTTTCCCTTGCGAATTGCGTCCATCACATCCTCTATTTCCCCACGCAAAGAAGGAGGTCCTAGCAACACATCATTACCGGCTATAAGTGCTTGCACCGATACTTTATTGACATTTCCCACACTTTTCATGGCCAACGCATCGGTAAAAACCAATCCTTTGAATCCCAATTCGTGGCAAAGTAAATCGTGAACTACTTTATGTGACATGGAAGAAGCATACTCATCCCCATCCAAAGAAGGAACCTGCAAATGTCCAACCATGACTCCACCTACCCCGGCACGTACGGCCGCATTGAAGGGATGCAGTTCTATACTGTCTAACCTCCCCCGTTCGAAGTGCAAAACAGGTAATGCAAAATGAGAATCGACCTCCGTATCGCCATGCCCCGGGAAATGCTTACAAACAGAAAGCACCTTCCGACTCTCCAATCCGGAGGCATAGGCAACCACCTTTCGTGCCACATTCTCGGGGTCTTCTCCAAAGGAACGTGTATTAATAACCGGATTATTCGGATTGATATTGACATCCGCCACCGGCGCAAAGTTTACATGTACGCCTATCTCATTGCACTCACGCCCTACTTCCCGCCCATATTCATAAATCAGGCTATCCTGTTGTATACAGCCCAGCACTTCATTCCGTGGGAAAGAGGGAGTGTTTTTTAATCTCATAGCCAACCCCCATTCACCGTCGAAAGTGATTAATAAAGGTACTTTGGCTAATTTCTGCGCGCGGTTTGTCAATTCAATTTGCCCTTTTACCTCTCCACCGGAAAACAATAAGCCTCCGGCTTGTTGCTCTCTGACGACCCTATTCAACAAATTCAGATTTGCACGGGAAACCGTAGGCGATATGGTATACACAAATAACTGAGCAACCTGCTCGCGTAAAGTCATCTGCGAAAAGGTGTGCTCCACCCATCGTTCACAGTCCTGACTACGGGCTATCTTATAAAACAACAAAGGCTCTACCTGTTGACCGAACAGGCATACCGGAAAGAATAAGAGAAGAATATTAATTATAACACCAAAAGGTAATTTCAATGTTTTCGTCTATTAGTGTTTCTGAAATTTCAAAACCATTCGTCCTACAAACCGAGCATTCTTTCCCATTTGTTGAAGCGGTACCTCCACTCCATCCAGATTCTTATAGTATACCGGAGCTTCAAAATAAGAATGAGAATGTCCGCCCAGCACGACATCTATATTTCTTGTAGCAGGAATCAGCACTTCATCACTGTCTGTCCCCTTCCATCCCAAATGGGAAAGACAGATAACCACATCGCAATGCTTTTTATTTTTCAACAAATCCGCTACCTCATTGGCACACTTTACAGGGTCGTTATAAACAAGGCCTTCATAATTCTTTTGCTGAACAAGTCCTTCCATCTTCGGGCCAAGCCCAAAAACACCTATCTTCAGACCATTGCGATGCAGAATGACGTAAGGTTTTACTATCCCCTCCAATACGGTTCCTTCCACACTATAGTTTGCGCAAACAATGGGAAACTTTGCGATTTGAAACAAACGCGCCATGTTGTCCAAGCCATAGTCGAATTCGTGGTTACCTATCGTTCCGGCATCATATCCCATCTCATTCATCAATCTTATCTCCACATCCCCCTTAAACATATTATAATAAGGAGAGCCCTGAGAGAAATCACCCGAATCAAAAAGAAGCATATCCGGATGCTGCTTACGCATTTCTTTCAGAAAAGTAACTCTACGTACAAATCCGGCTTTATTGGCCTGCGCCGTATCCGGATAATGCGCCTCAATGGGCTCGATACAGCTATGCGTATCGTTTGTATGAAAAATATAAAGTTCTTTCAGCTCCTGAGCCGGAAGCCACACGCAAAGGCATAGCACATAAAACAGAGCTGCCCAGCGTTTGAGGTTATTGTTTCTTTTCATCATTCTTTTCATTTTACAGTAATACGTCCATCCTTATAAGAAGTCACCTTTTTACCTTGCTTATGCAAAGCAGTCACATAATCTAAAAATAGTTGCCGAAGAGTTGCTCCTTTCGGCTGAAGCCTTTCGTTGGAAAGCTTAAAAGCAAGCATACCGTCATTGCCTTCCGCCAGATAATCAATCGTAGCCACCTTATAAATACGGTCTTCGTCAATGGGCTTCCCGTCTACTTTTACATCAACTAATTTCCTGTCCTTAGAAATCACCATACGGGCTCCGCTAATGCCCTCTCCTCCTGTAGAAGCTATATTTTCAAATAGTTGTCTCAGCTGGGCACCTGTCATGGTAACAATACATAACGTATTCTCAAAAGGCAAAATCCGGTAGATATTTCCAAATGTCACATTACCTTCAGCCAAAGAGGTACGTAATCCTCCTACATTGACCAATCCCACATCCGCTTTCCTACCTATATATATTTCCGCAGACTCGCGCAATACATCCGCAATCAGATTGGACAACGGGCTTTCAGGGCGGTAGGCAACCAGATTCATTTCCGACTCTCCAATAATCGGCGACATCACACTATCCACTTTTGCTTTATAGGGTGCTAAGATAAGCAACGCATCCTTATCCGGATTTTTATCATACACGGAAGTTATCTCCGAACGTCCGCCCTGCACAGAAACAAGACTATATGAAGCTGTATGGCAAGCACTTCCCCATAATAAAACGGAAGCCAGGCATAGCATTGAAACAGTTTTCAATTGTATCATTACGATTTACTTCTAATTTATGCATCAAAAGTAAACAAAAAAGCAACAACAGCCATGAAGTATTCAAAAAATTCTTTATATACTTGTATGTCTGCCAAATAATTTGTTACTTTGCACCGCTTTCGCGCAATCGCTGTCAGAGGAAGAGTAACTTGGCATGTTGCGTTGGTAACGATAAACAATTTAATAATAAAAACAAATGGATTTAATTAAAATTGCTGAAGAAGCATTTGCTACGGGTAAGGAATATCCGAAATTTAAAGCAGGTGACACTGTAACTGTAGCATATCGTATCGTTGAGGGTAGCAAAGAGCGTGTACAGTTGTACCGTGGTGTTGTTATTCGCATTTCAGGTCATGGCGACAAAAAACGTTTCACAGTTCGTAAGATGTCCGGAACAGTAGGTGTTGAGCGTATCTTCCCTATCGAATCACCGGCTATCGACAGCATTACTGTAAATAAAATCGGTAAAGTACGCAGAGCTAAGTTGTATTACTTACGTGCGCTTACTGGTAAGAAAGCCAGAATTCAGGAAAAAAGAGTTAATTCGTAATACTTTATTCCTACGAAGAAAGGAGATTCGTTTAGCGAGTCTCCTTTTTTTGTTTCAACAAGGCAGGCTTTCCTTTTTCCATTTAGATTCCCCTCTTCCGATAATCATTGCAGATTTACTTGGGCTTAAAGTCGCTCCCTCCGCACCGGGTTTAAGCGATATCACTCCGTACGCCTATCCAATGTTGTTCCGTAGGCTTGGCTAAGGGGTACTCCGTAGGCCTAGCTAACAACACTCCGCAGGCCTATGGAATCCTGAAGCAGAAATGAGGCGTTTACCTTCGTTTCTACAAACGTCCATATAAGAAGTTAATCGTTTGAATGACAAGACATTGTTCTAATACAAACATCAGCAAAGCAAACAAGGAAAGGGAACGCGTTCTGTCTCTTTACACCGGAACGTTTCAGCCATGTCCTTATATCCGCCATAGAGAGAGGAGTATTCCGTTATCTTCTGGAACCTCCGGATTGATAACGTTTCGTTTCACGCTCGGACGAACTGTTGCCACCTTTGTCTTTATTCGGTTGGTGAACTACCTGTACCGGACGGGACGTGCCACTAGGACGTGCTTGTTGTCCGGAGTGGTTGTTATTCTGATTGGGACGGACATTACTGTCCGGTTTGTTTCCCGAATTCGGACGGTTACCTCCTTGGTTAGGGCGGGTAGTGCTATTCGGTCTATTTTGCTGACCGGAATGATTATTCTGATTCGGACGGTTCTGCTCCGGACGGATACCTTGACCGGGACGGTTTCCCTGATTGGGGCGGTTTCCTTGGTCTGGACGTGTATTGGTATGTCCGTTCGGCCGGTTATTATCCGGACGAGCAGAGGTATTCGGACGTCCGTTGCCATTAGGGCGATGGTCTTGAGGCGGACGATTCTGTATTCCGGGATGCCCGTTGTTACCGGGACGGTTATTCAGATTCGGACGGTCGGAATGTCCCGGACGTACCGGTTCGTATCGCGATGGTCTGTTACCTGGACGTGGCGCCGGAGCCTTGAAATCATGCCAACGATGGTCGGCGTACGATTTATGGTCGCGAATATGATACAAAGGGCCATGATATCTTTCATGATGGTAACGTCCCGTATAATATCCTCCCCGGTAACGACTTCTACTATGAATTCCATTATAGGTATAGAAATTCACCGGAAGGGAGAAATAGAAATAAGTCGAATTCTTATAAACCGTATAAACCCGTAACCGCCAAACATTACGGTCGGTATAAATCGGGCGATAGAAGTACTCCTTATTGGCAAACTCTAAATATTGCCGACGGGATAATACATAACTTAAATCCTCATTACGCATGTCCAGATACTCATAATAGCGGTCTATGGAATACTCATTTCCTCTTATTACTCCGTCCATTACCAGCCGGACACCCGAAAGAAAATCATAGTTAATTTCATAGACATCCGCATATTGGGTAGGATTCAAATTCAACTCGTAGGCCATACGGTCTGATAAGAAACGTGCATTCTGACGAACTTCCGATATACTCATTGCAGCCCGGCCGGGTAAACTCCATGCCAAAAGAGCTATACAAAATAAGGTAACAGTCAATCTTTTCATAATCGTTTTTCTTTTGTTCGTTTATCTATGCTGCAAATATAAAGAAAGGGAAATCCTTACAACGACAGTTTTTCCCTAAATATGAATAGGGGTTTCCCTATTCTTTTTATAGGCATACCCCTTCCTCATTCTCTTTCTCCTAACGGCAGCCGGTTCGTTATCGGTCAACGAACTCTTTTAGAGTGGAGTCTCTGTCGGTTATCTCTTTAGGCGGATTCCTTGTTCCTCCAACACAATCAGACGCTTTTTATAAAGCTCACCCACCGCCTTCTTGAATGTCTTCTTGCTTACACCAAAGGTTTCATATATTTCATCGGCCTCACTCTTGTCGTATATGGAAGTGCGCCCCTCATGCTCTTCCAGATATTGCAGCAAGACCTCAGCGAAATCATCCACTTTACGAGCGCCACCACGCTGTAGCTCCAAATCGATTTTAGCATCATCCCTCACCTGTTTTACATAAGCTTTCATACGCATTCCGGTCTCTATGGACTGGAATATTTCATTCTGATAAAGTAAGCCGCTATATTTATTATCGACAATCGCCTTGAAGCCTAAATCCGTTTTCTGCCAGATAAGGATATCAACCAGTTCGCCCTCTTTATATTCAGGCATATCTTTCGATAGATAACGTTCCACTTTGGCCGAAGCTACGATGCGATAGCTCTCTTCATCCACATACGCATAGATAATATAACCCCGCCCTACCTGCATCTTCATTTTCTGTTCCCTGAACGGAACGAACAAATCCTTCATCAATCCCCAATTCAAGAAAGCTCCGAACTGATTTACCCATGCCACCTCCAGATAAGCAAATTCTCCGACTTGCACCAAAGGAGTCAACGTAGTGGCAATCAGGCGTTCTTCATTATCGAGATAAATAAAGACATTCAGCATATCACCCGGTTGACAATCGTCCGGAACATAACGGGTTGGGAGCAATATTTCACCATCGTCCCCTCCATCTAAATATACGCCGAAATCTACTTCTTTTACTACTTCCAGTTGATTGAATTTTCCTAAATTGACATGCATACGCTTTTCTATTTATTGAATGTATTACTCTTTTCTATATTTCCCGCAAAAAGGCTTAAACAGGAGCTAGCCCGGCGAACCGGCCCGAATATTCCTGCCGGGTGCAGCCTTTCTTCGTATCTCCGCAAAGATAAAAATAAAAACAGGAGATAGGAGTATAAACATTCCAAAAGTTTTGTTGTTCTCCATAACAGAACCTATCCTGAATAATTTATACTCAGGAGTTATAGAAGTTAAAGGAGTGTTCCGCCTACAAGTTGGCTAAGTGGTTAAAGTCAGTAGTTTTACGCTGACAATACAGCAGTGTCGGCTCTAACACCTTCACTCCTAACGAAATGAGCATTCCTTTTACTCCTAAGCATGAATGATGCAGGTTAAAACTTAGTAAACTTATGAAACAGATTTATTTTATTCCATTATTGCTCTTGGCAATAACGTCTTGTACAGACGATGATAATTGTACAGACTCCAATTCCTGGTTAAAAACATCGCGCATCACCGCAACGATAGATGGAAACAGAAACTATAACGGCCCATTGGAGGTACTTCCTTGCCAAGCCAATAGCGGTATTTATATAGGAAACTACAATACACAGGGAAAGCAGACGGCATTTCCGGCTGTTTATAACATTAAAGACGGTCTTGCACAGCCCAGTACAATGGCTTTACGTCTTCCAAGCGGAACGTACAACATTTTATTTCGGGGAGCGCCCACTTATTTCACAACGAATACCGGACAATTGAATGAACCGAGCTTAACGATAGGAACAGATTTGGCCACATCGCAATATACCTTACGCCCCAATCTGTTGGATACCACCTATCACTCAGCCTACGAACTGGTTTTTGCTACGCAAGCTATCACCATTGGGAGCGACCCGTTGCATGCCAATTTGAAACATGTAACGGCTGCACTGAATATCACCGTGCAAAATACCAACGGACAGGCGATTACCTCTGCCGTAGATTCTATGTGGATACACATCGGAAGCATCGCTTATGCCATTAATGCCTATACAGGCGCCCCCAGCGAACAGGACAAAACCGTTGCCTTCGCGCTTACCGAAAGTCTGGACAGTAAAACATGGAGCGCGCAGAATATCGCCCTCTTTCCCTCGGCACCCAAACCCCTTATGACCCTCTTTATCCGGTTGAGTAACGGAACAGTAAAGAAAGCAAGCCACAATATTACACATACCTTAAGTGCCGGTACCTTAACCAATATTACCCTCTCTTTAAACGGCATATCCATTGAAAGTCAAACCGGAAATTTTACGATTGACGACTGGGTTGAACAAAACGAAGAAATAGCCATACCTCCGCTTTGATTTAACGACAGTTGTCTCATCGCCTTGTCTAAGTAGTCTCGCACGTTTGCGTTAGTAGTCTCACACACCCGCAAGACTACTAACGCAAACGTGTGCTAGTATAAGCGTTAAAAAATAGAGGAAGCAAAGAAGCATGAAAGAACATCAGTAATGTAGAGAGAGAAAGATTAGTAATGTCTAAGGCTCAAGATTAGTAATGTCTTCGGGCCGGATAAGGCCATCCACCAAATGGATGGTACGGTCGGTCAGAGAAGCCAGGTTTTCATCGTGCGTTACAATCACAAATGTCTGTCCAAAGGTATCCCGAAGATGGAAAAACAGTTGGTGAAGCTCATCCTTATTACGACTGTCCAGACTACCGGAAGGTTCATCGGCCAGAATCACCGAAGGATTGTTTATCAGGGCACGGGCTACCGCCACACGCTGCTTCTCCCCACCCGAGAGTTCGTTCGGTTTATGCTGGGCGCGGTCGGACAAGTTCATGAAATCGAGAATCTCCTTAGCGCGTTCCAACGCTTGTTTGGTGGATACGCCTGCAATATAGGCGGGAATCATAATGTTCTCGATAGCGGTAAACTCCGGGAGTAACTGATGAAATTGAAAGACAAAACCCAGGTGACGATTACGAAAAGAAGAAAGCTCTTTTTCTTTCAGTTTATTTACTTCCACACCATCCACCTGCAACGTACCGGAATCGGGCTTATCCAATGTACCCATAATTTGAAGCAAGGTTGTTTTACCGGCGCCGCTCGGCCCTACAATGCTCACCACTTCTCCTTTTCCGATGGAAAGGTCTATTCCTTTTAATACTTGCAAAGAGCCGAAACTCTTCGTTATACCTTGAATTTCAATCATAATTTCCGTATTACATATTCAGCCAAATAGCAACCGAACACGGCAGGCATATAGCTTACCGTTCCGGCTGTAGACTTTTTATTCTGTTCATCTTCCGTTTGTATCACAGCGTCCTGATTGGCTTGTTCCGTGCTAAAGACGACCGGAAGCTTTCGTTTCATTCCCATTTTTTGCAACCGTTTCCTAACGGCTTTGCTCAACCCGCAATGATAGGTTTCCCACAAATCGGCAAAACGTATCTGGGTAATATCGCTCTTCGCTCCGGCTCCCATACTCGACACAATCTTCAGATTGCGTTGCCAGGCATGGTATATAAGGTAGCATTTCGGAGCGATGGTATCTATCGCATCTACTATAAAATCATACGAATCAGCATCCAAGAGCGCCGGAATATTCTCGTCTTTCAAATAGACCGACAAAACCCGTAACTGAAGTTCGGGGTTAATATCCTTAAAACGGGCAGCCAGCACCTCCGCTTTCCGTTCGCCAATGGTAGAATGCAAGGCCGGAAGCTGACGATTTATATTAGTGGGTTGCACCGTATCGGCATCTACAATGGTCATACGGCCCACTCCGGCACGGCAAATCATCTCTGCGGCGTATGCTCCAACACCTCCCAGACCTACTACCAATACATGTGCTTTTTGCAAACGCGTCATCTTCTCTTCTCCCAGCAACAGGCTTGTCCGCTGCCTCCAATCTTCCGTCTCCATCTACGCGTCTCCTTTCTTAAACCATTTATAAATCCATTTTGTAATGGCCTCGTATGCCCGGCCTTCCGTTTCTCCACGCGGGTCGGAGAAAGAGACAATTTCCTGCGGTTCGCCCAATTGGTCGGGATAAATGATTAACAAACTATTGTTAGCAAAATAACGACTTATCTGAACCGGCAGTTTCTCGAACGAAGGAAGATAAGAGATAGAACCTTTCCGGGCAGACACCACCACAAACAGGTGGTCGTAATTCACCTGTCCGGTTAAGATGAGCAAATCGTCCCAATCGTCCAGTTCCGAGAATTCCGTTGCCGTATCGGCTTCTAACTTTGTGACTACGCCACGTAAAAGTTTCAAGGTATCCTGATTGGCAAAGAAATGCACCCGGCAGGCCAACTGTTTACTGATTCGGCAAAGTTGCGTTACCCACTTTATAAACCCGGCTTCATACTCCGCTTTCGGCGGAACGGCCACCACGATACGCCGCAGCGTATTGACCGGCATCAAGAACTTGGCAATCATAATCTGGCGGTGCGTACCTTTCAGCAAACTTTCCGTCAGAGAACCATAAAAAGAGTCCATTAAGTTTGTCTTCTTATGGAGTCCGATAACCACATCCGTAACGCTATTCTCTTTTACCGTATGCACGATTCCCTGGGCAATATTCAAACTATAACGAAGCACTGTTTTCACTTTTGTATCGACAGCCGCGGCAATCATCGCCGCCCGTTCCAGATTCCGCTTGGCTATCATCTCTTTTGCTTCGGAGGCATTGTTTTCATTTACTACGTTCAAGGCTACCAACGGATTCTTTTGTCTCTGATTCTTCATCATCAGCGAGAGCTCCACCAATCCCTCTATGGTATCAGGGTTTGCCACCGATATCAAAATGCGTTCCTGCTCCTTATCATTGTTGTCCGAAGTAGCATCTTCTTGTGTCACAATACGGCGTGCAGCCCGTTCCGTCACAATGGAACTAATAACGCAGGTAAAGAGAATCATCACCACCGTACCGTTCAACACATCATCATTCAAGAGGCGTTCGCCATTTTCCAGAATAATTTCGTGACCGATTAACACAGCAGCCAACGTAGCCGCCGCCTGTGCGTTGCTCAATCCGAAGATAAGACTGCGTTCCTCCTTTTTCATCCCGTATAGCTTCTGGGTAATCCATGCCGCAAACCACTTGCTGAAAGTAGCTACCACCGTCATCACTACGGCCACTTTCAAAGCTTCTCCCTCGGTAAACAGGCAACGGATATCGATAATCATTCCTACTCCTATCAGGAAATAGGGAATAAAGAGGGCATTTCCCACAAATTCAATCCGATTCATCAAAGGAGATACCTGCGGAACAAAACGATTCAAAACCAATCCGGCCAAGAAAGCACCTAAGATACCTTCCATCCCTACGAGTTCCATCAATCCTCCACCCAAAAAGACCATAGCCAACACAAAAATGAACTGCATAACGGCATCATCATATTTGCGGAAAAAGTAACGGCTAATACGAGGCATCAGGAAGACAATCAGGAAAGAAAGAAAAATCACTTTCAGTACGAGGAATATCCAGAAGGTTCCGCCATCTTCTCCTTTATACATACCACCAATAACGGCCAGCACCAATAAGGCCAACACCACGGTGACGGCCGTACCTCCAATGGTTATGCTCACACTGCGCAAGCGTGCCAAACCGTAACGGCTTATCACCGGATAGGCAATTAAAGTATGACTGGCATACATACTGGCCAACAAGATGGAAGTGATTAATCCGTATCCCAATAACGACATGCTGCTCCATATACCCAGTCCCATAGGGATAATAAAGGTAAACAAGCCAAAAACAAGTCCTTTTGTCCGGTTCTTCTTGAAATCATCCATGTCCATTTCAAGACCGGCCAGGAACATGATGTAATAGAGCCCCACTTTTCCGAAGAGTTCGAAACTGCTGTCGCGCTCCAAAATATTAAATCCGTATTTACCAACCAGCACTCCGGCCAATATCATGCCTACAATATGCGGAATACGCAGACGTCCCATTATCATCGGAGCAAACAAGATGATAATCAGTACCAGAAAAAATACCCACGTAGGGTCGGTTACCGGGAGAGTTATATGAGTATCAAGCCATTCCATACACGCTGCTTCTATTATACTACAAATCTTGCACAAATTTACGAAAAAACTTTATCTATAGAGCCTCTTTTGATAAAAGAAAGGAGGTAAAACTTCTTTTTTTCAACAAATTATAATGGTTTATAGACGAAATGTTCTATTTTTGCACCCCAATATCACATATTATTAATGCTTTATTAAAGAAATAACAAAATGAGAGTAGCAATTGTTGGTGCGAGCGGAGCTGTAGGACAAGAGTTCCTTCGTGTGCTCGATGAAAGAGATTTTCCGATTGATGAATTAGTGTTATTTGGTTCTTCACGTAGTGCCGGACGAAAATACACGTTCCGCGGTAAAGAAATCGAGGTCAAACTTTTGCAACATAACGATGATTTCAAAGGGATTGATATTGCTTTCACTTCTGCCGGCGCGGGTACTTCTAAGGAATATTTAGAGACTATTACCAAGTATGGAGCGGTGATGATTGACAATTCCAGCGCATTCCGCATGGATAACGATGTGCCTTTGGTGGTGCCTGAAGTGAATGCGGCCGACGCTCTGGAACGTCCGCGCGGCGTGATTGCCAACCCTAACTGTACCACCATTCAGATGGTGGTAGCATTGAAAGCTATCGAACAGATTTCTCATATTAAGCGTGTGCATGTGGCTACTTATCAGGCTGCAAGTGGTGCGGGAGCTGCTGCCATGGACGAACTTTACGAACAGTATCGCCAGGTATTGGCCGGTGAAGCTGTTACCGTTGAGAAGTTTGCTTATCAGCTGGCTTTCAACTTGATTCCGCAAATTGATGTATTTACCGACAACGGATATACTAAAGAGGAGATGAAGATGTTTAATGAGACACGTAAGATTATGCATTCGGATGTAAAGACGAGTGCTACTTGTGTACGTGTTCCGGCTCTTCGTTCTCACTCCGAGAGCATTTGGGTAGAGACTGAGCGTCCGGTTTCCGTAGAAGAGGCACGCGAGGCTTTTGCCAAAGGGGAAGGTTTGGTGCTGATGGATAATCCGGCAGAGAAGGAATATCCGATGCCGTTGTTCCTGGCCGGAAAAGACCCTGTTTATGTAGGTCGTATCCGTAAGGATTTAGCTGACGAAAATGGTTTGACGTTCTGGATTGTGGGTGACCAGATAAAGAAAGGTGCCGCACTGAACGCAGTTCAAATCGCTGAATATTTGATTAAAGTAGGGAATGTGAAGTAAGTGGGTTTTCATTTTTCTTTTGCACGAACAAAAGAAAAACGAAACAAAAAGAAAATTCGCCGGACTACGTTCCAAAAGCCTAAGATAACGTATTCTTCTCTAAACGGCAAAAACGCTCTCGGCTTCGCCATCGTTTGAACGATTTGCCGTTCTTCACGAGAACAATACGTTATCTTTTTACGGCTTTTTCCACTATGCCGGAATCATCTCTTTAAAGATGTGCTCGGCTTTGCCTTTGCTTTATATTACTTTTGTTTCTTGTGCATTGAATTTGTATTCTTTTATTGCGTTCGGCTTCGCCTTTGCTCTATAAATTACTTTTGTTGATATGAATGTTTAATATTTATTGAATCAGTACTCTTTATTGTGTTTGTTTTTGCTTCAATTACTTCTATTATAAATGTTCAGCTGAAGAAGAACTATTCACTTTCAATTTTCAACTTTCAATTTTCAATTAAATAAAACTCTCCACTTAATAAGGCTATCGCTATACGTGCGCAGGCTTCGGCATCGGCGAGTGCGTGATGGTGATGTTCCAAGTTGTAACCGCAATAATTGGCTACGGTATGTAACTGATAATTGGGGAGTCCCTTCCACGCGCGGCGGGACATTTGTAGTGTGCAATGAAATTTGTAATCGGGATAGTCCATCTGATAGACACGGAAGACGGCTTTCAGACAGCCTTCATCAAAAACTTTATTATGGGCAATGAGGGGCAGGCCTTCTATTTTGGGTGCTACTTGCTCCCACACTTTTGAAAAGACTGGCGCATCGGCCGTATCTTCCATACGTAATCCGTGTACACGGGTGGTCCAATAGGTATAATACTCCGGTTCGGGATGAATCAGACTATAAAAGGTGTCCGTAATGATTCCGTTCCGAACTATCACCACGCCCACACTGCATACGCTGGAGGGTTGCTCGTTTGCTGTCTCAAAGTCTATGGCTGCAAAATCAATCATTTTATTTTTAATAAAAAAAGGATGTCAGGACTAAATCGATAGATTCTAAAAGATAAATTATAACCAAGCCTACTTATTAAAATGCTAAAAGAGCCCTTCCAACCCCTATTGTAGGTTTGAAACGGCTCCTTTTATTTTTTCTAAGTTACAGATTTCAACTCATTAAAACTTAGGAAGTGGCTTTAAATATCCCCTTTTTTTAGGGATGAAACAAGCACTATCCTATTGCCAAGGGGGCACCGGTTTGTTATAATATTCATCCCAAGGATAAATTTTCACAAGTTGCATATCAAAATGCAAAACGCTATAATCCAATATAGAGGTAGAGGTTCCCGCCATAGGTCCCGGACCGTATGCCAACGGCCATGGAATAAAGACTTCCCAACGGTCGCCTTCTTTCATATTTTGCAAAGCGGTAGTCCAGCCATTTATCAAAGAAGAAACTTTAAACTTGGCAGGAACTGCCGACTCCGGTTTCAAGGTTCCTTTATAGGATTGGTCGAACACATCGCCATTGATTAATTTTCCTCTGTAATGCACTCTTACCGTATCCAGGAATGAGACCTCGCCCGTAGTACCTGGCTCCAGCACTTTTACATAAATATAGTTCAGCGGGTCGTTATTGGCATTGATATCACTGGGATTATCCTGCAGCGTATACGATTTAATAACTTTCCATTCCGAAGAGTTCTTTTTAGCCTCGTTCACAATCGAATCCAGATAATGCTGGTTTCTTGCTTGCCAGTTGTCAAAGCGGGAAACTTCAGTCGTTTCATCGCAAGCCACCAAAACGAACAGGGCCAGAAACAGAGAACTTAATATAAAATAAAAACTTTTTCTCATATAGGATTTTTATATCAGCGTCTTTAACAGACTGGTTATACTTACCTTATCGGCAATAATACTATTTAAGTCGGCAATAGCGACACGCTCCTGTTGCATGGTGTCACGGTTGCGCAGGGTTACACAGTTGTCTTCCAACGTCTGATGGTCTACCGTTACACAGTAAGGAGTACCGATGGCATCCTGACGGCGATAGCGTTTTCCGATAGAATCTTTTTCATCGTATTGACAATGGAAATGGAACTTCAAGTCGTCAATAATCTCACGCGCTTTTTCAGGCAGACCGTCTTTCTTTACCAACGGCATCACTGCCAGTTTCACCGGAGCCAATGCTGCGGGAAGTTTCAGTACCACGCGGCTTTCACCATTTTCCAACTGTTCTTCACAATACGAAGCGCACATCACGCTCAGGAACATACGGTCTACACCAATAGAGGTTTCAATCACATACGGGGTATACGATTCATTGAGTTCCGGGTCGAAATATTTTATGCTCTTACCGGAGAATTTCTCGTGCTGACTTAAGTCGAAATTCGTACGGGAATGAATACCCTCCACCTCTTTAAATCCGAACGGCATTAAAAATTCAATATCGGTAGCTGCATTGGCATAGTGCGCCAATTTTTCGTGGTCGTGGAAACGATAATGGTCGTCGCCAAAGCCTAATGCCTTATGCCATTTCAAACGGGTTTCTCTCCATTTGGGGAACCAGTCCAGTTCCGTTCCCGGTTTAACAAAGAACTGCATTTCCATCTGTTCGAATTCACGCATACGGAAGATAAACTGACGCGCTACGATTTCATTACGGAAAGCTTTACCTATTTGGGCTATACCAAACGGCACTTTCATACGGCCCGTCTTCTGTACGTTCAAATAGTTTACAAAGATACCTTGCGCTGTTTCCGGACGGAGATAAACCTTCATGGCTCCTTCCGAAGTAGAACCCATTTCGGTAGAGAACATCAGATTGAACTGGCGAACTTCGGTCCAGTTTTTAGTTCCTGAAATAGGGCATACAATTTCCTCGTCTACAATAATCTGACGGAGTTCATCCAAGTCGTTCGCATTCATCGCTTTGGCAAAACGCTCATGCAAAGCGTCGCGTTTAGCCTGATGTTCGAGCACACGTCCGTTGGTAGAGCGGAACTGAGCCTCATCAAAAGCTTCTCCAAAACGTTTGGCCGCTTTGGCTACTTCCTTATTTATTTTATCGTCATACTTGGCTATTTGGTCTTCAATCAGCACATCGGCACGATATCTTTTCTTAGAATCCTTGTTATCAATCAACGGGTCGTTAAATGCATCTACGTGGCCCGAAGCCTTCCAGATAGTAGGGTGCATAAAGATTGCCGAATCAATACCTACAATGTTTTCGTGCAACAGCACCATGCTTTGCCACCAGTATTGTTTAATATTATTTTTGAGTTCCACACCCATCTGGCCATAATCATAAACTGCTCCCAGGCCATCATAAATATCACTTGAGGGAAATACAAAACCGTATTCTTTACAATGCGATACGATTTTCTTAAATACATCTTCTTGTGCCATTTTCGTAACTTCTTTCTATATTTTTTCCTTTAAAAAGAGCCACAAAGATAGACATTTATATGCAAAGTTGGGTAAAATAGAACTTAATAATTATAAATAGTAGAGCTTTGGTAACATTCAAACAGGATGTAAGATACTTTATCCGGCTTTTTCTTCCAATAATTTCTCTATTCTTTATATTTAGGATGCTTTCATCTTTCGCCTGCACTCCGGCACACCCTCTGTTCTACTCCGTTTGTGTTTAGTGGCGCATACTACCCTTTCCGCTTTCGAAGAGCATCCTTGTAAGATGAAGAAAACAAACGTCAAAAACGTGTCTTCATAGCCTTCTATTTGTGTCACGGTCTAAGAGTGTTTTCCGTCCCACATACGCAGGCCCTACAGCCCACGACCGTCAACCGTCGGGCCCACGTATGTAAACCGTCGAGCCCACATACGTGGGACGAAGAAAACTTACAGGCTCAACCGAATCTTTTCACTGTATACGAAGGATTTAATAAGGGAGCAAGAGAAAAATTAGAGCCGTCTTTCTCCCGGCGACAAAGGGAGAACCACCGGAGAAGGCCTTTCATATCCTGTCCCGTTGTCATAACGGCGGCAAACAGCTACTTCCGTATCTTTATCCTATAGACAATGGAGAGATTTTCATCCAAAAACAGCCTATAAAAGAAAAACAAGAGGAATAAATGGAACCATTTCTATCAAAACAAGCTAAAAAGAGGCATCAGTACCCTAAACGGCACTTTACCTTCTTATAAGCTGTAAATAAGCAAGATAGCAGACAAAAAGAAAGAAAATACACCCCAAAAAGGTGCTGGCAACCGATTTGCCAACACCTTGCCAACACCCTTTGCCACCACCCATAAACAACTAAGTACAAACAGATTAAAAACGAAAGGTGCTGGAGTGCTGGAAGAAAATGAAAACATCGCTTGTAGCGTTTACCCTACTGCCCATTATAAAAATTCTACAGGATACATACAACGTCACTTTCACTATGATGCAGCATTCCCCTATTGCCCCGCATAAAAAATCCGGCAAGGCACTTAGAAAACCTCTTCCTTTTCAACCTAAACAAAAAATTGAAAACGGCTTTATGATGCGACTTTACAAAAAAAGTTGTAAATTTGCTGCAAACTCATCATATAAAGACATTATAAAGGATAAGGATATTTTTTATGAGCGACGAGACCATCGAAAAAGACGACTTCAGTACTGAACATTCTGACTACAAACCGGCTGATACTTCCAACGAATCGGTAAGACACCAACTCAGTGGCATGTATCAGAATTGGTTTCTTGACTATGCGTCGTATGTAATTCTTGAACGTGCCGTACCCCACATAAACGACGGGTTGAAACCGGTGCAACGGCGTATACTCCATTCTATGAAACGATTGGACGATGGACGTTATAATAAAGTAGCCAATATTGTGGGACATACCATGCAGTTTCACCCGCATGGAGATGCGTCTATCGGCGATGCGTTGGTGCAACTGGGACAAAAAGACCTTTTGGTAGATTGTCAGGGAAACTGGGGTAACATCCTTACAGGAGACAGTGCCGCCGCTCCCCGTTACATAGAGGCGCGTCTTTCGAAATTCGCACTGGATGTAGTGTTTAACCCAAAGACCACCGAATGGAAGCTCTCTTACGACGGCCGTAACAAAGAGCCTATCACGCTACCGGTTAAATTCCCGCTATTGTTGGCACAGGGAGTAGAAGGTATTGCCGTTGGCCTTTCCTCCAAAATATTACCGCATAACTTTAACGAATTGTGCGATGCAGCCATCGCCCACCTGCACAATGAACCGTTTCAACTCTATCCCGACTTCCAAACCGGAGGTTCCATCGACGTATCTAAATACAACGACGGAGAACGGGGTGGCGTAGTGAAAGTACGCGCTAAAATCACCAAGCTGGATAATAAAACACTTGCCATTACAGAGATTCCGTATGGTAAAACCACCTCCACGCTGATAGATTCTATTCTGAAAGCGGTGGAAAAGGGAAAAATAAAAGTCCGTAAAGTAGACGATAACACCTCGGCACAGGTAGAGATTCTGGTACATCTGGCTCCGGGCGTTTCATCCGATAAAACATTGGACGCACTCTATGCCTTTACCGACTGTGAAATAAGCATCTCGCCCAACTGTTGTGTAATCGACGACCAAAAGCCTCACTTCCTTACAGTAAGCGATGTGCTGAAAAAGTCGGTCAGCAACACCATGAACCTGCTCCGCATGGAGTTGGAAATCCGCAAAAGAGAGTTACAGGAGAACCTTCATTTTGCCTCCCTCGAAAAGATATTTATCGAAGAACGCATCTATAAAGACAAAGAATTTGAACAGGCTCCCAACATGGACGCCGCCTGCGAATATATCGACGAACGGTTAACGCCTTTCTACCCGATGTTTATCCGCGAGGTAACCAAAGAAGACATTCTACGCCTGATGGAGATAAAGATGGCTCGCATCCTGAAATTCAACAAGGACAAAGCCAACGAATCCATTGCCCGCATGAACGAAGAGATTGAGGCTATCAACCGCGATTTGAACGACATGGTACGGGTTACTACCGACTGGTTCCAAATGCTGAAAGATAAATACGGTAAAGACCATCCGCGTGTCACCGAGTTACGCAACTTCGATACCATTGTTGCGGCCAAGGTAGTAGAGGCGAACGAGAAACTTTACATCAACCGCGAAGAGGGTTTCATCGGCACCGGACTGAAAAAAGACGAGTTCGTAACCAACTGTTCCGATATAGACGATGTCATCATCTTCTATCGTGACGGAAAATACAAAGTAGTGCGCATCTGCGAAAAGATGTTTGTGGGAAAGAACATACTCTACGTGAACATCTTCAAGAAAAACGACAAGCGGACCGTATACAACGTAGTATACCGCGACGGAAAAGAAGGATTCCACTATATCAAACGTTTTGCCGTGACCGGAATTACCCGCGATAAAGAATACGACCTGACCCAAGGCAAACCCGGCTCAAGGATTGTTTATTTCACAGCCAACCCGAACGGAGAGGCGGAAATAATCAAAGTCACCCACAAACCGAATCCACGCCTTAAAAAGATTCTGCTGGAGAAAGACTTCAGCGATATCGCCATTAAAGGACGTCAGTCTATGGGTAATATCCTGACTAAAAACGAAGTGCATAAAATCAGTCTGAAACAGAAAGGCGGTTCCACATTAGGCGGACGTCAGGTTTGGTTCGACCGGGATGTACTCCGCCTCAACTACGACGGACGGGGCGACTATTTAGGAGAGTTCCAAAGCGACGATACCATCCTTGTTGTATTGGACAACGGCGAATTCTATACCACCGACTTCGATTTAAACAACCATTACGACCCGGGAATCCAGCTTATCGAAAAGTTCGACGCCAACAAGCTTTGGTCGGCTGCCCTTTATGATGCCGATCAACAGGGTTATCCTTATTTGAAACGTTTCACTTTCGAGAATACCTCCCGCAAACAGAATTTCTTAGGAGATAATAAGGAGAACAAACTCATCCTGCTAACCTGCCAGGTCTATCCACGGATACAAGTCACCTTCGGCGGTAAAGACAATTTCCGCGAACCATTGCTTATCGATGTGGACGAGTTTATCGGAGTAAAGAGTTTCAAAGCAAAAGGAAAGCGCATCACCACCTTCGAAGTGGAAGAAATCATCGAACTGGATCCGATACGTTTCCCCGAACCGGAAGATGACCCGAAAGAGTCTGAAGGCAATCTGGCTTCTGACGACAATGATGAAATAGAAGACCCGGACGCAGGAAAGAGCGATAACGACATCATCGATGAAATCACGGGACAGATGAAACTGTTTTAAAAGAAAAATGCTATTATAGAAATCATATACAAGAGAATAACTGAAAAGGAAGCATCTGCTATTATCAAGAGCAAGATGCTTCTTTCCTTTTAATAATAGGATATGAATTGAAAGCACCCCATCAATTAAAAACGCTGAAACGATACTTAAAAGTCAATAAAACAAACCGACTGATACAATGATTACGGACTTCATGATTCCCATTTCCTGCTATCATATAGGTTACATTCTTTTGTTTCTTCAACAGGTCATAACACTCCAATTTAAACGATGCATTTTTTCCTTTCAGGAACTTATAGCGGATACTGGCATTCCATATACTCTCATTCAAATTAGCCGAGGTAAAATTATACCCCCTCCGCATGGTATAAGTAAACGAAGACCTTAATTCCAAATCGCTTCCTACATACACCGCCGCATTGGCTACCGCACTCAAATCTTTCATAAAGAGTTTCGCATTATTCGCTTCGTTAGATTGATGCCTCAAAAGGCCATCCAACACAATTCCCACCTCTACGTTTTTCGGAGTATAGCGAAAGTCCGTCCGCAAATTTTCCTTATGCTCTCTGACCGTACATTTTTCATCCACATTGGCCGCCGACACATCCCGCACATAAGAAACCTCATTCGAATAAGTATAATTGGCTTTACAAATCAAAGTAAAGTCACTCCACGCATCTTGGAAACTTCCATTCGCCTGAAAGTTCCAATTTCCATTGATATTGGCCGGAGTCACTTTCCGGCCTCCGGTTTGTGCGTCATAGATAGTTTTCATGGTACGGGCCTGATTGGTTTGCGACCACACCACTCTGGTGTTCCACTTATACCCCCTCTGAAAGCTCACTTCTGCCCGATGCCGAATAGAAGACTTTAAATCCGGATTACCGGATGTGATATAAAGAGGATCATCCGTATTGACTATAGGCAGTAAATCCGAAACAGAAGGTTCTATACTATTTCCCACATAAAGAAAAGTCCATTTACAAGCATCCAGTTTATAAGATACATTCATCAAGACATTCCAATTCAAAAAGTTATAGCCCATATCGGCTATATTCTCTTTACGGCTCACAGTTGTAGTATGAACATGTTTGGGGTGAAGAGAAAGGCTTCCCATCAAGAACCATTTATCTCCGCCCGATTTAGTATAGGAGAGTTTTATATCCTGATTCAAACTCCTCACATCTGACTGGCGACTTAAACTATCAACAAATGATTGTTCATAATCTACAGGAAGAGCATTCCACTCAATTTCTCCCAAACTAGTCAAATCATATACAGACCGTCCCTGCTCTTCGGTTTCATAACCCAATTGATAGGAAACAGAAAGCTTATGTGGCGAGGGTTTCCAATCATATTGGAGCGAAAGTTCTCCGCCAGCCACTTTTGAAGGGGTCTGCACATATTGGGATTGGTTAGCCACCGAATCACCGACAAGAAAGAAACGGGTATCCGATTGAGTTTGTTCCGAACGTTCCTGCTCCCTGTAAGAAACAGAAACTCCCGCAGAAAAACGATGAAGAGAGCCCAATGTAGAAAGCATTAACAGACCCTTTGCATTTTTTCTATAAGAATCCTTCAGGCTCTGTTGCCACATCCGGTTGATAAGCGTAGAAGTCGTCTGCGCTTCATCCAATTCCAACAGATTTTCGCCATAACTATATGGATTCTGATTAAACGAACCTGAAGTATTCCGTGAAAAAGTCTTCGAATGGTTATTAGAAAGGGAACCGATTAACAGACATTGTATCCCTTTAGGATATGCCAATAAAGTTATCTTCGAAGCATTTTCTTTCTCACGTCCGATGCTATACTGAGATTGTTCTCTAAAAAGACTTGTATTACCCATGTAACTTTCAGAAGAGGAATTTTTTTCATCTTCGTTCATGGTATAATTATGATTTAGATTTCCATTAAAAGAACACATTCCTATCCGTTGTTTCCAAGCCAATTCTCCCTTTTTACGAGTTCTTTCCTTCATTGCGTTTTTCTCCTGAGAAAAACTGTGCTCCAATTGTTCCGGAACGTAACTATCGGGAAGGTTCATCATCTCTCCATTCATAGAAATTTGCGCCGCCTTCTTTTTGTAATAGTTCAATCCTCCGTCCAACAAATAACGTTTGTCCCGATTGGCCATGCCACCCGAAAGATTGGCCAGATAAGTTTGATCGACCTCTTTCTTCGTTTTCATGTCCAACACACGTTTTTTCTCTTCAATTCCTCTCAATCGGTCATCTTCGGTCACCGTATCATACACCTTCACCTGCTCCAATTCTTTCACAGGTACGTTCTTCAACGCAATTTGCAAATCATGTGTAAAAAATCCTTCGCCATTCAATCGTATCTCACTAATACGTTTATCCATATACATCAGCACACCATTCTCAGAGAAATAGAGTCCTGGTAAACGGCGCACCAGCTCCAACAATACCGACCCTTTCGGCATCTTAAAAGCATCCGTATTGTAAACAAGCGTATCTCCCCGCATATACATCTTCTTCAGCTCGCCTACTATCTGCGCTTCCTGCAAACTCATCGTCTTAGGGGTCAGCAACACTTTTCCCATGTCCAATTCCGAGTTGTTCAGTGCCGCATGTACCTCCTTGTAATAAGTATTCATACCCAAATAAGAAATCTTCAGTAGCAAATTCCGGGTACTCGTTGTTGTTCGATAAAAAAATAATCGGAATACCCCCTCCTTATTGGTTATACTACCTGCCGCATAGGTAGAATCCGGCAGATGAAGCAATTGTACCGTTGCGCTTTCCACAGGGCGGTATATAGAATCGTTTTCTTCCTGCGCATACACGCTTCCATAAACCCGAATATCCCGCATTTGTGCATAGCAGGCAAGCATAAAGCTTCCCAGCCATAGAAAAAACAGGATACAAAAGGCCTTATTCATATACTTCTATTACTTACGTTTCATCTGTACCGTACCTAAATCTATTCCGTTAAAAAATACCATCTTCCCTCCTCCTATATCCGTAGGATACTTAAATAACAGAGTGTCTTTATTCACCAGCACCCGTTTGGTTTGCATATAGGGATGATGAAACTCCACATACAAAGAATCATATTGGGAATAAGTATGAAAGACTTTATCATAAACACCTTTTTCATTCCCGACATAAGGGGCTATCAATTTATTCCGAAAAGATACCGGATAAAGAACAGGACAAGAAACCGGATTCCCTTTTTCATCTACCACTTTACATTTTAACCACCTGATATTATAAAGCGGTTTCTTCATCCTGTTTAGCATCTCTTCACTTTCCAAATTCATTTCTTTCCATACCCCCTTTTCCGTCACCGAAGAAAGGGGGACAGCCAACGATTGGGCTGACTCTAAACAGATAGTCCCCAATTCAATCGATTCTCCTTTCCTCTGTTTTGCCGTAACCAGAATCTTCTTAGAATCTCTAAACTTCGTCCCCTGCCCGAATACGCAAATCTGGACATAGAAAGAATCAATGCCTAAAGCCACAAACTCCTGATTAATCACTCCGCTTTTAGGTATTTTCCATTCGAAAAACGCATCCACATCATCACAAGGAAAACAACGTAACCATAAATTTGAATCTTTCACCTGTTTACATTTTTCATCCACTAATTTGGCACTTATTTTCCGGACTCCCCACAACGGCCGTTCTTGATACTTCGTCACCTCTTCAGGATAATACTTTCGAATAAAGTCTTCATATAATGGATAAGCTTGTGCCATGACCTGCATTACACAGGCCATGACTATTGAGCATATTAAGATTACTTTTTTCATCGATCTAATGATATATTTGTAAATTTTACACTTCCTCCCATCATACGAGCATTCCATGCTATATATTGGCAAAATTCCAACATATAATCTTCTATATCGTATTCATACTCATATTTTTCATTAAGAACCACAGTTACTATTAACACACCACTCCGAAAAGCAACATTCAAGCTTAACACACGAGAGTCACCACCAAAAAAGTTATATGTCCAAAGTGACAAATAAGCCCACGTCAGATGTAAAATCTTCCATTCCTACACAAAAGCCCGGTTGCACTTTATAAGTTTCCGTCACTTCATTCATTCCCATCAAAGTGCTTCCATTTTGTGCATAAATAAGCAGAAATAGACAAGCACTTACAAAAAATAACCTTTTTCATAGTTCCTTAATTTAAAAGTTAGTACTCAATAAAGCACTCTCCATGAAAAGCATACACATATCCGCAATACATCATATTAATGAAAAACAATTTTTCAGTTTTTCTATTTATATTTCCTACATATAGAACTCTCTAATTATAAAACGTATGAAATAGAAAATCCGTTACCCAATATTATATGTATGTATTCTCGACATCTGCGAAAATAATTTTATACAGTTTCAACAGAATAAATAAAGTTTTTGTACCATTACATTCCCAAGAAGTCGATATAGATTCTTTTTCTTCTATAGAATACATACTGCCATAGAAATAGAGTGCATTTGAGCATAGCCTGCAACCGTAAAGCACCCCAAGCTAAACAGGAGCAATATGCAGAAAACTCTATTCATTCACTTCTACTTACGTTCCATCTTTATCATACCTAAATCAAGCCCTTTAAAAAACAAAGTTCGTCCCCCCCATATTCACCGGATACTTAAATAATGGAGTCTCCTTATTCACCAGTACCCGCTTGGTGTGCATATAAGGATGATGAAACTCCACATACAAAGAGGCATCTTTGGAATAGATATGAAAAATATCATTGAATACACCTTTTTCGTTTCCAATATAAGGACCTAACAATTTATTATTTCGAGGAAGAACCTGATAAAAAACCGGACAGGAAATAGCATTTGCCTTTTCATCTACCACTTTGCACTTCAAAGCTTGAATATCCCGAAAAAATACATTACCAACCTGAGTCTTTATATCCTCACTCTTCATTGTGAACGTTTCACCCTTCACCATTGAAGGAGAAAATGAGCCCATCAGCGAAGCCGATTCTAAATATATAATTCCTAAATCTATATACTCCTTCTTTCGTTTCTTGGCGGTAACAAGCATCTTCTTAGAACTTTTAAACTTTGAATTCGGCCCTTGCGCATATATCTGAACATAAAAAGAATCGACTCCTAAAGGAATAAATTCTTGATTAAACACACCATTCTTTGGTATTTTCCACTCAAAAAATGCATCTAAATCATCGCAAGGGAAACAACGTAAGCTCAAATTGGAAATTTTCACCGATTTATTGTGTTCGTCCATTACTTTAAAGCAAATCTTATGAACACCCCATAACGGTCGGTTTTGAAACTTCTCCACTTCATCGGGTTTATACTTTCGAATATAATCCTCACAAAGAGGATAACTCTGTGCCATGGCATATCCTACACATGCCATGATTATAGAAAATATCAGGATTAACTTTTTCATATATCTATCGAGATTCCTTCAATAGTTACCTGTCCTCCCTACATAGCGACCATAAGACCTACACTCTGACAAAAAGCTATTCTAAACTCTTCTAAATCAATATTATTTCTAAATTCTTCTTTTATAGCCACAGTTACTAATAATACATCGCTACGGGAAAGAATGTGAAAATTTTCGACAGCTGGCTCACCTCTAAGGTATATTTCTGTCCAAAGTGGTAAATATTCTCCAACATTTGATGACCAATTACTCATGGAAACCACAAAACCTGGTTGCACAATTGGAGCGTTTGAGGCTTTATAGGTTCCAATCATAACGTTTTCAACCTTTGCATACATTGATGGAATCATACACGAACTAATAATACAAACTAGAAATAATATTACCTTTTTCATAATTCTCTGATTTTAAAGGTTAACATACTAGAAACTCCTTGTATCTTTATATAATATACGTATACTCGCAAATGTAACAATTAATTCAAAATAAGCAAATATTTATTCCTAATAATTTCTTATTATGCCTACTATTATAAAAAAACATCATGAATATATAAAAAAGAAAACACACAGTTTAACTATTTCCATCAATTTAAGCCACTAAAAAGAGAATTGCGGCCATCACCCAAGACGAAATACAGACTTGCTTTTACGAACAATTCAAAATCACATATCAAAACTTTATAGAACTAAGTCACAAAAATAAATTTGCGCATCTCAAAACAAGCATTTACTTCATTTTTATTCAATTCTCCTTATCTAATTCTCAATAGCCTTAACTACTATCCTTTCTATCTAAGCTTACATTTCAAGTTTATCTAAGTGTTCTATTCTTCCAAATATAAAAAGCACCAAATCTCTTTTTCAATAGGATTTACTCATCTTTTCAAAAAGAAAGAAAAAAGTTTCCGTTCGTTTTTTCTTAAACGAACGGAAACTTTTATACAAGAAAACATTCCTTATATGAAAGCGAACGTTTACTTATTTCTAATGGATAGTAACCATTGTAGCGCCGAATCCATACTCACGGAACGAAGCATCCTGACTTGAATACGTTTTATACTTCGATTTCAATTCTTTTAAAAGTGCATTGCGAAGCACTCCATCCCCTTTTCCATGAATAAACACAATCCGTTGTCCCTTCTTTGCCTTATATTCCTCTAATGTTTTGCGAAATACATCCAGCTGATACTCCAACATTTCACTGTTACTCATACCGGTGGTATTATCAAGCAATTCGTTGATATGCAAATCCACCTCTATTATATCATTCTTACGGGGTTGCTTTACAATAGGCTGCGGTTTGGTTTTATCCTCTGTCTTCTTCTGCATCAAGGCTTGTTGCAACGATTCGGCATCGGCAAACACCTGACGCACCGGGATATCATTTTCTACAATTGCATAACGCAAAGAAGGTTCCTCAAAATAAACCGATTCAGTAAATGTATGTAACTTATAGAACTTCACTGTATCCACACGCAACTCCACATTAACAGCCGGTTTCAGCAGAAATGTCTTGTCTTCTTTATAGGCAATCAGTTGCACAGCTACATGTTCCAGTTCATTCAATACATCTTTCTCAAACTCTTCCAAAAACAACTTGGTATTCGGTTCGATGTTTCCCTGCGCACGGACTTTCCAGCTTTTCCCTTCCGCACTCAAATAGATATAATACAGATAATAATTGCTGTCATTTACCAGATACGTATCGAAAGCCGTAGAGGAAATTGCCTTTACATCCTGCGGCACGTATGCCAATACAACATTCAACTTCTCACCCTCTTTCGTTTCTGCCGGACGATAGGTAATTTCCGGTTCATCCTCCGGTTCCCGGTTTACAGGCTCTACCTTTTTACGCTCGTTACGGGATGAAGAAGCCTCTGCCTGGGGCGCCTGAGGTTTACGTTTGATATTATAATCGTCGGTATCTATCACCACACACTCGCGCACTAACATGGGGATTTCAAACCCATCTTCATCTTCTACCAATACGGTTTCTTTTCCCTTAAAGGCTTTTACAACGCCGCCACCCACTTCACTAAGGAAGCGCACTTTATCTCCTACTTTCATACTATTTTTTATTTAACCGGAAGCTAAAAGAATGAGCCCTCTACCCAAAATATACTTTAAAGGAACTTCCCGAAACAGCTTATCCATCGCTTATTCCGGTTCGTCAACTTTCACTTCCCTGACTATTATTTTTCTATTACTTCTGCAAATATCGCTATTATTTGTGACAAGCCTCCGAATCTTTTCCCTATTTTTGTCCTCGCAAACCTATATATAAACGTATTTTATGAAAAGTGAACTGGAAAAGATGCGGAGCGGCGAACTGGCCGATTTCTCTACCCCTGAGATGCAAGCTATTTTAAAGCACGCCAAAACAATATGCGCAAAGCTGCAAACCATGAGCATTTATGATGATGATTATCGGGAGGTGATAGAACAAGTGGTTCCGGGATTGCCGAAAAGTTCCACTATCTGTCCGCCTTTCCGTTGCGACTATGGACAGGGTAACATCACCATCGGCGAAGACGTTTTCATTAATTACAACTGTACGTTTCTGGACGGCGGCTGTATCCACATCGGCAATCATACTTTAATAGCTCCCAACTGCCAGCTTTACACGCCACACCACCCCATCGACTACAAAGAACGCCGCGAAGAAAAGGAGTATGCCTATACCATTACCATAGGTGATGATTGCTGGTTGGGCGGAGGAGTGATTGTTTGTCCAGGCGTAACCATAGGTAACCGTTGCATTATTGCCGCCGGAAGTGTGGTAACGAAAGATATTCCCGACGATTCGCTGGCTGCAGGAAATCCGGCCGTAGTAAAGAAAAGCCTGAAAGAAATGTAGATTCTTTCAGAGGCTCACTCAATATAAAACCGATGTTGCTAAAATCACTGAAAAGAAAAATGAATTTTATTATCATATACCTATGAAAACAAGCACTTTATCCTTTTTACTTATCACTGTTATATTCTTATCCGGATGTCAAAAGGAAAAGATAGAAGAAGCCTCTGTTTTGCTAAAAACACAGGATGTAAAAGTTCAAACATCCTCTATCAAAGCCTCCTCTATATTCGAGATAAAACGCATTATCCCATTAGAAACTACCGATGAAAGTTTGATAGGTCGTTTTGCCAAACTAATAAAAGTCGATAAATCTTTCTATATCCTGACATTTGACAGCAGACTTTTACGCTTCGATGAGAACGGTAAGTTTATAGGGAGCATCGGAACAAAAGGAGAAGGACCTCATGAGTATACATATATTGAAGATTTTGATGCCGACCGGAATTACGTATACATCCTGAACGAAAACCGCTTGTTAAGCTATCTACCCGATGGTACTTTTGTCAAAGAAACACCACTTTCCATAAAAGCCAATTCGTTTAAAGTAATGGAAGATTCATCTTTGCTTTTTCATACAACAAGAGAAGATTCGCTTATCTACCAGTTAAACGCAACCGGACAAACAGAGCAAGCTATTTTAAGAAAGAATGCGTCAGGAAGATTAACAAAAAGTATTGCCTTTAAAACATATAAAAGTCTTTACATCTACGAAATGGGGCGTTCTAATGAGTTAGTAAGTTACAATCCGAAAAAGAAAGAGTTCAAAAAACTACACTTAACAGATATAAAAGGAGCGCTAACATCGGAAAAAGAAAGTGAGATAAGAAACGCTACAAAACAAAATCATCAACCGGAATTCACAGACATACAATTTAACGGACCTATTACGTTTCAAACGCAACTGCTTCTCGGCTCCATGAAAAATAAAGAACTTACATTGTGGACTCAAACCGTACAAGAGACGAAAGCGTATGCAGTCTCTTCCATTGAAAATGACCTTACTTATATACCCTTTCTTCGTTTTTTAATGGACAATACTTTTTGCTCCGAATGTTTTTTATCTTATTGTCAGCCCTACCTCATTGCAGAGGGGTTGGAAGAGCACCGTTCTTCGGCAGATGAAAAAAGTTATCAAAGACTTCAATCGGTATTATCGTCTATTGAAAATACAGAAGAAGCCAACCCTATTATCTTTGAATATATTCTCAAATAAAGGAAGTTTTATTATCAGTTATTATCTACCGATTCACTTGTTTGCTTTACGAGCCATACCGGTCCGATGATACCCGACGAAACCAATGTATCTTTCGGAATGGCGATAGGAGTAGCGGCATAAGTAATGCGCTCTTTCTCAGGCAACATCGAATCACCTATCATACGGTTCATTAAAGAATTAGCCACGTGTATCTCCAGTTTATTCTCTCCCTGCTTTAATGCTTGAGTTACGTCTATTTCCCAAGGAGAACACCAAACCGTACCTACCTCTTTTCCGTTGAGTACAACACGCGCCACAGCACCGAGTTCATTGAACCGCAAGAAGAGACGTTCTACCGGCAACAAGCTATCCACAACTAAATGATGCCTGTAAACAGCTGTTCCCGAATAGTATTTAATACGTTCATCCTGATGGGTAGTCCAATCAATCAGCTCCGGGAAAACAACCGTACCCGGTCCGCCCATTTTAGTAGAGAAGTCCACCGTCCAATCTCCTTGAACCGGGAGCTTTACCTCTTTTACTTTTCCATTTTTTACAGGAAGTTGTCCCGAAGGCTGGTCACTGAATACAATAAAGAATGATTCACGAGGAGCTATCCGAAGCGTTATGCTCGTACGCCCGTCGGGAAGACAAGTGCTTTGCAATGCATAGCGTTCTCCTGTTACAGGATTCCACCATTCGGCTACTTTCTTATGACAACGGAAAGTAAAGGTATGTTCCAACGAGGAATCTTCATGATTATCCAAGAAATAGAGTTCGCCATCGGCAAGGGTTCGGTGTGCAAAATAGAATTTCCGTTCCTTGGGTAACGTAATATCCGGGATAAGACCTGCTTCAGCCACCGCCTCGGACAAAGGCATTCCCCAATACACCGTTCCTTTTCCATATAAATGACTTCCTTGCGGACTGTTTTCTTTTCCCCACATCTGCTCTACCAATTCTTTATATTCAGTACTCCGTTCCAAATCGCGCATCGTTCCCGAACGGACCGGACGCGTACCATAAACCGGCACACCAGCCTTAACTAATAAAGCTATTTTACGCAACGCGTCCAATGTGACCTCTCCGTTCCGAGGCAAAATCATCATCCGATAGTTCATTCCGTCAGGCAGTACAATGCAGCCCTCTTTTGCACTCACACGCGAAAGCAAGGCATCCGTAGTGAATGCATCAAAGTCATATCCTTTCGGGAACTCGGGAAGGCGGTTTGTCAGTATCTTCACCGGCGCATTCTCACCTAAATAGAGACAAAGGTCTGCAACAGGCATTCCCTGCCGCATTAAGAACGCACACCGTGCCTGATAATCCCAAAAGCCTTTACTATACGGCCAAAATGTATTATTACGATTCAAACAGTAATGTCTGCCACCGCCCGTATTACCGGGAACCTTATCCAACCAAGGCTGATAAGCCGATGCACAAACCACAAATTCGTTTATCCCGAAACAATATGCATAATCTGCCAACTGCTTGATATAGGCTAGCGAATGCCCGAACTTTGCATCGGTAAAAGCTTCGCCCGAAGCAATGGTTTTACCATACAAGTGAGCAGCAGACGAACTCTCTTTGATATCATAGTTTCCATCCGGATGAATAGCCCAGAACTCACCCTGAGGTTTGGCTACCTGTCCCTTTGCCTGTATCTGGTCGGCCACCAGGCAAAGCGCATTTCCAGTAGCTTGAGCGGCAAAGGTCAGGTTTCGTTCTTCACACAAACGTTGAAATGTTCCGTAATAATGATAAGAGACCAAATCGGCTATCGTTCGCCGGATGTCATAGAGAAAACCGTCGGAAACCTCACGCGAATCCACCACATATCCCGCCATCACAGGCAAGTATTTCCTTAAATCATATCCGCGTAAACGCATGAATTGCTTTTCAAACCCCGGCGTCCAATTCTGCGAGCCGGCTTCGTGACTGTCCATAGCCATGCCCTGAAGATGTCCTCCATGTGCCTCAAGTGTATCGGCTATCACCTTAAAATAATGGTTCCATTGCACTTCGGCTGCCGTAGCCGACAGTTTATCACACTCCAATCCCGTTAAGTTCTTACGCCCATGTTTCGTTTTACTTCCCGTTGGGATATGGGCGAAACGCATCACCATCCATTTCCCTGCCGGAGCTTTCCAACGCAAAACACCGAGCGAATCGGTAAGCTCCGTTACATCCACCATCCGCCCGCTATCAATTATCTCTTTCTTTACATAATCCGGAGTACAGTCTCCGTCGATATATTCCGAATACAAGGCAGCCTTCTCCTCCCACTGGTCGACACAAGCACGAGCCGAAAGCACTATATTTCCTATCTGTAGACTCTTAGTCTTTTCATCCGCTTCGAACCAATCATGCAGGCGAAGACGGAAATAGCGTCCGGTTACCGCCGGAAAGGAAATAGTCTTCTGTTTCCAACTTGAATGAGCTCTGTAAACCGGTTTCAAGTCACAAACCGGGGTATAGTTCTTTCCGTCAGCCGACACTTCCAATTGTCCTAAATCAGGCAACACCCGATAGCCTGTCCCGACAAACGTATCGGAAGGCGGCGCCGGCACATTGGTCGCACTGGTTGTAGCTTTTCCTCTCGGACGTGTTTCATACGTAATGCTTCGTGCTGTAAAATCCTGTCCGAAATCGAGTGTTTTCAGTGCCGACTGCCCCGGTTTTTGTTCCGGAATAGAAGGCAAACGTTTTGTTTTTAAGAAGTAATCATTGGCGTCCTGATTCGGAATATTAGTAGTCAAAGCTGGACGCAACCTGTTGCTGTCGTCTCCCAGTTCCTCCTGAAAAGGAAAAGCCAACACCGCCACGTCCCGATAGTACGAATAAGGCGCATCCGGCTCAGGCAAAGGGAGTACGAGTTCTTTTCCTCCTTCCACAATCGTATCTGTAGAAGTCAGCATTTGCATGCCTAAATCCGGAGTAATCCACGGATCTCCCGCTACATAACCATTGGAAACATGCGCTTCGAAAGTGAGTCCGAGTCGATGGGCTTCTTACGAAGCAAAAACCAGCATTTTCCACCATTCGGGTGAAAAAGCATCCAATGCCCCCTCTCCCTTGCTGTGTACCTGGTCGTAATACACCACACCCCCAATACCTTCTCTGCGGAAAGCCTCCAAATCGGCAGTAATGCCAGCCCGGGTTGTTTCTGTCTCACCATGAAACCACCACAGTTTAGTCCGGGCAGAGTCCTGCGGATGTTCAAATCCATATAATGCTTGTTGTACCCCTGCAAGTTGGGAACGGCTACCACACCCGTAGATGCCTGCCAACAGGAAAAGAAAAAGGAAAGAGCAAACGTTTTTCATGTGTATTTCGTGTATTTCGGCTACAAATATAACCCAAATACATCGTGTTACGGAGTATTCTTATCCAAAAAGTATATGATATCATGCTATTTGAAAGGAACATTCACCTTTTAATAAAGAACAAAGGCAAGCACCCTACAGCATAACAAAGAATATCATTCCAATCGAACACGGAACCCAGCACTACCCTCGCTACCGTGTTATCCTGTAATCCCAACAGTTCCGCCGCCTGAAAATACTGCATCACCTCAACCAGTACGGCAAACAGGAAAACACATAAAGGAAGTCCTCTCCAAGGACGGTTAATAAAAATACGCACAAAGCAATACACAAGCACCACGACCAGCATATCTCCTACATACGGACGAATGACCGTATCATGTACATAAAGGGCAATCAACGTTTCAATGCTAAAAAGCACCATACAACAGAGTCCGTAAAACCAACGACTCCCTACAAATTTATTTTGCATAGTTCTCTATTAAATAAAGATTCTTATTCATGAATGATTTTGCAAAGATAACAAAGCATTCCTTTCTTATTCAGATTAGTGACCTATAAAAAGCAGGTTCAATCTTTAATCTCCTATAAATGCATTCTTAAGTTAGAATTACCCATTTAGACGAAGAGTTACATATAAATCCACGCACCCACGTAAGGTGCGACCCATTATAACCTTGAAAGGTGCTAGTACCTGATTGTTTCAACCCACGCACCCACGTAAGGTGCGACTTGCCTCGGGGACGGTACATCGTACAAGGAAGTGTTTCAACCCATGCACCCACGTAAGGTGCGACTAAACAGGTCTCTCAGCTTCTCACGCTGTTCCAGTGTTTCAACCCACGCACCCACGTAAGGTGCGACTAACGACACATATCCATTACACGAGAGCAATTTATGTTTCAACCCACGCACCCACGTAAGGTGCGACCGTTCTCAAAAACTGGTTCACGATGTAACATATGTTTCAACCCACGCACCCACGTAAGGTGCGACCTTTTTTCAAATATTCAATATCTATGATATCTTCGTTTCAACCCACGCACCCACGTAAGGTGCGACTTTGCATATCATAAAATCTATCAGGATTATGTTAGTTTCAACCCACGCACCCACGTAAGGTGCGACATTCGATAAACTCCGCGTTCAGCCCCCTGTCCAGGTTTCAACCCACGCACCCACGTAAGGTGCGACAAAAAAATCTTGTGAGATTGCCGTATCAGATATGTTTCAACCCACGCACCCACGTAAGGTGCGACGGCTTGACATACCGATTTGGTTGCCTACGCCTTGTTTCAACCCACGCACCCACGTAAGGTGCGACGAATACGACAACTAGCTATAACTATTTTACAGCGTTTCAACCCACGCACCCACGTAAGGTGCGACACGGAGTACCGCAAACAACGGTGAGATATACCGGTTTCAACCCACGCACCCACGTAAGGTGCGACCCCGGCAATCTTGGCTAATACGTCTATTCCAACCGTTTCAACCCACGCACCCACGTAAGGTGCGACATAAAGGTTGAAGATGAGTTAAAGCCATATTTGGGTTTCAACCCACGCACCCACGTAAGGTGCGACCGCATCCCGATTTTGCTTTGCCGACAAAGCATCGTTTCAACCCACGCACCCACGTAAGGTGCGACTAATGTTCCGCCTCCATTACAACCTCGCTTAACGGTTTCAACCCACGCACCCACGTAAGGTGCGACGGAGTGAAAACCTTGTGCGATAAAAAGAATTACCGTTTCAACCCACGCACCCACGTAAGGTGCGACGTTATAGATCTAGTGTACGGGATAAAACGGAAAGTTTCAACCCACGCACCCACGTAAGGTGCGACTAACCCATTGAGGAGATTTCCGCACGCACTTTTAGTTTCAACCCACGCACCCACGTAAGGTGCGACACTATCAAATCTCGTCATATACAATCTATGTCGGTTTCAACCCACGCACCCACGTAAGGTGCGACTTGAGTATAATTAGGTGTAGCAGTAGTACCTATAGTTTCAACCCACGCACCCACGTAAGGTGCGACCTTGACTGGGTTGCGCCCATTGGTCAAAAGTACATGTTTCAACCCACGCACCCACGTAAGGTGCGACCTAATTAATTATGTCTACTGAGAGTACAAAAAAGTTTCAACCCACGCACCCACGTAAGGTGCGACACGACTATACTCTTATGCCTGCCTATGATATTGAGTTTCAACCCACGCACCCACGTAAGGTGCGACCATTAGTCCAATTAGTAGAACCCTCTTGTAAGCGTTTCAACCCACGCACCCACGTAAGGTGCGACTTGCGGCCATCTCAAACGTTTCGACCGGAGAAGTGTTTCAACCCACGCACCCACGTAAGGTGCGACCTGAGCAAAAACAACAACTAATAGCATTGTATGGTTTCAACCCACGCACCCACGTAAGGTGCGACTGCTCTTTATAAACTTTTAAAACTTCGTACTCATGTTTCAACCCACGCACCCACGTAAGGTGCGACACTTAAGAAAGAGGTTAAAGCAGCTACAACGGCAGTTTCAACCCACGCACCCACGTAAGGTGCGACTCTTTAGGTAGCGCTGCTACATCTGATTACACTCAGTTTCAACCCACGCACCCACGTAAGGTGCGACTCCGTTTGAGAAGCCTGTAATAACGGATTATTGAGTTTCAACCCACGCACCCACGTAAGGTGCGACTTCCAACGTTGAAGACATTCAACCATACGTAATTGTTTCAACCCACGCACCCACGTAAGGTGCGACTACTGTTATACCGATTGACAGCATTATTAGCTTGTTTCAACCCACGCACCCACGTAAGGTGCGACTAGGTGAACCTAATTTAATTTCTGAGCTTCAGTATGTTTCAACCCACGCACCCACGTAAGGTGCGACACTGATAACCCCGTTCAGGCTACTTCTATAACTGGTTTCAACCCACGCACCCACGTAAGGTGCGACTCATTATTTAACCTCCTGAGCAACCTCTGTTTTAGTTTCAACCCACGCACCCACGTAAGGTGCGACTCCGGTGGCCTCGTAGGACGATGTATATAATAAGTTTCAACCCACGCACCCACGTAAGGTGCGACACTGGAGAAGATCCTGACGCTCGCCGCCACCGGGTTTCAACCCACGCACCCACGTAAGGTGCGACGCCGTATATCATATATTTTGTATCCATAATCCAAGTTTCAACCCACGCACCCACGTAAGGTGCGACTGATCCTCAAAGGACTTTATAACACTCTCGTATGTTTCAACCCACGCACCCACGTAAGGTGCGACCTCTACTGGTGTTACGTGGTGGACTTCCCTAGCCTGTTTCAACCCACGCACCCACGTAAGGTGCGACAAACTTTTCACTAATTCCTATTACACAGCCATAAAGTTTCAACCCACGCACCCACGTAAGGTGCGACCTATACTTGATAACCCACTGTCTCTATCTCCAAAGTTTCAACCCACGCACCCACGTAAGGTGCGACTTTTATTCAACCGAATATCCGAACGGTTACTGAAGTTTCAACCCACGCACCCACGTAAGGTGCGACTAATGCTTTCGTGCAATCCCAAGATCGATATATGGTTTCAACCCACGCACCCACGTAAGGTGCGACCATGATGGTTTTGCTACAATTATTTTTCAATATATGTTTCAACCCACGCACCCACGTAAGGTGCGACATTTGGAACTGGGGAGAAGCTCATCTCTGATAGAGTTTCAACCCACGCACCCACGTAAGGTGCGACGGCACTATCACAGGAGGCACATTATTACTAACACAGTTTCAACCCACGCACCCACGTAAGGTGCGACCGTATTGGTTACTTTAATACCCTTGCTTATCTCGGTTTCAACCCACGCACCCACGTAAGGTGCGACTAAGGGAGGTAGTAAAAGAGGCTATGAAATTAAGTTTCAACCCACGCACCCACGTAAGGTGCGACCCAATGCTTCTTGGCAACCTTTTTCCCAAGTCTGGTTTCAACCCACGCACCCACGTAAGGTGCGACTTTGCCATAATTACCTTATTTAATAGTCAATTGCGTTTCAACCCACGCACCCACGTAAGGTGCGACCTTTTATAAGTTCCTCACTCGGCTCTGAAGTAATAGTTTCAACCCACGCACCCACGTAAGGTGCGACTTTTGACATTCTCTTTAACGTAGTATAAGTCAAAGTTTCAACCCACGCACCCACGTAAGGTGCGACCGCTTGGGCTTCTTATGCCGATTACATGAATTCAGTTTCAACCCACGCACCCACGTAAGGTGCGACGTCAATATGTTAATTTCTACATGAGTGGTTATTGGTTTCAACCCACGCACCCACGTAAGGTGCGACCGTTTTTCTTCAGGACGATTTGTTTGAATCAGTAGTTTCAACCCACGCACCCACGTAAGGTGCGACCTACACAACTTAAAAAAGACCGAAAAAAACTCAAGGTTTCAACCCACGCACCCACGTAAGGTGCGACGCAAAGTTACAACAATATGAAGATGCGAAAAAAGAGTTTCAACCCACGCACCCACGTAAGGTGCGACTTTCTCCGATATAAATTTCACGTGTGACCCGAAAGTTTCAACCCACGCACCCACGTAAGGTGCGACTTCCGATGATGAAGGAATACTTGATAAATTAGAAGTTTCAACCCACGCACCCACGTAAGGTGCGACTTAAACGCCAAAAACAATACTCGCTTGTTCTTCGGTTTCAACCCACGCACCCACGTAAGGTGCGACATAGCCGCAGCTGCTGCATTTGCTTCTCCTTCGGTTTCAACCCACGCACCCACGTAAGGTGCGACACCAAGAGCCAAAGCATTTCCTTTATCCTTGATTTGGTTTCAACCCACGCACCCACGTAAGGTGCGACTCTTCGACATTCTCTTCAACGTAGTGTACGTCAATGTTTCAACCCACGCACCCACGTAAGGTGCGACCTCACGTACTGAAAACGCAAGTAAGTTCTCAATAAGTTTCAACCCACGCACCCACGTAAGGTGCGACTAACTCGTTCAGCATTTATCTCTACAAGATTGCAGTTTCAACCCACGCACCCACGTAAGGTGCGACAAACGTTATAATATAGGAGCTACTGATTTGTATAGTTTCAACCCACGCACCCACGTAAGGTGCGACAAGCAACTCCTTAAAATAGCTATAAGACAATTAAGTTTCAACCCACGCACCCACGTAAGGTGCGACTTTAACAATGAGAATACGTTATATGTGGTTAAGGAGTTTCAACCCACGCACCCACGTAAGGTGCGACATATTGGATAAATGAAAGCCCTTGGAAGAATGACGTTTCAACCCACGCACCCACGTAAGGTGCGACTGGACAATATTCACGTTGTCTGAAGAAAATAAAAGTTTCAACCCACGCACCCACGTAAGGTGCGACGATGAAACATACGAGATAAGAAGAATATCTGAAAGTTTCAACCCACGCACCCACGTAAGGTGCGACCGGTTCTTCAAATAACAAATTACTGTTTGGAGTAGTTTCAACCCACGCACCCACGTAAGGTGCGACCATACAAAGCCAAAGGATATTTTACAGCTATGTTAGTTTCAACCCACGCACCCACGTAAGGTGCGACTACCAGTGACAAAAAAGATATTGATGAATGTTCAGTTTCAACCCACGCACCCACGTAAGGTGCGACTCCATAAATTACCTCCAATTAAACAGTAGATGAAGTTTCAACCCACGCACCCACGTAAGGTGCGACGAGGAATAGATTGTTCATCATACGTAAGGGTTATGTTTCAACCCACGCACCCACGTAAGGTGCGACAACGGGTAAATCCGAATTGATTTACAGGAGAAGTAGTTTCAACCCACGCACCCACGTAAGGTGCGACGTTTCATTGAATATAGGAAAGACGTCAATTGACAGTTTCAACCCACGCACCCACGTAAGGTGCGACTAACAAACTGACAGAGGAAGTTTCACAGTATTCGGTTTCAACCCACGCACCCACGTAAGGTGCGACCAAATCCACCTTCTCCTCTTTCGCTCTCTCTTGAGTTTCAACCCACGCACCCACGTAAGGTGCGACCTTCTCCGCTCAACATTCTTATACCAGCTCCATGTTTCAACCCACGCACCCACGTAAGGTGCGACACCTTTCTTGTCCTCTGCGTCCGAAGCCGAAAGAGTTTCAACCCACGCACCCACGTAAGGTGCGACTTTGAGTACCATGTTCGGGTCATTAGATTCAATCGGGTTTCAACCCACGCACCCACGTAAGGTGCGACCATGTTTGATGAAATACTCTTCCATTTTATCAAGTTTCAACCCACGCACCCACGTAAGGTGCGACGTAAATATCAAAAGGTAGTTTACATCTACATTGAGTTTCAACCCACGCACCCACGTAAGGTGCGACTTCTCAGCCGTTCAAGGAATAACTCAAGATTCAAGTTTCAACCCACGCACCCACGTAAGGTGCGACGTCAAGATTAAAATTCAGTCCAAATTTATTTTTGGTTTCAACCCACGCACCCACGTAAGGTGCGACTGCGAACCACTTTGGCGATTTCTTGCGAGTCAAAGTTTCAACCCACGCACCCACGTAAGGTGCGACAAAGCGGCATTACGCCTTTCCTGTTCCAATTTATCGTTTCAACCCACGCACCCACGTAAGGTGCGACGCATATTGGTTTTATTAGCCGAAGATTGAGACTTAGTTTCAACCCACGCACCCACGTAAGGTGCGACTAGCCTGAAAATTGTTTATACTACTGAAATAAGGTTTCAACCCACGCACCCACGTAAGGTGCGACTTGATAGCAAGGCAGCTGACTTTGAGTTAATCGTAGTTTCAACCCACGCACCCACGTAAGGTGCGACACACTCAGCCATACGAGATTGGAGAACATTGAAAGTTTCAACCCACGCACCCACGTAAGGTGCGACTATTTTTGACATTCACAAAGACGAGTTTGCTCAGTTTCAACCCACGCACCCACGTAAGGTGCGACAAACCACTATCCTACTAACGAAGAGTTGTTGAAAGTTTCAACCCACGCACCCACGTAAGGTGCGACACTGAAGCTCAGCAAGAGTTATATTGGATTCATCGTTTCAACCCACGCACCCACGTAAGGTGCGACAAAAACGCTTACGTAGAAATCTTTTTAATTATTTAGGTTTCAACCCACGCACCCACGTAAGGTGCGACTGCGAACCACTTTGGCGATTTCTTGCGAGTCAAAGTTTCAACCCACGCACCCACGTAAGGTGCGACTACCTCCGGTGGCCTCGTAGGACGACGTATACAAAGTTTCAACCCACGCACCCACGTAAGGTGCGACTCTTACGAGATTGTTGGTCCAACAGTTTGTTTTGTTTCAACCCACGCACCCACGTAAGGTGCGACACGAGAAGGAAAGCTCATCACGACTATCGGAAACCGTTTCAACCCACGCACCCACGTAAGGTGCGACCACTACGCATTGCAGCTTGGACTTCCAGTTCATCGTTTCAACCCACGCACCCACGTAAGGTGCGACATTTAGTGTTTAAAATGATGAAAGATATTGTAAAGTTTCAACCCACGCACCCACGTAAGGTGCGACTTTGTCAAAGCATAAGGCAATTGAGGAGTTCGGAGTTTCAACCCACGCACCCACGTAAGGTGCGACCGAGGAATAGACTGTTCATCGTATGTAAGAGTTATGTTTCAACCCACGCACCCACGTAAGGTGCGACCCCCCGATTCGGAATTAATGTTCTCCGTGATAATGTTTCAACCCACGCACCCACGTAAGGTGCGACACCGGATTGACCACCTAAAAAAGTGCACAGATTAGTTTCAACCCACGCACCCACGTAAGGTGCGACCTTATCACCATACAAACGATATATATTACTATGGTTTCAACCCACGCACCCACGTAAGGTGCGACTCAGTTTCTTATGCTTAACCAGTGATTGAGCACGTTTCAACCCACGCACCCACGTAAGGTGCGACTACTTCCACTTTAGGTTATGCTCCGCGCTATTGGGTTTCAACCCACGCACCCACGTAAGGTGCGACAACCTAAAGTGGAAGTAACCTGTAACGGATAAGAGGTTTCAACCCACGCACCCACGTAAGGTGCGACAAAGGTGTCAGTTTTTGCTACTCCCAATTCAGGTTTCAACCCACGCACCCACGTAAGGTGCGACGATTGCTCAGATGAACAATGACTTTAATGCTGCTGTTTCAACCCACGCACCCACGTAAGGTGCGACCCCTCAACAAACCTTCTAGTACCGTTGACTACCGGTTTCAACCCACGCACCCACGTAAGGTGCGACTGAACTTCAGGCTTGGACTAATGAATTACTTGAGTTTCAACCCACGCACCCACGTAAGGTGCGACTACGGAATTGTGGACATCCTTGTACTTAAATAAAGTTTCAACCCACGCACCCACGTAAGGTGCGACGAGGTAAGGCAAAATAACGAGGTGTATATCTACCGAGTTTCAACCCACGCACCCACGTAAGGTGCGACTACACTGGTTTCTTCTTGCCGTTCTTAATATCGGAGTTTCAACCCACGCACCCACGTAAGGTGCGACTTCATCCAAGTAAACTCCATAAGCCGTATCAGGGTTTCAACCCACGCACCCACGTAAGGTGCGACCAATTACAAAATCTCTCATATTCTTGTCGTTTTAGGTTTCAACCCACGCACCCACGTAAGGTGCGACTAGCTGCTCCAGCGGCAACTCCTACCCATCCCAAGAGTTTCAACCCACGCACCCACGTAAGGTGCGACAACCTTACTGGGATTTATTCGTAGAACACACGGAGTTTCAACCCACGCACCCACGTAAGGTGCGACACAATAATGATTTTATTGTAGTACCGAATTTCTTGGTTTCAACCCACGCACCCACGTAAGGTGCGACTTTCAACGCCAAGACTTTGAACGATGTTCGTAGAGTTTCAACCCACGCACCCACGTAAGGTGCGACTGAACTCAACCAACGGCTCCTGACATACCTTTCGGTTTCAACCCACGCACCCACGTAAGGTGCGACGGATTTTTGGCACCGAGAGTACATCTGTAACAACTGTTTCAACCCACGCACCCACGTAAGGTGCGACATTCTCAATGGGAAAAAGCTAAACCTTATCTTTGGTTTCAACCCACGCACCCACGTAAGGTGCGACTTCTCTTGGTTCTTCGGCTACTGCTGATTATACTCAGTTTCAACCCACGCACCCACGTAAGGTGCGACTACTATTAAGTCTCGGCATATACAATCCATGTCTGTTTCAACCCACGCACCCACGTAAGGTGCGACCATGAGTATATTTATTAATAACTAATCTAGGATTAGTTTCAACCCACGCACCCACGTAAGGTGCGACGGTGAATCCAATCTTATTTCTGAACTTCAATATGTTTCAACCCACGCACCCACGTAAGGTGCGACGCAGTTACAAGTTTCTTTCGATAAATTGGAACAGGTTTCAACCCACGCACCCACGTAAGGTGCGACTAGGAGAAGAAGAATTAATGATACCGGACATTAGTTTCAACCCACGCACCCACGTAAGGTGCGACAATATCGCCACAATTTACCAACTCAGGTACTAAAGTTTCAACCCACGCACCCACGTAAGGTGCGACTAGGACCTTGAGAAATAGATGCATCACGGTTTAATGTTTCAACCCACGCACCCACGTAAGGTGCGACAACGCATCACCAGCAGCATTCACATTAACAACAGTTTCAACCCACGCACCCACGTAAGGTGCGACAAAATATTCCTTGTCCGAAGAAACGAGAATGTCTTCGTTTCAACCCACGCACCCACGTAAGGTGCGACAACAACAAAGTTATATCAGAAGACCAACGATAAGTTTCAACCCACGCACCCACGTAAGGTGCGACGTCTTACGAGATTGTTGATCCAACAGTTTATTTTGTTTCAACCCACGCACCCACGTAAGGTGCGACAATATCTTGATAAATTTTATGATAGGCGAATAAAGGTTTCAACCCACGCACCCACGTAAGGTGCGACCCTGTAACGGATAAGAGGAACTGGGCTTAATCAAAGTTTCAACCCACGCACCCACGTAAGGTGCGACTTATACTCAGACAGCTCTTTTTCAATTGGCTGTGTTTCAACCCACGCACCCACGTAAGGTGCGACCTCTCTATACTCAGGCTACCGACTTTGCTATTCCTGTTTCAACCCACGCACCCACGTAAGGTGCGACCTAAATCACGCATTACAAAACCCCTAACACGTGGTTTCAACCCACGCACCCACGTAAGGTGCGACAGATGAATAACGATTTTAATGCTGCCGAAGCTCAGTTTCAACCCACGCACCCACGTAAGGTGCGACGCTACTCGTCAACTTACGTATCAGCAGGCTCGTGTTTCAACCCACGCACCCACGTAAGGTGCGACCTTACAGCAGCCACATCACCATATTGAGTGCTTGGTTTCAACCCACGCACCCACGTAAGGTGCGACCCTAAAAAGGTACACATGTTAGACATACCTTCGTTTCAACCCACGCACCCACGTAAGGTGCGACACGGTCTACATTTGTTTTTAACTCATAATATCTAGGTTTCAACCCACGCACCCACGTAAGGTGCGACGAAATAGGCTGCCCATTAGTACGATTTAATTTCTGTTTCAACCCACGCACCCACGTAAGGTGCGACCAACGACACATATCCATCACGGACATACAGTCTATGTTTCAACCCACGCACCCACGTAAGGTGCGACCCTGAGCGGTGGGGTTCGGGGCAGCAGATGCCTGAGTTTCAACCCACGCACCCACGTAAGGTGCGACTTCGAACCACTTGGGCGACCTCTTGCGAGTCAAAGTTTCAACCCACGCACCCACGTAAGGTGCGACATCAATTTGGTTTCGCTCGGGTTGATTTGGCTCAGTTTCAACCCACGCACCCACGTAAGGTGCGACTCTTGCGAGACTGTTGATCTAATAATTTATTTTGTTTCAACCCACGCACCCACGTAAGGTGCGACAGAGCTCGCTGAGTATAATCAGCAGTAGCGGAAGTTTCAACCCACGCACCCACGTAAGGTGCGACATTGAAAGCCGACAGACTTATATAGGCTATTGCGTTTCAACCCACGCACCCACGTAAGGTGCGACATAATAACTGCGTCAATCTGTTTCCCACTCAATAGGTTTCAACCCACGCACCCACGTAAGGTGCGACCACGTCCTCGCGGCTGCCCTCTTCCGTTCCCCAGTTTCAACCCACGCACCCACGTAAGGTGCGACTCTTATTGAATAAATCTCTTATAACAAACAAATTACCAAGTTCTTTTTGCGAAAGCACAGAATATAAGCTAATTTTCTAAATTGCGATTAACAAACAAAAGGGAAATCCCTGAGAATCAACTACTGCGAAAGAGACGATAATATTGCATCACTATAGGTTCGCACATTTAAATAATAAGCTCAGAAGTTACATCAATAGAAGTATCTTTTCCTAGACTAACAATGCGACGATTCCAATTCTTACCTAAAAAGTAAAAACGAATATTATCTGTGTTCTTATCTATTATGTTCTCTATTTGAGCACGCAAAAATACAAATTGCGCTTCAGTTAACACACATTCAAAAACAGAATTCTGCACCCTATGTCCATAATTAACACACTCTTTAGCAACCTGTCTAAGCCGTTTTTCTCCTAAGCGCGTAGTAGTATTTACATCATATGTTATTAATACCATCATATTATTATCTCATTATAAATACAGGATAATCATCTATATCGCCCCGCAACATTCGTGCCAATAATTGACTTTGGACAAATGGGATTAATCCAATAGGAATCTTTTCATTTAGATATGGATGAACTATAAGTTCTTGCTTCCTTGACTGCCATGCCGTCAACAATATTTTACGTCCTTTTTCTGTCATAGTAATACCTTCTTCTCCTTGAGCAATGAAATCATTCGGTTGAATTTGCCCACGATTGATTAATGAAAATACCAAACGATCTCCTAAATAAGCACGCATTTCTTCCATTATATCAAGTGCTAAAGAAAATCGTCCGGGTCGTAACGTATGCAGAAATCCAACATAAGGATCTAATCCTACACTCTCCAAAGCGGCAGCAGTATCATTAGCTATCAATGTATAAACAAACGACAGCATTGCATTAACAGCATCTTTTGGAGGTCTTCTATTACGACCAGTAAACCGAAAATACTGCTTTTGATGTAATATTAAATGTGAAAAGACACTGAAATAAGCATTTGCGGCATCTCCTTCCAGTCCTCTAAGTTGATTAAAATCGATAGACTTCAAAACTTGATTCTTTCTATCTTCTAAAAGACGGGTTATTATTATTACATCCTTATCTTCTCCATAATCACGCAAATATCTCATCAAGATACTACGGTAATTCTTTATTTTCCCGGCAATAAATAGCCTGCTCATACGCAAAGAAAAATCCTCTTGTGTAGAGAGTTCATATTGTCGTTTTCGTAAAAGAACATTGCCTTTCGTTGGGCCTTGCAAACGACCAATAAAACGACCTGTGGGAGAAAGGAAAGTCAAAGCTACTCCATTTTCTGCACACAATTTCATCAGACCCGGACTTGCACCCATATATCCAAAAGTTATGATATGTTCTATATTGATTATCGGTATTCGAAATAATTCTTCTTGTTTTACAGATACCACGACATTAAGTCCATCTTTGGAAAGATAAGCTTCTGGAGTAGTCACATAAAGAGTGTTAAGTAGTTTCCTCATATAAATTTGTTTTTAAATAAGCTTCAACTGTACAACGAGAAGATAACTTAGGCATACAAACGTCTTTTATGGAACAACTTTGACAATGAGCTTTATATTCAGCTCTAGGAGTAATTCCACATTGATATATTTGATGCATTTCTTCAGCGCATTGCCGTGTAAATTGCCGTAATGGCTCATCTATAGCAATTGTTCTACGAGTATGCTCCTCACCATAATATATTGCACCTGTCGGCACACAAATATGATATATTTCTTCAAGACATAAAGCTTGAGCTGCCACTTGTACTTCATCACGCTTATCCGGTTTCACATGTCCACGTTTATATTCTACAGGTACAAGTTTCCAATACCCTGGATATTTAGGATGCCGCACAGCATTAGTTGATTCATTTGAAGGTAAAAGTTCTACCGCATCAGAGAAACCCGTCAAACCTAATTCTCTTGATGCAATAGCGACTCTACGAAGTGTTACCACTCCCCCATTTTTCTGTCTGTAAGCAGGATTATCCACATTCTGATGCAATAATTCTCCCTCAGCCGTAAGACGGTTCTCCTCCCATTGCTGTTCTATATGAATCAGAGCCCACTGTCGGGGACAAAACACATAATGCTGAATTCCCGATAACATAAGCATCTCATCTTCAGAATAAACCATAAGCTATTTATTAGTATTGTCAGACAATCCGCAGTGATACCCTACGGCAATGATTACATCAAGATTATTATAGAGTTATATGCTTCTTACATAACTAAGGATACTATTTCCCTTTAGTTAAAGAAACAGTATCCTTAAGAAATGTATATTAAAACATTTCTATCACCTCAACATGGGTCGGACAATGTTCTTTGTCTACAGTGACATTATAGTCAGAGAAAGCACGAGCTACTTTATCTTTCTCTTTTTTCTCAATTTTTACAAGGTCGAAGAGTTTATTAGCCGGTGCATTTCCTAATTCGGACTCATGTTTAAAGACTATGAGTTTTTGTGCGCTCATTAATCCACGAGCCGCTGAACGATCCATCTCAAACATGTTTTTCAAAGCATCCCAAAAGAGTTCCAGGTCTTCCGTACTAAAACCTGTTTGCTTTGCAAGATTAGCAGAGATAAAACCATGGCAGACATAAAGGCCATACGGTACAGTAGATTTACGTCCCATAGTGCGGTTATCCCCACTCTGCTTTTTCGCCTCGGCTTCTGTAGCTACTGCCATTCGAGTAATAGAATGTTCCAAACTAGTAATTGGCTCAACAGAACGGGCAAATGTCAATTGGATTGGACCACGAACTTGTCCCGCATTTTTACCTGTTGACATAACTGCACCAAAAGTGCGAACGTCAAAATAACGATTACACATAACCTTACGAGCAGCCTCGGTCTTATCGGCTCCGTCTTTAGACGCCACTGATGGGACATCATGTGATGCATCTATCAAATTATTAAGGACTGCCTTTTCTTTAATAAATATATCAAAGCCATCACTACAAGCTTTCACCGCTTGCACATAATTACGTGCCTTACGCTTTAGGCAAACATCTGTAACCAATCCCATGCCTGTTTCTACGTCCACACGTGGTAAATTACCAGCATCTGGATCTCCGTTAGGATTTCCATCTTGTACATCAAAGATGTAAACAAAATCGAATCTATTTGTTAATTCCATAATAAATAATATTTTAATGATTATTACTCTGATTTTGACTCTTTTTTTGTATAAATATCTTGCATCTGCTGATAGTATCCAATAAAAAAGCAACCTTGGTCTTGCAGACTTAAATGAGAAGGAAATCCATCTGATGGTAACATGTCTATTATTTCTCGCTTCATGTTCTCTATATAAATCTTCATCCCTTCATTTTCAAGTTTCTCAACATGATGAATACTAAGATTAAGCAGAGTTGGGAATACAGCCGCAGGTGTGGCAGATGCAGCATTCATATAACGCTCTTTGATACTTGTAATATTATTAGCACGTTTTTGAGTGTATTCAAGAACGGCAAACAATCGGCCACATACATAACCAAGATTTTTGTTTTCTTTGTCCAACATAATTGTTAATGATTTATTGTTATTACTTTTAGTTCTATTCAAGTAAGCTTTGAGAATAGCTATTCTTGCAATCTGCATACCATCAGCTTGCTCTGCACGTATTCTACGAATACTGGATGAAAACAAGGTATATGGATATGGAAGGCCTTGAAAGATACTTTTTATTGTCATCTCCGGCAGATTCGGTTGCACCTCAGAAGCTTTACCGCCCAAAGTCACAGCCGACATCATTTGCCGTAATCCATAGTAAGGTCGTTTCTCTTTCCTTCCATCAATAATTTCCATATCATCGAAATGTTTCAAAATCATTTTAGAGAAGTCGCGTAGATTGATTTCATTCCAATAAACAACGGCAATGCGGGCAGAATTAGGTGCTAATCCCAATATATAGAATTTGTCAGTTGAATCACAGGGTAACTCTCCTGAATAAATTGACTGAAATGTTTTCCTGACTTCTTCTATACATCTATTTGGATCGTCCGTCTCGGTATCAGCAAACCCAAACATACTAAATAAGCTTTCCTCTACTGCTTTCGCACTATCTTTATTGGATGAAGCCCAAAACAGGAATGTACGATTGCCTATATAAAATTTATTTCTGGATTGCTTGCCCAAAAGGTGTAGTAAAGCCGTTGTATAAGCAGACTCCGCATTTTTGGATATTGGTGCATTATTACCTTTAGATTTACCATACGAATCATAGCCTGAACTTACTTGAAACGCTACCAACTTTGCCGTAGCCTGACTACCAGGAATCATCGTGGCAGTTGTTGTTTCTACAGGTTGAGCATGTTCTCCTGTTATCAGGCAACAAGGCCACTCTACTTCATTACTATCCTCCACTGATGCATCGACTTCACTTTGCAATTCTTTTGCAGAAGCTATAATTTCTGTTTCTCCTTGAAGGATAAAGCTAACATTTGCTCCCGTTTTCTTAACCATATCATTCCATAAGGAATCTTCTTTCACTTTGGCAACCCCACCCTTCTCAAAGAAAAGCGATACAGCCTTGAAAGCATCCGACTCTGAATAGGTCTCTGCCAAAGCTTTACATCGGTCTACAAAAGCTTGATGTTTTAAAATGGATTTCTCCTCTTTTCCATCTTTTGTATGGCAAAGTACATATTCAAGGTTGTCATACATAAGATAGGGCTTAATTCCACTAGAACGAGAACCGGCCACAACAAGAAACCTCTGCGAAGTCTTCTTATCGATGCGCCTATCTTCTACACGCATAAAATTACCCTCTTTATCAATCACAATAAGAAATGGTATTTCCATATCCTTAAAACCGGATGGAGCTAAATCACCACATCGGTGATAATAGTCGTATAATGCTTTTAGTATCATTGCAAAATCTCCTTACTATCACGGGATGGAACAAGAATCACCCCTTTTTCCATTTTTGCTCGAAAAAACATAGGCCTGATATTCTTAGAATCTCCGAAGTCCATATCATAAAGCATAATACCTAAATCGCGAGTTTCATCTATCGGTTCTTTTAAATTCTGCTCACCGTTCCCTATAAATTGGAAAGATGCGCTGAACTCCCTTGTACCCAAATAAGGTTGATTAAAACATTGTCCCTTGGATGCACGACGCTCAAACATTTCATAATACTTTACCGGATTCTCATCGGCACCACCCGTATGATGCATATTCGTCAACTTACGTTTTGCAACTGGTATATAAACAAGTTTGGCATACAATCTATAATGTACATCCTTCAATAAAAGGGAATTTCGCTGTTGACGCTCCTCCTCAATAAAAACACTCTTTGCATTTTTTCCAGCCACAGCAGCCACCTCATTACGCCGAATACTATCCCATTTAATAGGATTCAGCACTTCTATTTTAGAAATCTCCCATCGTATGGCAGGTTTCCAAAAGATGGCCTCAAAGATAGCCCGCGCCGCAGAAGGCGTAATGACATCATAGCTTACTCGCTCAACTTTTAGTTCCGGCCGAGTAAAACAAGCCCTGTCACCCCACACTTCAAGACAGAATTCTTTATCCGTATACTCCATATTAATATTTTTTAAACTGTTAATATTTCCTCCAACCAGTGATTCTCCATCACTAATCCTAAATTGTCTTTATATTGTTCCCTATAGGGAATATAGTAATATCCTTCAAGTACTTCTTCCACCAATCCCCCTGTCTGCAACTTCTTAAAATCCACATCGCGAATACACACTGAATATTGAGACAAGCGTTTCAGTAAATCATACGATGGTCCATCTGTTTTCAGGCGTTCTATCAATTCCGCACTGTTACCATAATTTACATAAACCGTCACCCCTGCATCAGTGATAAATTGGAACTCTTTAGCCACACTCTCAAAACACCATTCATTAGGTTTATATAGCAATTCTTTTACTTGGGCTTTATCAAAAGTAGTACAGCGGCTGTAAAGCTGAATAAAATAATCCGTCATTACTTCCGGAGCAAACCAATCCCTATCCAGACCAAGATTCTCACGTGCATCACAAGCTCTACCAATACTACCAAATGGTTTCTTCTCGAAACGAAAAACATAAGCATTACTTATATTGGACTTTCCTTCCCTGTTGCACCTACCGGCAGCTTGCAGTATAGAGTCTAATCCTGCTTCTTGTCTATACACTACAGGAAAATCAATATCGACGCCCGCCTCTATCAATTGAGTGGCCACAATACGTATCACCTTCTCATTTTCATCCTTTAAAGCACTCTTTATCTTCTGTATCACCTTACGAATATGGGCAGAACACATCATACGAGATAAATGAAGCGTCAACCCTTCATTGGGCAAACACTCAAATATGGCTTTGGCATCCTTCCTGGAATTAACAACACAAAGTACCCTGGGATATGTTGTAAGACGTTGAGCCAAATCTTCGTAAGTGGTTGAGGTGGTATCAAAATTAAGTTTTACCCTTCGAAGCTTATCATGAAGGTTCATTCTTCGGGGTACAATTTCGTGGATATTAGGAATTCCATGTAATTCATCGTTCAGACCACGCCCCCATTTCATAGTTCCTTCCAACGCCGGAAGACTAGCCGTAGTAAACAACACAGAAACTCCAAAAAGACGCTGGTATGTTTGCAAACTATCTACAATAGGCTGCAAATAGTCTAATGGTAGAGTCTGTACTTCATCGAGAATCAACACACTATTAACTATATTATGAAGCTTACGACATGCAGAAGGTTTATTGTTCAATATGGACTCAAACAGCTGCACATTAGTTGTTACTACTATTGGATAATCCCAATTCTCAGTAGCCAATTGCATTTGCCTTTGAAGTTTCTTATCCTTTATTTTATCAGCATCTACACCGGAATGATGTTCTAACACATTTTCTTGTCCGAAAATGTCCCCTAAGATTTGTGCAGTTTGAGTAACAATAGATGTATAAGGTATAGCAATTATAATTCTTTTCTTTTGATACTTTATCGCATGATTTATAGCCCACACAAGAGAGGACAATGTTTTTCCACCGCCCGTAGGTACGGTCAAGCTAAAGAAACCTGATAATTGCGTAGCAGCATCCAAACAGCACTGTTGTATCTGAGCACGCAAAGAATTCAAGGGTGTTATAGCTGCATGACCGGACAGTTCTTTTAAATAATTATCAAGGAGTGGTTTGAGTTCAGTCAATGAAACTCTCTCTTTACGCAGACGCGACTGTTCTTCATTCATAAACAGTTCTGTGTCAAGATAGTCTGCATCAACTAAACAAGAAAACAATAAACGGATGATATGATTCACATCTTTCCTAAAGTTTTCTATGCTGCCCATATTTTCTTGCATCTGTCTCGGAACAGCCAATTGAGCAACTTCAGTTGGAATCATCACTTCCACAGGAATCTCTTCCTTCATCTTTTTCTCAAAATCGGTATAATCACTCAAGCCTCCATGATGCCCCATGATAGGATAACTCAACATAGGATAAGCCGATTGATACAACCGTTTGGCTATTACAGCACCAATATATGCATGTTGTTTGTCTTCGCCATGCCATTGTGCCGTCATATCATATTCCGAAGACGTACGAATATATTGTTGGAAGCTATTGCGTTCCTTTCCTTTATCATGTAATAATCCGATGACACGTCCCCAATCACCCATTCCAAATTCAGCAGCAAAACGTTCTGCCAATTCAGCTACGCCATGGCTATGTTCTTCATTCGTTTGAATAGCACTAAGGTCTTTCTTTATATGCGATATAAATTCTTTGTTCTTCATAGTTTCATCCTTGTTATATTTAAAATATAACAACCTGCAAATAGTCTTTTGTTAGAACTGCAACACTTACAATCTCGTATCCGCACATCACTTTCCCTCGTTTTACAAAAGGACTTAGTACATTAATATACTATACAAAAAGTTTTCAGCTTGTCTGCTCATAGTTTATGAAAACATTCTAACATTTATGTTTATAAAGTTATACATTATTTAGTATTTCTATTAATCGATAAGAAATGTTTAACAATCTTTATACAAGCAAATCTTATATATTAGAGAAAGCCTAAAGTCCATATTGATGGCTTATAGAGTTATTCCTCAGAAACCCCTTACTATATAATTATCTATCCTTTTATTTTCCTCATACCAAAATAAAAAAATAAGGCCACCTCATTCTTTACGCTGAGACGGCCTTTTCAAACAATTTTCGGGTTTTATATGTGTCTAGCTCCCACTAGCGGAGACTTCAAACACTTATTTCTTATCTAAGTCTATCAGTTCATAGGTTCTGCTACCCAGACCTATCGCTTCGCCATGTTCCAGTGTATGGATGCCATGACGAGATTCCATACGTTCTATCAGATGCACTTTACCGGGGTCTTCGGAGGCATAAACCAAATCGACACAGGCTTGGTCTAACGCTACCGGGTCGAGAGAGGCCAAGATTCCTATATCGCCCATCTTCGGAGCTTCGGGATGTGCGTCACAATCGCAATCGACCGAAAGATTATTGGCTACGCTGATATAAAGGATATGCTCCCCACAATGCTCAGCTACTGCTTTTGCGGCCTCGGCCATCGACTCCAGAAAGTCATCCTGCGGTGGAAGGTTACCCCACATTTCGGATGTCTTTTTCGTTTTTCCGGCTGAATGAATCCAGGCTTTACCTGACGAAGAAGCTATACCGATGGAGATATTCTTCACCGCACCGCCAAAACCACCCATGGCATGACCTTTGAAATGAGACAGCACCATGGTAAAGTCGTAATTGGGATAATGGGAGCCGACGAAATCCTCGTTCAGGTGTTTACCGCCTTTCACAGGTAAGGCCACTTCACCGTCCGCATCCATAATATCTACATTGGCTATAGCTGTAAAGCCATGGTCGGCAGCCGCTTTCAAATGGTCGGCAGTCTTTGCGCGGCCACCGCCATAAGCCGTATTACATTCTACAATCGTACCGTTTACTTTCTGTACAAGGTCTTTTATCAGAGCGGGTTGCAAAAAGTTGTTTCCACCCGGCTCACCGGTAGATAGCTTAACGGCTACTTTGCCTGTTGCCGGACGTCCGAGCGCTTCATAAATACGCACGAGATTTTCAGGCGTAATCTCCTTTACCATGTACACCTTGGCAGGAGTCTTCGTTGGAGCCGACTCCTCCTGTACAGCAGCCTCCTTGCTGTTTTGTGTTTGTCCGCAAGCTATTGCTGCGAAACAGACGAATGGCATTATCGCCATCATACTAATTCGTTTCATTCTGGACTCTATTTAATAATTAGAAATTCAAGTTCACGCCTCCCATTACTGTGGCCTTCGGCATCGGGAATCCGGCATTTATTTCATAACGTTGCGCCAACAGGTTCTCCCCTCGGAGCCAAAGGTTCAGATTGCGGGCGGCACGGAATTGCCCGTTCAGGTTCCACAATACAAAGTTCTCTTTGGTATACTCTCCGGCATTGCCTACCTTCACATTCGTATAAAGTCCTGCTACATATTGCACTCCCGTAGAGACCGACCAACGGCCTTTCGAGAACGAAGCTCCGGCGTAGAGCTTGTGCTCGGGCGAGGCCAATACGGGTTGCCTCATGTGCAGATAACTATAGTTCGCCTCTGCCGACCAAAGGGGAGAAAAACGATAGGCGACCTGTGCTTCGGCTCCGGTATTCTCTATCTTACCGGTATTCACATTCATTTGACGGCCTTCCACCGGCATCCGCATAATCAGGTTCTCACCGTTTATATAAAAGAGATTCATGCCGTATGAAAGACGTCCCTCCAACAACCGCTGCGCATAGGAAAGCTCGTAGTTCCACATCTTCTCGGGCTTCAGGTCGGGGTTAGCCGGACGGAACATATACATCTCACGAATGGTAGGATTACGGAACCCTTTGCTTGCCATCAGCTTGAGCTCGGTGTTTTGGGGTAGATGGAAAGAGAAGCCTGCTTGCGGAATCCATTCGGTACCTACGTGCGCGTGATGGTCGACACGGATACCCGCATCGAAAGTCAACCAGGAAACAAGGCTTTGACGGAAATCTATATATCCGGCCGCCTCATCCTGTTTCTTATCTACTTGCGACTGACGTTCACTCCCATTTATAGGTTGATTCCAAGCCTCACCTCCAAAATGGAAATAATCCACTCCGGCCGTCAAACGGTTACCTCTGAAAAGCTGTATACTTTGGTACCAGGAAAGTCCCAGCATATCGTCCCGCGAGTTAAAACGATAGTCCAACGGTTCTTCTCCCGCACTGTATCCGTCGTTAATCCAATGGTTTCCCCAGTTATAGAAAAAGCTCAAAGCTCCCGACGTCTTTTTATACTGATTCTCCAATGCAAAGGAGGTCATACCCCGGGTAATGCGCTGGTCGTTGTCCAGTAAAGATGCGTTCACCTCCCCCGGATTAGAAGCTTCAAAATGAGTGAGGTTTAAATCGCCCCGAAGATTCCATACGTTGGATAACTCATAGCCTAACTTTACATAACCGCTATATTGCTCAAAATCCATATCGGAACGATGCCCGTCCGTGCGATTATAAGAGATACCTACCACACTTGTGAAGCGTCCGGCCTTGATACGGTTGGTGGCTTCGGACTGCAAGGTATTGTATGAACCATATCCCACGTTGACATGTGTTTTCACCCCGTCTTCCTGCATCTTACGGGTAACAATATTGATGACACCGCCCATTGCATTCGAGCCATAGAGCATAGATGCCGGTCCGCGCAACACCTCTACGCGCTCAGCTAAAAAAGATTGGTAAGCATCCGATATAGGATGGGCAAACAATCCCATATATTGCGGATGTCCGTCAATCAGCACCAGCAAACCGGTAGTAGGTACACCTGCCTGAGCCGGTCCGCCTACCCCGCGTAAAGACATTTGTCCGGCCGCACCGCCCGAAACGCCATAGCCCAACAGGCCACGCGAAGTGGTAAACAGTCCCGGTACTTGCTCATTGAGCAGGGGCAACAAGGAAGGAGCATTGCTTTGCTCTATCCGCTTCCGGTCGATAACGGAAACCGTCATCGGTAGGTGGCGGACATCGGTTTCGTTACGGGTGCCGGTAACGACGACTTCATCCAGAGAATGAGTCTGTTTCGAGGGAATAGAATCTATCGCTTCATGTGCATTGAGCATCCCGGAGAGAAGCAATAAAGTTGTCGTGCATACTAAAATTTGTTTCTTCATATAAGCTAAGAATAATTTATTTAAGTTTCTCAAGTTCATTTTTCCCAAAGGCAATAAAGAATCCATTGCTTTCTTTACTTGCATTATTCATTAGAAGTAAAAGGAGCAATCACTTCGTCTGGAGTGAAGGAGGCAGAACCGAGACAACTGTATTGCCAGAGTAAAACTATCCGTTCCTTCTTCTTGACTGATAATTCCCTTAGCTCCCAAGCTCCTGAGCATGAATTATTCCGGTACAAAATTAAGGTATTGCAACGGATACATTTATACCTATATTACTTGTATTATTACCCATATTACGTTTTCAATGCTTACAGCCTCAACCCATTGCAGCGATACCCGGCATCCTATTTAAACACTTCCCTATAGAGGGACGGGCTTCAAAGCCCTGCTAAAGAACTATTCGAGACACTCGTCCAGGTCGTGTATCAATTGCTCCTTGTCCAGGTGCTGACCGATGAAAACAATCTTTTGCATACGGTCGCCGTACTTCTCATCCCAATCGCGCAACAGTCCCGGTTCCTGACACATCAATTCCATCAACTCTTCTTCCGAAGCGGTAGCATACCACATCCCGGCCTCCTTCAATGTTTTCTGTACACCGGCCTGTTCAAAGAGGTAAGACATATCGCGATTGTTACTGAAATAGCAAATGCCTTTGGCACGAATAATATGATTGCTCCATTTCGTCATCACAAAACGGTTGAACTTCTCGGCATTGAAAGCCGGACGGCGATAATAAACAAAAGTACCGATACCATACTCTTCCACCTCGCCTCCTTCGTGGTGATGATGGTGGTGAGGATGGCCATGCCCGTGGTTTTCCTCTTCCTCGTCATGGTCGTGAGCATGTTCGTGGTCATGCTCATGATGAGAATGTTCATCCTCTTCATCGTGGTGATGTCCCTCGTGTTCATGGTCGTGATGATGTTCCTCTTCATCGTGCTCATGGTGATGTTCATATGCATCATGTTCCTGTTCTTCATGATGATGTCCGTGACCTTCCCCTTCTCCGTGATTAGCAGCATGTTTACGTCCTTTTGCCTCAGCTTCTTCCTCTTCGGTCATCGGCCGTTCTATTTCACGAATCCAGCCGGCCGAAGTAGCGACACGTTCAAAATCGAACTTTCCGGTATTGACTATCCGGTCTAGGTCTACCTCCGCATAGTTACATTCTATGATTTCGGCACCCGGTTGCAAAGCGTGGATAATTTGCTTTACGCGCTCCAACTCCTCCGGTTTCACCTCCGCCGCCTTGTTCAACAGTATCAGGTTACAGAACTCTATCTGCTGGATAATCAAGTTCTCAATATCTTCTTCATCCAAGCCTTTACGGGTTAAGTCTTCTCCACAAGCAAACTCGCTTTGCAAGCGCAAAGCATCCACCACGGTCACAATGCAGTCCAAACGGCAAAGGCCATGCTCGGTATATTCGTCGCCCATCCTCGGAATGGAACAGATAGTCTGCGCAATAGGAGCCGGTTCGCAAATGCCGCTGGCTTCGATAACGATGTAATCAAAGCGGTGCATCTTCAGTATATCGTTTATCTGCTCTATCAGGTCCATCTTCAGTGTACAGCAGATGCAGCCATTCTGAAGAGCCACCAGGCTCTCATCTTTCTTGCCTACCACGCCACCTTTTTGAATAAGCTCGGCATCGATATTGACTTCGCCGATATCGTTTACAATGACAGCAAACTTGATTCCTTTTTGGTTAGAGAGAATATGATTGACCAAAGTGGTTTTTCCACTGCCCAGATAACCGGTCAGGAGCAGTATGGGAGTTTCTTTCCTTTTCATAATTGTTTATGTCTTTTTAGCGACACAAAGGTAGCAACCTTTTTCGGGATATACAATCTCCTTTTTCCCTTTTTTACACCCTCTTCTAAAGGCTACTTATTGCATACACCTAGCTAATGTCATTAGCCAGGCCTACGGAGTACCCCTTAGCTAGGCCTACGGAAGCACATTAGATACGCCTACGCAATAAAAGAGGCCAAAAAGGCGGAAGAATGCCCCGTTTCCTATTCGAAGATAGAACAATAAAGTTGCGGAAGTTGCATGGAAATATGCCGGAAACAGGCTGTAGAACTCGAAAGTTGCAAAGTTGCGAAAGTGGAGGCCCACTTTCTTCTCACACGTACGTACGCGTGCGCGAAAGAAATTTGAAGAATAGACTCACTCTACGAAAGACAAGAGCATCGGATTCGGGGAATTTGAAATCCAAGTTATATATCTCCTGTTATTTGTTACGCTTGGAGGTCATCTCATTGTATAAATCCACAGGTCCCCAATGCCACATTTTTGTCTCTTCTTTCTCCAACTCTTTGTACGTATCCGACGAATAGATATGCTTTATGGCATCAATCAAACTGATGCCTTTGTCTGCAGTCATCATATCTGCCAGGCAACTTACCTTTGACGGTAACAGCAGATAGAGGTTGCTCTGATTAATTTCTCCCATCATAACGTTATCTCCTTAGCTTCTACAAATGTAATACTATTAACCGACCGTTCTGTATGAAACAGATATTGGTCAACCAACTTATAAGTTTGCAATTCTGCGATAAGACCCTGCTTACTCAGCACATGCCCTTCATAGAGGGCAAAAGCAGCGTACACATGGTCATTAGCTACCGGACCATAAACAATATCATAATCGTGCGTGAAGCCTGGCTCTGTACGATTCCGCATCACAAAGTCTACCCATTCTTCGGTCGGCGTTGGAAAAGAGATTGTCTTTAGTGTATTCATGGTTTGTCTGTTAAACTCATACACATTAACATACCCTTTATTTGTTTTCCTCTCCCTCATTTTACGTTGAACCCACCGTTTGGCCTGCTCATACGAAGTAGTGGCATAAAATCCAGCACCATAATCCAAACGGTGATTAGGTTCTCTAATCTCAGGACTGTAAACCTGTTCTATGCTTCCATGATATATTTTCATTTTTCTTCTTCCTTTCTTCTGGCTTGGATAAATTCATCGATGTCGGCCAATATCCATTGATGCCCCTGCGTATGCAATACATCGAAGAAATCGTACAAATACTCCAACACACCATATTGACTGAATAACTGCATGGCTTCTTCTCCACTCATGCTTTTAGCATTTTTGTATTGCTCAATACAGAAAGAAATGAAATAAGCAATATCTTGTTGCTCTCTATCCATAATGTCCTCCCGTTTCTATTCGGTTCTTTTTATCAGTCCGGTTACAACACCACTTATCAGGTGTTGCTTTAACTCTTTGAGACAGTCTGTCTCTGCCACAAAGATACGGACTTCTTTCCAAACAAAGAAAGATAACATAACAAAAGACAGACAAAGAAGCAGTATCCGCTCAACCCCTTCACTCCTGAGCATGAATTACGCAAGTTAAGAAGCATTTATTCCTCGCGCGCACGTATACGCGTGTGAGAAATAAAGAGGCCTCCACTTTCGCAACTTTGCAACTTTCAGCCATTGTAGAGCCAATAAAGAGCCTATCCCAAGAATAAACGCCCCGAAGCGCAACCCGCACCAGCCCGATGCAAGCCTGAGCAGCCGCATACAATACACACAGGCAAACCCAAAAGAATATCAGTCAGCCCTCCACAAACTCCCGGCATTCCTTTCTGTTTTATAACGTATTTTGTACCTTTGCCGCCAATTTAAACAGAACAGGTCTATCATGAACGATACCAAACATATTAAGATTAGCGACTTCGATTATCCGCTTCCCGACGAACGCATCGCCAAATTTCCACTTCCCGTACGCGACCAGTCGAAGCTGCTTGTTTACCGGCATGGAGAAGTAAGTCAGGATGTGTTCACCTCTCTCCCCTCCTACCTGCCAAGCGGAAGTCTGATGATATTCAACAATACCAAAGTGATTCAGGCCCGATTGCATTTCCGTAAAGAGACCGGAGCGTTGATAGAAGTCTTTTGTTTGGAACCGATTCAGCCGAATGATTACGTACTCTCTTTCCAACAAACCCGGAAGTGCAGTTGGCTCTGCATGATAGGCAATCTGAAGAAATGGAAAGAAGGTTCCCTGTCGAGAGAAATAGAAATCAAAGGAAAGACCGTTCTACTTACCGCTACACGCGGAGAGTGCCGGGGAACCAGCCATTGGATAGACTTTGAATGGAACGACGATTCGTTTACATTTGCCGATATACTGGAAATTGTAGGCGAACTGCCTATTCCTCCTTATCTCAACCGCGAAACACAAGAGAGCGATAAAGAGACTTACCAAACCGTCTATTCCAAAATAAAAGGTTCGGTAGCCGCACCTACCGCCGGACTGCACTTCACAGAGCGGGTACTCAACAGCTTAAAGGAGAAAGACATCGACCTGGAAGAGCTGACCCTCCACGTAGGCGCAGGTACCTTTAAACCGGTGAAGAGCGAGGAGATAGAAGGACATGAAATGCATACCGAATATATCTCCGTACATAAACAAACCATCGAAAAGTTGATAGCACACCACGGAGAAGCCATTGCCGTAGGCACCACTTCCGTGCGTACCCTCGAAAGCTTATATTATATAGGCCTCATTCTATCACAAAACCCTGATGCTTCGGAAGAGGAATTGCATGTAAAGCAATGGACGCCTTACGAGAATAAAATAGAAATGAGTACGGTAGAATCTTTACAACATATCCTGAATTACCTGAACCGCCACGAAATGGAAACATTGGATACCAGTACACAAATCATTATTGCTCCGGGATACCAATATAACATAGTGAAAGCAATGGTGACCAATTTTCACCAGCCTAAGAGCACTCTTTTGCTCTTAGTGTCAGCCTTCGTAAAAGGAGATTGGAGAGCAATTTATAACTATGCCCTAGCCAATGGCTTCCGCTTTTTAAGTTATGGAGACAGTTCACTTCTCATTCCGTAAGTATTTAAAACAAAGAACTATACATATAGATATATTTCAAAAACATGTCCATAAACATATTCTAGAAGTAATCATTGTCAGCGTGTTTTTTCTAACTTTGCACAGATTGGAATGAATCATTCCGATAAAGTTAAAATCTAACATTATGACATTTACATTACCTAACCATCTACCCGAATACCCTACATTCGTAGAAGGTATCCGAAGGGCTCCCGACAGAGGGTATAAACTGACTCCCGCACAAACCGAAACAGCCCTGAAAAACGCATTGCGCTATATTCCCGAGAACCTGCACGAGCAGTTAGCTCCCGAATTCATGGAAGAACTCCTTACCAGGGGAAAGATTTACGGTTACCGTTATCGTCCGCAAGGCGACCTGAAAGCCAAACCCATAGATGAATACAAAGGGAAATGCATTGAAGGAAAAGCATTCCAGGTAATGATAGACAATAATTTATGTTTTGATATTGCCTTATATCCCTACGAACTGGTTACATACGGCGAAACCGGACAGGTGTGCCAGAACTGGATGCAATATCGCCTTATCAAGCAATATCTGGAAGAGTTAACAAATGAGCAGACACTAGTCCTTGAATCGGGACATCCGTTGGGATTGTTCAAATCGAAACCTGAAGCCCCACGCGTTATTATCACCAACTCCATGATGGTGGGCTTGTTCGATAACCAAAAAGATTGGGAAATTGCTGCCCAGATGGGAGTAGCCAATTACGGACAGATGACAGCCGGAGGATGGATGTATATCGGTCCGCAAGGCATCGTACACGGCACCTTCAATACCCTATTAAATGCAGGCCGTATGAAACTGGGTATTCCTCAGGACAAAGACTTACGCGGACACTTCTTCGTGTCGTCCGGTTTGGGTGGCATGAGCGGCGCTCAACCTAAAGCCGCCGAAATAGCAGGAGCTACAGCCATTATAGCCGAAGTGGATGCTTCACGCATCGAAACCCGTCACCGTCAGGGATGGGTGCAATATGTAACGTCCGATTTAAAAGAAGCCTATCGTTTGGCCGGGCAATCTATCCAAGAGAAGAAACCTTGTTCCATCGCTTACCATGGCAACGTAGTAGATTTATTGGAATATGCCATCCAAAACCAGATACATATTGAACTGTTAAGCGACCAGACTTCTTGCCACGCCGTATACGAAGGAGGTTATTGTCCGGCAGGCATCTCCTTTGAAGAGCGTACACGCTTATTGAAAGAAGATAGGGAAAGCTTTTGCCGCTTAGTGGACGCTTCATTAAGAAAGCATTTCGAACTCATCAAACAACTGGTAGCCAACGGCACATACTTTTTCGATTATGGCAACTCTTTTATGAAAGCCATTTACGATGCCGGAGTAAAGGAAATCTCCCGCAATGGCGTAGACGAAAAAGACGGTTTCATCTGGCCTTCTTATGTAGAAGACATTATGGGACCTGAGTTGTTCGATTACGGATACGGCCCCTTCCGTTGGGTATGCCTCAGCGGCAAGCACGAAGACTTGATTAAGACTGACCACGCCGCCATGGAGTGTATCGACCCGAAGCGCCGCGGACAAGACCTCGACAACTGGATATGGATTCGCGATGCAGAAAAGAACAATTTGGTAGTGGGTACGCAAGCCCGCATTCTTTATCAGGATGCCTTGGGACGTATGAATATTGCCTTAAGATTTAATGAAATGGTACGCAACGGAGAGGTGGGTCCTATTATGTTGGGACGCGACCACCACGACGTAAGCGGAACGGATTCTCCTTTCCGTGAAACCTCCAACATCAAAGACGGCAGTAATGTAATGGCCGATATGGCTGTACAGTGTTTTGCCGGAAACTGTGCACGGGGTATGAGCCTTGTAGCGCTGCACAACGGTGGCGGTGTAGGCATAGGCAAAGCCATTAACGGAGGGTTCGGTATGGTATGCGACGGCAGCGAACGGGTTGACCGCATTTTGCGTTCCTCTATGCTTTGGGATGTAATGGGTGGCGTAGCACGCCGTTCATGGGCACGCAACGAACATGCCATAGAAACATCGGCTGAATTCAATCGTACTCATGCTGACGGTTATCACATCACCATGCCTCACTTGGCCGACGAGAAACTGATTAAAAAGGTAATTGCTGAGAAGACAGCATGTAAAAAGTAACGGCAGATTGTCTCTAATAAAGAACAGGAATTAGCTATCAGGATAAGCATTATCCACCATCCGCATAAGCATTTAATATAATAAGGAGAATCGTTCCAAAGCTCCCGGTTTATAACTATCTGCTTATTAACAAAGATGTTCTGGGCAATTCTCTTATAAAGAGAACATGCTATACACATACCGCGTAATTTTAAAAAGAAAAGTGATATATAAAAGAACTTAAATATTAACCTAAATAGAATCTTTAACTATGAGCTGGACTAAAATAATGGAATGTGTCCCCAATTTCAGCGAAGGACGTGACTTAGAGAAAATAGATAAAATAGTATCTCCCTTCCGTGCGAAAGCAGGGGTTAAACTTCTTGATTATAGTAACGACGAAGACCATAATCGTTTGGTGGTAACCGTAGTGGGCGAACCGGAAGCATTGAAAGCTGCGGTGATTGAAGCCATCGGCATTGCCGTTGAACTGATAGACCTGAATCATCACCAAGGACAACATCCCCGTATGGGAGCAGTAGATGTAGTTCCGTTTATACCTATCAAAGGGTGCACAATGGAAGAAGCCATCGCCCTTTCTAAGGAAGCGGGCAAAGAGGTTGCCGACAAATATCAGATTCCAGTCTTCTTGTACGAGAAATCAGCGTCCGCACCTCACCGTGAGAACTTAGCTGCGGTACGTAAAGGCGAATTCGAAGGCATGGCCGAAAAGATACACCAACCTGAATGGCAACCCGATTTCGGACCGGCAGAGCGCCATCCGACTGCCGGAACAGTAGCCATCGGTGCTCGCATGCCATTGGTTGCTTACAACATCAACCTCAATACGCCGAGCTTGGAAATTGCACATGACATTGCCAAGAAAATCCGCTTCATCGGCGGAGGTTTACGTTACTGTAAGGCAATGGGTGTAGAACTTAAAGAACGCGGCATCACCCAAGTGTCTATCAACATGACCGACTATACCAAAACGGCTCTATACCGGGCAATGGAAATGGTTCGCTTTGAAGCACGCCGTTATGGAGTAAGTGTGGTAGGCAGCGAAGTAATCGGTCTGGTACCGATGGAAGCACTTATCGACACGGCTTCTTATTACCTCGGACTGGAGAATTTCTCCATGCAGCAGGTTCTCGAAGCGCGGATTATGGAATAAGACCTTATTGGATAACACCATGAACAATAATCTATTAATCATCAACGCACACATTGTGACTCCCACCGGAAACCGGGCACGCAAGGGAAAAGAGATGAACGAGCTTCTCGATATTCCATGCGGCACGGTAGAAGTAACGGATGGAATCATCACCTATGTAGGTCCCAACCGGAAAGAGGAGTTCCCGAATGAATACCGAGTGCTGGATGCCGAAGGTCAGGTATTGTTACCCGGCTTTGTCGACTCGCACACTCATTTAGTGTTCGGCGGATACCGTCCGGAAGAGTTTATGTGGCGGATGCGTGGCGACAGCTACATGAGCATTATGGAGCGTGGAGGCGGCATTGTCAATACCATGAAGGCAACCCGTGAGGCTTCTTTCCATGAATTAAAGGAAAAAGCCGAAAAGTACATCGATGTGATGAGCCGCATGGGAGTCACTACGGTAGAAGGCAAAAGCGGCTACGGACTGGATAAGGAAACAGAGTTGAAGCAACTCAAGGTGATGGCAGCCATCAACCGCGACCCGCACCGGAAAGTAGAAATTGCCACTACCTTTCTCGGCGCACACGCCCTTCCCCCCGAATATAAGGACCGGGAAGAAGATTACATCGACTTCCTGATAAACGAAATGCTACCTTATATAAAGGAGGAATATCTGGCAGAGAACTGTGATGTATTTTGTGAGAAAGGAGTCTTTACAGTAGAACAGTCACGCCGGTTGTTGTCGGCAGCGAAGGAAATAGGATACGGCATCAAGATACATGCCGATGAGATTGTATCGTTTGGCGGGTCTGAACTGGCCGCCGAACTGCACGCCCTCTCGGCCGACCATCTGCTGCACGCTTCGGACGAAGGCATCCGCCGGATGGCCGAAGAGAACGTGGTAGCCACATTGTTACCTCTCACGGCCTTTACCCTGAGAGAACCCTACGCACGTGGGCGCGAGATGATTGACGCCGGATGTGCGGTAGCCTTGGCTACGGATTTGAATCCGGGAAGTTGTTGTTCCGGTTCCATTCCCCTGACTTTTGCTTTGGCCTGCATCTATATGCGCCTCAGCGTGGAAGAAGCCATCACCGCCCTGACCTTGAACGGTGCGGCAGCCATCAATCGGGCGGACAGTATCGGCAGCATCGAAGTAGGTAAAAAAGGCGATTTCGCCTTACTCGATACAGACACTTACTACATGCTTCCCTACTACACCGGCATGAACTCCGTGCAATGCACCATCAAAGAGGGACTATTTGTTAGTGGAGAGGCTTCTTTAGTGGAGAGTTGAGAGTGGAGAGTTGAGAGTTTTATTCAATGGAAAATTGAAAGTTGAAAATTGAAAGTGAATAGTTCTTCTTTAGTTGAGCATTTATACTAGAAGCAATTAAAGCAAAAACAAACACAATAAAGAGTACTGATTCAATAAACATTAAAGATTCATAGCAACAAAAGTAATATAGAGCAAAGGCGAAGCCGAGCGCATAAAAGAATACAAGTTCAATGCACAAGAAACAAAAGTAATATAAAGCAAAGGCGAAGCCGAGCGCAATAAGCAATAAAAAGAGCAAGAACGATTCCGGCCTTTAGTGGAGAAGCGTGAAGAATATTCATCCTGTTTCCGTGAAGAACGTTACCTCGTTCAAGCAAAGGCGAAGCCGAGCGCGTTTGGTAACGTTTAGGAAAAAGAATGAATATTTAGCTTCGGAACGATAGCCGGCGCCTTTTCTTTTTGGTTCCGTTTTTCTTTTGTGCGCACAAAAGAAAAATGAACAAACATCATAAACCGTAAAAAAACAAACACCATGTTAACAGAACTGACCATAAAAGATTTCTTAGCGAAAACAGCCGGAAACGACCCCGTTCCCGGAGGAGGAAGTGTTTCAGCCCTCAACGGAGCATTGGCTTCCGCATTGGCCGAAATGGTAGCCGGACTCACTATCGGGAGAAAGAAATACGCCGAATATGAAGAGGAAATGAAAGGCTTGGCTACACACTTCGAACAGGTACGCCAACAACTCATAGAAGATGTAGACCGCGACTCCGATGCATACAACCGTGTGTTTGCCGCCTTCAAACTTCCTAAAGAGACAGACGAAGAAAAAGCAGCCCGTAGCGCCGCCATTCAGAAAGAGACCAAATATGCGGCCGAAGTACCGATGGATGTAGCACGTAAAGTATGCGCAGTGCTTCCACTCCTGGAGCAACTTGTCCACAAAGGAAACCAAAACGCGGTAACCGACGCTTGTGTAGCCACCATGTGTGCCCGCACTGCCATATTGGGCGCACTGATGAACGTACGCATCAACCTCTCTTCTATTCAAGATGAGGAATATGTCCGCCACATGGAAGCTGAAGCGAAAGAACTGGAACAAAAAGCCATCGAAACAGAACAACAAGTACTGAACCATCTAAAACACATATTAGCCTTATGAGTAAAAACATATTTCAAATAGGAAACGGAGATTTGACATTTGAAGATATAGAACGCATCATCAACGAGAATCAAAAACTGGAACTTTCGCCCGCCGCTAAAGAACGGATACAGAAATGCCGCGACTACCTGGACCACAAGATTGAAACAGCGACCGAACCGTTATATGGTATCACTACCGGATTCGGTTCATTGTGCAGCCACAACATCTCACCGGACGAACTCAGCACCTTGCAGGAGAATCTGGTAAAGAGCCACGCATGCAGTGTAGGTCAGGAAATGCCTCATGTCATTGTAAAACTCATGTTCCTGTTAAAAGCACACGCCTTATCATTAGGACATAGCGGCGTACAGGTAATTACCGTACAACGCATCATCGACTTTTTCAACAACGATGTTATGCCCATTGTCTACGACCGCGGTTCACTCGGAGCTTCGGGCGATTTGGCCCCTCTGGCGAATCTCTTCTTACCGCTTATCGGAGTAGGCGACGTATATTATAAAGGGAAACGTTGCGAAGCTATCAGCGTGCTCGATGAGTTCGGTTGGGAACCGGTGAAACTGAAAAGCAAAGAAGGTCTGGCGTTGCTCAACGGTACGCAGTTTATGAGTGCCAACGGCGTGTTCGCCATACTGAAAGCATCACGTCTTTCTCAAAAAGCCGACTTGATTGCAGCGATATCACTCGAAGCATTCGACGGACGTATCGACCCGTTTATGGACTGCATTCAACAGATGCGCCCGCACAAAGGACAGATTGAAACCGGAGCCGCTTTCCGAAGATTGCTCGAAGGCAGCGAACTGATATCCCAGCCCAAGAAGCATGTGCAAGACCCTTACTCTTTCCGTTGCATTCCACAGGTACACGGCGCTACGAAAGATGCCATCCGCCACGTATCGTCCGTATTGCTGACTGAAATCAATTCCGTAACGGATAACCCTACAATCTTCCCCGATGAAGATTTAATCATTTCCGGAGGTAACTTCCACGGACAACCGCTTGCATTGGTCTATGATTATCTGGCTATTGCCATGGCAGAGCTCGGAAACATTTCGGAACGCCGTGTAGCCCAATTAATCATGGGATTACGAGGACTTCCCGAATTCCTTGTAGCCGAACCGGGACTCAACTCAGGCTTTATGATTCCTCAATATGCCGCTGCATCGATGGTAAGCCAGAACAAGATGTACTGCTATGCCGCCAGCAGCGACTCCATCGTTTCGAGCAACGGACAGGAAGACCATGTAAGTATGGGAGCCAACGCAGCCACTAAATTGTACAAGGTAATGGACAATCTGGAACTGATTCTGGCTATCGAACTCATGAACGGTGCACAGGGACTTGACTTCCGCCGCCCGTTGAAGTCATCCCCCTACATCGAACAGTTCTTGAAAGCCTACCGCAACGAGGTACCGTTTATTAAAGAAGATATTGTGATGTACAAGGAGATACACAAAACGGTAGCATTCCTGAAACGTTTTAAATGCGACTATTAAGCATTGTTTTTCATAAAAATAGAGTAGAGAGAGAATTTGTGAAAGTCTGACCAAACTTAGAGTAGGAAGGTCAGGCTTTCTTTATTTAGCAGCCCCTACCATTCTCTTAATCTCACTCAACCCCATTCCATATAAGTCGTAACACGTATGCAACGGGAGTTGTATGACGGTGACCACAACTGTTGCATACGTGTTGCTACGGTTGTGACAATCAGGGTTCTTTTTCGACAGATTATACTGCCGGAAACAACCCTTGACAGCCCATTCAACTACTATGCAAGAACAAACCACTCAGAAAGAAAAGCATGACAATAAATCATAACAAGCACCACATATTACAATATAAAAATCAGAAAAAGTTCCTTACCTACATCAAACAAAATAGAAGTAAAACAAAAGCGCCATTATACAGCAAAATAATAGTCATTCCGTAAGGAATACTAATAATTTATAAGCAACAACTACAGAAATCCCATATTTTTATCACCCGTTTCCTTATCTCATGTGTCTATTATATAGAACCGAAATTGTATCTATAAATATTTATGAGAACACATCTGTATGCATGGCTTTGCATAAGCTTCATGGTTTCCTGCTCCATGGCTGACACTAAGCTGGAACGAGCATTGCAACAAAGCGGAAGCAACAAAAAAGAGCTGGAAAAAGTCTTGCACCATTTTTCTGGCCACCCTGCGGACTCTTTACAACTGAAAGCCGCCCGATTTTTAATTCGTAACATGCCGGGACACTATGAGTTATGCAGCCCATACCTTTCCGCCTACCAGAAATCGATGGACTCGATTTATCCTGCCATGTCGAACGTGGTGAAACAGACTATCTATTCTATCCCTCTGCGTATCCCATCCGCTCACAGCCAAAGTACCCGTAAGGAGGATATTCACCACATTACCGCCGACTACCTGATAACGCACATCGACCATGCCATAGCCATGTGGCAGAACTGTTTCTGGCTACAAGGACTTTCCTTCGAGGATTTTTGCGAATACCTCCTGCCTTACCGAATAGCTAATGAGCCGCTTCTTCCTCCCGACTCCACGCTCGGACTATGGAAAGAAATCGTAGCCGACATGGAGCGTTATCACTATACACCGCAATCCATGGTAGATATCAAACACTTTCAGCAAGATATTGTGAAAAACAATGATGATATCTATTTCATGAACATGGTTGCACCGTTGCTTCCACAAAAGAAACACACGTTCGACTGCATCGACCAGTGTCACTACGACGTAGCGGGATTCCGCCCTGCCGGTCTGCCTTGCGCCATCGATTTCATCCCCGACTGGGCTACTCGTAACGGACGCCATTACTGGTTAGTGATGATGGAACCTGCCAACCTGAACGATAATTTCAGTCCGGTACTGAATCCCAAAGCAGCTAAAGTGTACCGCATTACCTATTCGCACAACCCCGTTCCCCGTCCCAACGGCAAGGATTCCATTCCGAAGCTTTTCGCCGAACCGTTCTATCGGGATGTAACGGAACACTATATGAAAGTAACTGATTTTAAAGTCTCTTTCGATGAAAAGCAAATCGATTACCGGCCGGAGTATATCTACCTTTCCATTTTCAACGACTTAGAATGGAAGCCCGTTGCATGGGCAAAAAACCAGAACGGCAAAGCGATCTTCCACAACATGGGACAAGACCTGATTTATCTGCCTGTATATTACCGAGGCGAAAAAATGAAAAACACCGGTTATCCCCTTTATGTCGATTTACAAGGCAGAGCGCACGAATTACGTCCAGACACGGCTAAAACCTTTACGCTTCGCCTCACTCGAAAATATCCTTTAACCTACTCCAAACTCAATTGGGAAAAGAACTTAAAAGGTTGCTATATCGAAGCCTCCAACCAGGCGGATTTCTCCACACCGGATACACTGGGGCGCATCTCCGAATCGCACCCTGCTTTAGGATGGAGCACGCTTCCCGTTTCATCCCGCAAACCTTACCGTTATTGGCGCATCAGCAAGGCTGGTAGGTTTATTGAGCTGGGCGAACTGCAATTTCTCGATGAAAGCGGTCGCAAATTAAAAGGGCAAACTCTTGTAAACGGCGATACACTAACAGCTACACCGGCTTTCGATGGAAACATACTGACTTATAGTACGGCACGTTCCTGGTTCGGAATCGACTTCGGAAAGAAGGTAACGGTTAGGGCAGTCCGCTACATCTCCCGCACAGATGGTAATGCCATCTTTCCCGGTGACCGCTACGAACTAGCTTACTTTGGTCGGGACGGATGGCGGACCATAGGTTATCAGGAAGCGACCGACGACGTACTTGTATTCAATGACGCTCCTTCTGGAGCACTCTATTGGTTGAAAAACCTTTCCGAAGGAAAAGAGGAACGCATCTTTACATACGAAAAGGGAAGAATACGATTTTGGTAATTGCCTTATATAACCGCAAACATTTCTTAATATGGCCAATAGGAGATGAATGCTATTTGTTAATTTAAAATTCATGTAACAATGAAACACTACAAGAAAAGAAGCCTTTGGGCTTTGGCGATGTTTATACTCATCC
>ERZ836877.390-NODE-390-length-76517-cov-19.387696_pt1 | contig 76517 bp, 60 predicted proteins | sample MGYA00519469_ERZ836877 | MGnify/ENA primary metagenome ERZ836877 (study PRJEB31850, sample SAMEA3708809) | human gut metagenome | biome: human gut; feature: human-associated habitat; material: faeces | place: China | collected 2014 ...
TCGCTACACTATACTCTTGACAACTTCCCCACCCACCGGGAATATCCGCTGACCCTAAAGCAGCATGAAGCTGCCCGGAGCATATTGGATGCGTTGCCTGAAAAAGGGAGGTTCATACTGACCATGGACGGAACCTCATGGAAACTCGGCGGATTCAAATACTATGTCCTTGCCGTGGGCATCTGTTTCAACGGAATATCGCTTCCGATATGCTTCTCTTTCCTCCCGGGACACGACATCACCAGTTTTGTCGAGGAGATCGGCATTATGGAACGGGTTGTCTCCATGATTGGCCGTGAGAGGATAGAATGTCTGCTCGCTGACCGCGAGTTCGGCAATTCCAATTTCATCAAATGGATGCAGATAAACCATATACGTTACTGTCTTAGACTGCGTGAGAATTTGTATCTGAGAAAGAAAGGACACAAAAAAGGACGCATGCTCCGCGAAGTGCTCTCCCCGCTGAGACTCGGTGAATCCATCGTGCTGCATGATGTGTGGCTGATGCGTAAGAACACCAGAGTGCGGATCTATGCCACGCGACGCACCGGCAGAAACGGAGATGAGTCGCTTATAATCCTCGCATCTCCATTGGAGTGCGACTACACCGAGGTACTCTATCGCAAGCGTTGGACTCTTGAGACCGCTTTCCGAGCACTGAAGTCCGGCGGATTCAACATGGAGGAGACCCACCTTGGAGTAAGACGTTTTGAAAACATGCTCACTCTTCTGATGATTGCATTTGCTGCCGTATTCATAGACGGCCTTGTCAAAATCGAGTCATTGCCGATTCCGATGATGAAGAGCAGGAATGTGCAACGCATCAGTATCTTCCGATATGGCTATATCAACCTGCTGCACGACTTCTGGGCAATTGTTAAAAATGAGGCGGCTAAACCGACTTAAAAATGTCATGTGCTATGGACAAAATTCTACTCATTACTCTGTGCAGCCGTGGTTGCCCTTTCAGCTAACGCTCAAGTTGACTACACGATGAACAATTGGTCGATAAATCCGACCGACGGACAGAATGTAACCAAGATCGAGAAAGTGGTGGTTACTTTCTCCGGTCTTGCCGATGGCATAGACACTCATATCATAGAGAGCAATGCTCCGGAATACATTTCCATAACTTGTGGCGACGATGTATATTACCCAATCAAGTTCCAAGCCGGTACAGTTGACATAGACCAGCTTGTGCTAACATTCAACCCTATAACCAAAGGTGGGGAATATACACTCAACATCAAGGAAGGGGTTGTGTGCGACTATGACCAGAAAGAAACTCATGATGAGGGCGAAGGTTATTCTGTGAATCCTCCTATCACTGCGCAATACACTATTACTGAAACCAATATGAACGTCTGGAATCTTGACCCTGCCGACGGTTCTAAGCTGACTCACATAAGCGACATAACCATAGAGTTCCCAAAGACTGGTAATTATGATGGTATAGATGAATATCTCAATCTTGAGCAGAATGTAACTCTGACATGTGGCGATGTCGTCTATAAGCCTTCCAGATCCGAGATACTTGATGATTATATCTCTTGCAGAATAACCTTTGAGAATATAACGACCCCAGGGAAATATGTTCTTCACATACCCGCCGGAGTATTCAAAGAGTATGACACATATGAAGACGAATTCATAAATCCCGATATCTATGCTTATTATGAGATTACAGCTCCTGTAAGTGTTGATTCACTCACAGAAAGCGTAGTGACTGAAAATGCTGTCTACGACCTGCAGGGACGTCGCCTTGATGCCGGGAAATCCTGCGACAGTCTCGCTCCCGGTCTATATATAGTAAATGGCAAGAAGATTGTAATTCGTAAGTAATCACGGCAAAGTATGAAAAAAGCGGCCTTAATCATGACCGTTATAGCAGCGTCGCTCCCTTTCCCGGGGGCGGCGCTGACTGCTGACGGGAAAACTGCTCCAAGAGCGACAACCGGGGATTTCGATTTTTGCTATTATTGGTATGATTTCGGAACAGGAATGACCTCCGACACGTGGGAGACAAGCAAGTATGAATTCATCGAACAGATAGACGGAAGTGACGAATATCTGATCAAGGGCTTCATGAAAGAGGCTCTCGCGCCGGATCCGGAAGACAAAAGTTTCGAGGTTTCTACCATAAGAGCGTATTATAACTCTGAAAACAATAGTTTTACCATACCTGGGAACCAATTCTTATATCGTTATTCCGACGATGCACAGACGGTAGATATCTCTGTTATCGGAGTCAAGTATAACGATAACGGCAGGCTTACGCCCGACAAGGATCTGGATATCACTCTTACGTGGAACGATTATGGATTCAGACCTGACCCCGACTCGGAGTGTGTCGCAATCCTGTTTGGCGCATATTTCGAAAACTCGGATTCATATGGAGGTTTCGGCTTGGCTCTGAATTCAGCTTTGTGCCCCTGGAACGGCACGATGATATATATGGTATCTCCTTCCGCCGATTCTGAGGCTATTCCATATACATGCAATATATGGGCTGAAAGCAGTCAGGATAAACTTACTTTATATAACTATGCCGATTGCGGATATGGGCGCGGTTCGGAATTTGAAAACGATGTAAGATACCATACTCTCAAAGGCAAAAATATTTCATTGCAGGATCTCCAGGACCTCGACGGCAATCTGACACCACTTCTGGCAGCCGATACCGACAACGCTGGAGAACCGGTAAGTGAGAATGGGGATTATATACTGACAGGTCAGTACAGCATTACAGGAGGAGCTACCATGATTCTCCAGCCTCATTGGAGTGCTTTCTATATGGGGCAATCCGTCGGCCTTTATTCAAATGTGTATACCATTATCAATTACGATATATCAAATTCCACCTCCGGAATGAATTGCATCAGACCTTCCCTCGCAGACGAGACGGAAACTGCATTGTATGACCTTTCCGGTAAGCCGCTTAAGCAACCTCAGCGGGGAATCAATATTGTAAAAAGAGGAGGTAGATTTATAAAAACCATAAAGTAAGCAACTGATTCAAGCAACATGAGACCTACTGTATTATTGTTTGCGGCATCCGTCATGATGCTGTCTTATCAGAATGGCATGGCGACTTACCCGTCGACATCCGCAAATGATGAAAAGCGCATATATCTGTCTGTTTACTCTATGGATACATGGACAGATGTCTCTACATCCGATATAGGATTATATAGTTTTTCTACAGATCGGTACGATCCGAGGCTCGAGAAACTTGACTGCAATATCGATGCGTCCGGCGGAGGAACCATGACCGAAGACTACTATTTTTGTACATCGGAACTGAACTTCGGTTTCGGACCGGAAATCTCACATTATTTCTTTAAGCCGGAGGTATGGCGACAGGTTTCACAATTATACGGAACAGAAGGAGCGGTAGCCACAGACTTGGCTTATGATCACACCACTTATAAGATTTATGGTTGTTTCCAGACTGATCCTTCTCTCGGAGAGGAAGCCGGAGGCTTCGTATTCGGTACTCTCGACGAAACAAGCGGCAACCGTACAGCGATAGCTTCACTCGATCAGCCTTGGATCGCACTCGGTTGCACGCGCGATGGTCGTCTTTATGCTGTGGAAATGGACGGTACACTTCTCAAAGTCGAGAAGAATGGCAATATTACCGCACTCGGGGAATTGGGCATCAAAGGAGAGAACAGGTCAACCGGTGCGTTCGACACTGCGACAGGTATTTTTTACGTTGTTACGACTTCCACAATAGCGAGCGAAGATCATGGCGACGGCACCTCCCACGGAATCGCGAAGTCTGATCTGTATGCTGTGGATGTTGAAAACGCAAAAGCGACTTTCCTTTATAACTTCGAAGGTGGTGAAGTTGTAGGCGGCATGTATATTCCGGGGCCGCTTTCCGCGGATGAAGCACCGGAGGAAGTAACCGATTTCAATGTTTCGTTTCCGGATGGCTCTCTTGAAGGTACCGTAAGATTCACTGTACCTTCAAGAAATTTTGCCGGTTCTCCCCTATCAGGCGATGTGAAGTATCTTGTAAGAGCCAACGGATCTCTTTTAGGCGAAGGCGTAGCACAACCCGGTGAATCGGTGCAGTTCAGCTGTAAGGTAAATGAGGCCGGAGAATATGACGTGGTATGCGAGATATCAAATGAGTTCGGACGTGGTCCTAAAACACGCCGTTCATTATGGATTGGACATGACATCCCATTGCCGGCATCGAATCTTGAATTAAGCTATAGAGATGGTAATTTCATTCTTTCTTGGGAAAGGACACCCGGTTCCGTACATCAAGGATACATAGACAATGAGCTTGTAACTTACGACATTACCCGTCTACCGGATAATGTGATTGTAGCTGAAGACCTGAAAACCGAATCATTCACCGACCCGGTCGCTTTGCCCGAAAATCTCGTAACCTACTCCTATCGTGTGGATATGAAGTACGACGGAATGAATGTAAGCACTCTCAATTCCGTAAAATATCGGCTGGGATCTGTAGCTCTGCCCTATGAGCTTGATTTTGATGATGAAGACAGTTTCAATGAACTTACCATTATTGATGCCAACGGCGACAAGGCTGAGTGGTACCGTGAGGAGTACTGGTATATAGAAGCATTAGATCTTGAGTGTGGGGCTGCAGTATACCCATATTCATCTTTTAACAAGGCGGACGACTGGTTGATTCTCCCGCCTGTAAGCCTTAAGACCGGATATGAATATGAGCTTAAATTCCAGGTGTCGACAGTTAGCCCTGATTATACGGAAGCTCTTGAAGTAAGGTATAGCTCAGCTCCTACTGCCGAAGCCATGAATAATGTTTTGTCAGTGGAAAAAGAATATAACATCTACGATCCCGCTGATGAGAGAATCATTATCTCACCTGACTCCAACGGCATATACTATATTGGATTCCACGCTTGCTCCTCTGCCGATGGAGGTGGCATAGGCTTGCGCAATATATCCTTGTCAGAATTACATGGTTCCGGTATCGGAGATGTGAACACCCTGACCGATAGGTCGGTCCGTTTCTTCAATCTTCAAGGTATTGAACTTGACAATCGGCCCTCCAATGGTATGTATATAGAGTACGGTCCCGACGGTAAGGCAATAAAACGTCTCGGCACCCGCTGAAGACAGCTACTTAATTGACAATTATAAATACGGTCCGCCGACATCCGATAATGGAGTCGGCGGACCGTATAGTATCATTTGAATTACGAATTAGAAATTCAGGCCGAATGACAATTGCGCCAGATTTATGTTGTCAGTCTCCAGCGGATTCTTTTCTCTTGAGTTGAAGTGTCTGAACCCGTAAGCCACCACAACATGCGAAGTGAAGTGGCGAGAACTTGACAGATTGAATCCGAGACCAATGGAGGCGTTTATACCTCCGAAAGTCGGTGAATCATTGATAGTATTGAAATTATATCCTGCCTTGAAGTGCATGAAACAGAGCGTGGGACGCGAGACGAACGAGGTACGGCAAAGAAAATATATCGGGATAAAAGTATTCTTTGAACCTATAGCCCGATGTATGCCTGTACCAATGCCTAATGTCTGGATTGCACGGCTTCGGTAACCGGCTGTGAGGTCAAAGTCAATCGTAGAAAGATCATACCCGCTCATATCAATCGAACTGCCGAGTTCCATACCCCATGTAAGATGCCTCCGTGGTATTTCTTTACCTGGCAATCCTGCGTAGGCGGGAATAAATCCTAAAATTACGGCGACAGTAGAAATAAACAAGCCCACGGAGAAGTGTGGGCGTTTGATGCTTGTCTTCCTCATGGGCTGTGTTATTTATCTTATAAATATCGGAATAGCAAAGTCGCAAGACTTATCACTCACCGAGATAACTCTGCAACAATTTGCTCTTCTGGCCTTTCAGACGGCGAATAGCTTTCTCTTTTATCTGGCGCACGCGCTCACGCGTAAGGTCAAATTTGGCGCCGATTTCCTCAAGTGTCATTTCCTGACAACCTATACCGAAGAACATTTTGAGGATTTCGCGTTCGCGGTCGTAAAGCTGGCGAAGGGCACGATCGACCTCTTTAGAAAGGCTTTCGCGATTCAAGCTTGAATCGGCCATCGGGCTATCTTCGTTTGGAAGAACATCGAGCAGAGAGTTATCCTCACCTTCCACGAAGGGTGCATCTACCGATATGTGCCTGCCGGATACTTTCAGAGTGTCGGATATCTTGTCTACAGAAATGTCGAGACGTTCGGCGAGCTCTTCGGGAGAAGGTCTGCGCTCGTTTTCCTGTTCGAATTTTGAAAGTTCCTTTGTAATCTTGTTGAGAGAACCGACCTGATTTAGAGGCAGGCGCACTATACGCGACTGTTCAGCCAGAGCCTGGAGTATAGACTGGCGAATCCACCATACGGCATACGAGATAAACTTAAATCCTCTTGTCTCGTCGAATTTCTGCGCTGCTCTTATAAGTCCGAGATTACCCTCATTTATAAGGTCCGGTAAAGAAAGACCTTGATTCTGATATTGTTTGGCCACAGAAACCACAAAGCGCAAGTTAGCCCTGGTAAGTTTCTCAAGAGCTGCATGGTCGCCTTTTTTGATTCGCTGCGCGAGTTCAACTTCCTCGCTTACCGAAATCAACTCTTCGCGACCTATTTCCTGCAGATACTTATCGAGAGACGCGCTTTCGCGGTTAGTAATGGATTTGGTTATTTTAAGTTGTCTCATATAATGATTCCAAAATTAGTACAAAGTTAGCGCAAAATAATCTAACGACCAAATTATTATGCTCAATCCGCACCGTTTATCAACAATTTTATCATTGAATAATGTGGCTTTCATCGGTTTAACGTATTAAAGAGTGTCAGGTTGAATAATTTATTATTCCCTAACACTCTTTATACGGGATTATGATATTGAAGTGGTATGAGCCAACTTCATTGTAGCCGGTTACTCAGACAAAGGCACAGCGTAGTAGCCACTTTTACCTGTGGGATAGAGACCTGTCAGCCACATCACTTTGTCGTCGTCTGACTTCATGATGCTATTGTATACGTATTCAACATCATCTACCGAGTTGACCGGCTGCCCGTTGATTTCTGTTATGATGAAGCCGTCTTTAACCCCGGCATCCTTAAACAAACCGGTTTTCAATCCGGACACCTGAACGCCGTTGCTGATGCCGAGATTGCTGCGGGTCTCTTCGGATACTTTCATGAATGCGCATCCTATTTCAGAGAAATCACCCTTCTTGGTTATGGCCGTGTCCCCCTGATTATTGCGCAATGTGCCATTGCGGGTAATTTTCTTATTATCTCTCACATATGTAAGCGATATACTGTCGCCGGGACGGAATTTGTTGAGCTGTTCCTGAAGTTGGGCGAATGTGTGAATCTCAACACCATTGATGGCTGTGATAACGTCATCTTCCTGCAATCCGAGTTCTTTGGCCGTCGAGCGGTCAGTTACGTGTGCCACCAACAGTCCGGACTTCACAATCTTGATGCCCTTCTCTTTTGCTTTCTCGGCATCAAGTTCGGCCACAGAGCAACCCAAAACGGCTCTTTGGACGGTACCGTATTCGCGCAAGTCAGCCACGACTTTCTTTACGATGGTGGTCGGTATCGCGAAGGAGAATCCGGAATAGCTGCCGGTGTTCGAATAGATAGCTGAATTTATTCCTACCAGTTCACCTTTCAAGTTCACAAGCGCACCGCCGGAATTACCGGGATTCAGCGCGGCGTCGGTCTGAATGAATGATTCTATACCCATTTGCTGACGCCCTGAATTATGACTGAGACTGCGCCCTTTGGCACTCACAATGCCGGCGGTAACAGTTGAATTGAACCCGAATGGATTTCCAACGGCAAGCACCCACTCTCCTATCTTAAGCGATTCGCTATCACCGAATGTGATGGCATTCATATTCTTGGCATCGATCTTTATCAGAGCGAGGTCAGTGGCCTCATCGGTGCCCACGATCCGGGCTTCATATGTAGAGTTGTCATTGAGAAGAACCTCAAGCTTGTCGGCACCCTCCACTACATGATTGTTGGTTACTATATACCCGTCGGCCGATAGTATCACACCCGATCCGAGTCCGGACTGAACCGGCTCGCTTTTGCTTTTTTGTCCGCGCTGTGGTTGCCGCTGCTGCGGTTGTTGTGGAGTCCCGAAGAAGAAATCGAAGAGCCCGAAGGGATCCGATCCCATACCTCCATAAGGATTAGAGCGACGGTTGACGTAGCTTTTTATGCACACAACGCTATTGACAGTGTTTTCAGCGGCCTTGGTAAAGTCTGTCTCGAATGCCGCTGTTGATGCTGTGTTTATCCAAGCCGGCTCAGCGGTGCCGGCTATCGACTGCGACCAGATTGCGGCCGTAATTAAAATTGCCGATACTCTTTTCATAGTGCAGGTTGTTTTTCTGTATTATAAATTACACCCCTCCCGAAAATCCCTTTATTCCTAACAAAATGTGCGTTGTCATGACAGCGCCACATCCGTCTGTCATCGCCGTTAGCGTCGATTGCAAACGCACACATTTTATTAATAGAAAAACGAAGCCATATATTACATATGACTTCGTTCTTTAAACTTAATTAAGGCTAACCGCCCTGCATGCAACAATTGTTAACACAACGCCCACACGTGTTACCGCAATTCTATTATCCGGCCATATTTTTTGAATGTTCGCACATAATATGGAGACGAGACACTCGATATCACAACTCCTTTTGTAGACGAAGCGTGAATGAAACGGTCAGCGTCAAGCATTATGCCCACATGCGACACCCTGTCAGGATTCTTACCTGTGGCGAAGAACACCAGATCGCCGGTCTTGACATCTTTTTTCCTTATGGATCGCGAAAACTCAGCCTGCTGCGCGGAATTGCGAGGCAGCATAACTCCGGCCACATCTCTATATACAGCCAGCACCATGCCAGAACAGTCGGTACCGCGTCCCTTGTCGCTGTTTCCATACGCATAGGGAGTGCCCATCCAGTCCATGGCCTCATCGACGATCATTTTCTGTATTTTCGAGAGGTTTTTGACCTGAATATGGGAGTCTGCCGGGCGCGACGCCTTCTCATATCCTTTATGAGAAGCGCAAGACCCTAAAGCAAACGCCATTCCGATTGCCAGAAGTATATGGAAAAGATGTTTACGGTTCACTACTTGGTATAGCAGACGTATCTGGGGCGATAACTTACTTATCAGAGTATTTTCAGCAGTTTTTCTTCAAGGTCGGATAGCTTTACGAGACCTACGCTGCGGTCTTTCAGCTCACCATCCTTGAAGAACAGTACAGTGGGGATGTTGCGTACTCTATTTTCAGCCGCAATCTCGTCGTTCTCATCAATGTTAAGTTTGCCTATAACGGCTTTGTCAGCATACTTGTCGGCGAGTTCGGCTACTACCGGTCCGAGTTTGATGCAAGGGCCGCACCATGTAGCCCAAAAGTCGATTACTACCGGTTTGCCCGATTCAATTGCTTCGCGTGCTGTCTGGTCTGTGAATTCAAGTGCCATTTTTCAATATGTTTTATATCCCTCTTCGGAGTCAAAGGTAGCAAAAGCATATACCTTTACAGACGGGTATAGAGGGTCAGTCATTTATTCCATTTCCAAAATTAATACATTTATCCGATTTGACAATCAGTTTGAATGTAAAAAAATCGGCTTTTGACGAATATGATTGCGATACCATTAAAACGTGTCGGTATCTGGCCACTTTTTACCTTGCAAATAATTGAAAGTTTTCCAAAAATTTTCATAATACACTAATATACTGCATTGTAAAAATTTTCAAAAGTTAAAAAGTTTCCCAAATTAAAATTTGTCAATAATTTGGGATGGATAAAATTGCCTACTATTACCACATGTATTATCTTTGCGCTGTAAACAAATGCAGGGTGCCTGATTTGGATTCCGGTTCAGGACACAGTCGCGGTTATCCCGAATTTGCAACATCTCGATAAAATGATACAAGTAGTTGAAAAGCGCGATGGACGCGTGGTCGGTTTCAATGCCGAAAAAATAAAGGCCGCCATTCGAAAGGCGATGCTCCAGACCGATCTCGGTGAGGACGACAGCCTCATAAACAAAATTTCCGACCGGATCAGCCTCACCGGACGGGAACGTATGACCGTGGAGCAAATCCAGGACATGGTCGAGATGGAGCTTATGAAGAGTAGTCGCAAGGAAGTGGCCAAGAAGTATATAGCTTATCGGGATCAGCGAAGCATAGCCCGCAAGGCGAAGACCCGGAATATATTTTTCGAAATCATCGAGGCAAAAAACAATGACGTAACCCGGGAAAACGCCAACATGAACACTGACTCGCCTGCCGGCATGATGATGAAATTCGCCAGCGAGACGACAAAGCCGTTTGTGGATGACTATAATCTATCGCCCGAAGTCAGAGAGGCCGTAAGGAGCGGATATCTCCATATACATGACAAGGACTACTACCCTACCAAGTCGCTTACCTGCGTGCAGCATCCTCTCGACAGGATTCTTACCAACGGCTATATAGCCGGGCACGGCGAGAGCCGTGCGGCGCGACGTATAGAAACGGCGAGTGTGCTCGCGTGCATATCGCTTGAAACCGCGCAAAACGAGATGCACGGAGGTCAGGCCATACCCGCTTTCGATTTCTACCTCGCCCCTTATGTGCGTTATTCGTTTTACGAAGAACTCGGCTACCTGAGCGATGTATTCGGGTGCAATTTCGACCATCTTAAAGATGCTGAAATCAAAGATTACATAAAGAAGCCACTCGATGGACTCGAAGGCGACGAACGCATGCTCCAGCACGCAATAAACAGAACGGCAAGCCGCGTGCATCAGGCTATGGAAGCCTTCATCCATAATATGAACACGATACATTCGCGAGGCGGCAACCAGGTGGTGTTCAGTTCTATCAATTATGGTACCGATACGTCGGCCGAAGGACGCTGTATAATACGTGAATTGTTGCGTTCCACTTACGAGGGTGTAGGCAACGGGGCTACCGCCATATTCCCGATACAGATATGGAAAAAGAAACGTGGGGTTAACTATGAAGAGTCGGACCCGAATTATGACCTCTACAAGATGGCATGCAAGGTAACGGCCCGCAGATTCTTCCCAAATTTCGTGAATCTTGACGCCACTTTTAACCGACATGAGAAATGGCGTGCCGACGACCCGGAGAGATACAAGTATGAGGTAGCGACCATGGGATGCAGGACCAGGGTATTTGAAGACCGCTTCGGCGAGAAAACTTCCATCGGGCGTGGAAATCTAAGTTTCACCACCATAAATATCGTAAGGCTGGCTATAGAGTGCATGAACATCGAGAATCCGGAGGAAAGAATAAACAGATTCTTTGAAAAGCTTGACCATGTGCTTGACATTGCGGCCCGTCAGCTTTGCGAGAGATTCGATTATCAGAAAACTGCTCTTGCCAAGCAATTTCCCCTGCTTATGTCGAAACTCTGGAACGGAAGCAATGTGCTAAGACCTGACGACACGATAGAGCCTGTAATCAACCACGGAACTTTAGGTATCGGATTCATAGGGCTTGCGGAGTGTCTGGTAGCGCTTACCGGAAAGCATCATGGAGAGTCGGATTATTCCCAGCAACTCGGACTCAGGATCATAACCCACATGAGAGACCGAGCCAACGAGTTTTCGGAAAAGTATGTCCACAATTTTTCCGTACTCGCGACTCCGGCAGAGGGCCTTTCGGGCAAATTTACAGCAAAAGACCGGCGTCAATTCGGTTCATTGCCGGGAATTACCGACAAGGAGTATTATACGAATTCAAACCATGTGCCGGTATACTACCACTGTTCTCCGCGCCACAAGGCTCTTATCGAGGCTCCATATCATGACCTTACGAGAGGAGGCCATATATTCTATGTGGAGATCGACGGCGACGCTACCCACAATCCACAGGCCATAGAGAATATAGTGGATCTGATGGATGAGAACAATATAGGTTATTGCTCGGTCAATCATAACCGGAACCGCTGCATGGATTGCGGATATGAGGATGCGGAAGAGAAGTTGGAGACCTGCCCTCGATGCGGTTCCAAATCTATTGACAAGCTACAGCGGATAACCGGCTATCTTGTAGGCACTACCGACAGATGGAACAAGGCCAAGCTTGCTGAATTAAACGACCGCGTGGTACACAAATGAGCAAATCGGGTTGTTTGCGCGTTATGGATATTGTGGCCGGGACCTCGGTGGATGGTCCGGGGTTGCGCACATCGGTTTATCTGGCAGGATGCGCCCATCACTGCCCCGGATGCCACAACCCTACCACATGGCCTTTCGACGCAGGGCGGGATATGGATATCGACGAGATCCTATGTCGTATAGAAAAAGAGGGCTTCAATGTTACTTTCAGTGGCGGCGACCCTTTTTATCAAGCCGACAGATTGCTGCCGCTCGTCAAAAAACTCAAGGCAAAAGGTTATGATATCTGGTGCTATACCGGATTCACACTCGATGAGCTGAGGAATAAGCACGACAGCGATATCGACTCGTTGCTTTCGACAATAGATGTACTTGTCGACGGACCATATGTAGAGCGACTCAGAGATACAGGCTTGTGCTTCCGAGGTTCTTCGAACCAGAATATCCACGATTTGCGTAAAGGAGAAATAGTATCACAAATATACGATAGACAAAATGAGCTTTAAATTCGATCATTTCAATATAAATGTCTCCGACCTCGAGAAATCCCTGAAGTTCTATAAGGATGCCCTCGGGCTGGAGAAATGCGGGGAGATAATAGCCAAGGATGGCTCGTTTATCATAAACTACCTGGCATCCCCTCTCGATCCGCAGAGAAGTTTCCGGCTGGAGCTTACCTGGCTCAGAGACCATAAAGGACCTTATGAACTGGGCGAGAATGAAAGCCATCTGGCGCTCCGCACCACCGATGATTATGAAGAGGTGAAAGAACGTCATCGCGAGATGGGTGTGATATGTTACGAGAATCCGGATATGGGCATATATTTCATACACGACCCGGATGATTACTGGATCGAGATTCTGAGACCGAAAGCATGACAATATCGCCGCTTGATATTCCAAAGTCAGAATCCGGCATAATCGAGATTGCCGGACCATGCAGCGCGGAGTCCCGACAACAGATTGTTTCAACCGCCGGCATGCTGAAAGATGCAGGTTTGAAGATATTCCGTGCAGGGGTATGGAAGCCCCGTACCCATCCCGGCGGATTCGAGGGCATGGGTGCTGAAGCTCTCGGTTGGCTTGCTGAGGCAAGACAACTCACCGGTATGTTGACAGCCACCGAAGTGGCTTCGCGTCAACATGTAATCGAAGCGCTTGATTCCGGAATCGACATATTGTGGATAGGAGCCAGGACAACGGCCAATCCCTTTGCCGTTCAGGAAATAGCGGATGCCATCTCTCAAAGGAATGCCGATACAACGGTATTGGTCAAAAATCCGGTTAATCCGGATCTGGAACTCTGGATCGGAGCTATCGAACGGTTCGCGGAAGCCGGAGTTACTAAACTCGGAGCGGTTCACCGTGGCTTTTCATTCTACGGAGAGAAATTATACCGCAACTCCCCTATCTGGCAGATTCCGATTGAGCTGAAATTGCGTTATCCGGATCTCCCGGTCATTCACGACCCATCGCATACCGGCGGTAAACGCGAGCTTGTGCGCAAACTTTCAGAAGAGGCCTTACAGATGGGATTCGACGGATTGATGATAGAATGCCATTGCGCCCCCGATAGCGCGTTGAGCGATTCGATGCAGCAGATCACGCCGACAGAGTTATCGGCATGGCTTCCGCTTCTTGACAAGACGATGGAACGTAAAAGTTGCCGCGAATTTCCGGAGGGCTCTTTGCAACACTTGCGCGCGGAGATAGATGCTATAGACAATCAGATTATAGGCTTATTGTCCCAACGTATGGAAGTCAGCAGACATATTGGCGACCTGAAACAGGAAAAGGGGTTGAAAGTATTGCAGCCCGGTCGATTCCGCGAGATGCTTGAGCAACGTATATCTACCGCCGATATGATGGGACTCGATACCAATTTCATCTCCCGAATAATGAAAGAGATACACGAAGAATCAGTGAGACAGCAATTGAAAAGCCCGCTGTAAAAATTGGGGAAACCGCTGTAAAGAGTTTCATATGGTCCATCACTTGTAGCATCGTCATATTGTCGGTATCAGCATACATTGCTGACATGTTACATCAAATGTGAATTACCCGCGATTACAAGTTGTTTAACACAAATTAACTCGCATTGGTTTGTTAATCAAATTTGAAGCGTTATATTTGCATCCCTTTCAGAGGAAAGGCGTTTTTACACGAAGTGATTCACTTCCATATACGGGGATGATTGGCTTTGACAGCGTGTAGAAGCGGTACGTAAGCATGCAGAGTTTTGATGTGCAAGCTCTATAATCACAACGCATCGACCTATAATTGGCGAAAATAACAATTACGCTCTCGCTGCTTGATCTGAAGTACAGTAGGATCGCTTAATTCGACTCAAAGTGAGCTGAACGAGACATCACTCCATTGCCCCGTTCCGAGACGTTTGGACAAAGTGGTGCTGAGAAATTCGGAAATAGGAAACGGGATGCCCGGTCCCGCGCCCGAAACTTCAGGGATAAGGAAAAGACAGGCAGTCGCGAGTTTCTCTTTTCCCGACAACCAAATCGCAGACTAAGCATGTAGAAAGCCTACTGATTCCACGTTTGGACGAGGGTTCAACTCCCTCCATCTCCACTTGTAACCTCGGACTAAAATCAGTCCAAACAAGACAAACCTCAGACTATCAAATAATTCTGAGGTTTTTTCGTGTCTAATCCTTTCGATTCAGGACCGAAATCAGACCAAGAAAAGACCGTTTCAGACATACTTTCGTTACTGGCATAACCGCCGACAATACGGAAGCCCGCTCAATCCCTCGCTGTCCATCTCCAGCGCAAAATGTTCGGAAAACCGCGCGGAATACCGAACAGCCTAACGTATATGCTATAAAAGTAGATAACGACTTTGTAGGGCAAAAGAGTTGGAATTATCTGTCTACAATATACTATTAGTATATTGTAGACAGATAATTCCCAACTCAATAGTTTGACGGTACAAAATTTTTGATTAACTTTGCGGTTGATATTTCAAAGTGATAATCAACTATGAGTATAGCGACAACATCAAAAATCAACCGGCTTCTTACCGATGCAGTTCCCGGCGGACTTCTGTTTGCCGCTTGGCTTCGGAAAGAAGGATACTCCGCCCAACTCATAAAGAGATACCGGGATTCAGGTTGGCTCGAAGGGTTGTCGCGTGGGGTTATGTATAGAAAGAATGATAGCCTTTCGGCGTTGGCTTCGGTATATAGCTACAATCTTCAGACTGGAAACAAAGCGCGAATAGCTGCACATTCCGCGCTTGAACTTTTCGGATTCAATCATTACGTGCCGATGGGTAAACCTCGGCTCATGGTCGCTTTTAAGAACGGAAACGTCGATGATTGGGTCAGGAGTGAAAAGTACGACATGACGATAGTGCCATTTCATACGGGTATCTTTAACAATCCAGCAAACCAATCCCTTGACAGAAACGGACTCTCCTTAATATTATCATCGCCGGAGCAGGCATTTCTGGAATGTCTGCATCTTGTGCCGGATCACTATAATTATATGGATCTGTACTATATAATGGAGCAGCTGACATCACTTGATCCTGACAAAGTACAGACCGCGCTTGAAAACACATCGAGCCAGCGGGTAAAAAGGATGTTTCTATATATGGCCGAGAAAGCCGGGCATTATTGGTTTGATATGCTCGACATGGATAAATTCGGTCTGACGACTTCCAAACTTCAGCTCGTTGACAATGGAGTTTACATTTCCAAGTATCGCATTACCGTCCCTAAAGAATTAAATGATTATGAATGACATATATCGCAGACAGGTCGCACTCCTTATCAGAGTGATGCCGATAGTTTTCAAGATAAAGGATTTCGCCGTGCATGGCGGAACTGCGATAAACCTTTTCCATAGGAACCTTCCGAGGTATTCCGTCGATATTGATGTTACCTATGTACCGCTGGAAGATAGGAATACAAGTCTTACAAACATCAACTTGCATCTGTCGGCTCTTAAAACGGCAATAGAGAAAGCGGTACCCGGTATTCGTGTCATCCATAAGCCGGATGTCTGGAAATTGCAGTGTACCAAAGACAGAACTACAATCAAAATTGAGGTCAACGGAACCAAGAGAGGAATTTTAGGCGATACCGAGAAGTTTCAGCTTTGCGAAAAAGCCAAAGAAGAATTTGGCATGAGTTGCTTTGCCAATATCGTGTCATGGAGCCAGCTCTATGGCGGAAAGATTGCAGCTGCACTCAGCCGTCAACATCCGCGAGACCTGTTCGATTGCAGAGACATGACATCCGATGATTTCGAGGCTGTTAAGAATGGTTTTATGCTCTGCCTTCTTGGAAGCGACAAGCCAATCATTGAATCTCTGAATCCAAATCCGATTGACCAGCAGGAGGCTCTCGACAAACAGTTTGAGGGGATGACCGATGAACCATTCAATTATGATGATTATCAAAAAGCGAGATTAAATCTGATTGAAGTAGTAAATCAAGGATTGACTGATGATGACAAAGCATTTCTCATTTCATTTGAGGAAGGTAATCCTGACTGGAGTAAATGCTGCGCCGGGGATTTGAGCAACTATCCCTCAGTAAGATGGAAGCTCCAAAATATCGTAAAGCTCAAATCCAAGAATCCGACCAAACATAAAGAAGGCGTTGACAAGCTCATTTCCTATTTCAAAAAGTCGCCGGAATAAAGTCAGATTAGATAAGAAGACTGAAATTTATTATTTTAACAATCAGTCATAAAATTGTCTAAATCGAACCTTCGGACTTGACTTTCATCAGTATTATAGCATAACTTTGCATATGCCTTAGCCTGATTACTGGATAGCATCACAAGAGGTGATTCTAAAGGCAAAAAAGTTTGGTTGCAAATTCGCTACACACGTAAATGTCGAATCGCCAACCTGCTGATATAACTGCATTTGGAGCTGGAGGGACAAGTCCCTCCAGCTCCACTAAGTGTTCCGGACACCTTCCGGACGGCACAAGACAAAATTAAGACAAACCGCAGAATATCAATCGATTCTGCGGTTTTTTGCTGCAATCAAGTTGCAGCGAGCTAAAGGTTCGTGCCTAAAAATGACGATTCAGAACCGTCATCGGACAGAAAAAAGACCGCCACGGACGGCTATTCGTTACTATGTTCTACATGGAATATCCGAGCAGCCCCAGAATCATTGGAGCGAGAAGAGCAGTGAAGAGACCGTTTAGTGTCAGCCCTATTGATGAAAATGCGCCAAAGCGTTCGCTGCGTTCCATAGCTGCGGAGGTGCCTACAGCGTGTGCTGCCGTACCGATAGACAAGCCACCTGCAATGGGCGAATGGATATGGCTCATCTTTACAATTTTAAACCCGGTCATTCCTCCGAAAATCCCGGTGGCCACTACCACCGCAGCAGTGAGGGGTGCAATACCTCCCATGGCATTTGAGATCTCCATAGCTATGGGTGTTGTGACCGCCTTTGGCGCAAGCGAGATGACAACTTCACGAGTAGCACCGAATAAATCGGCGAGAAGTACTACGCTTACAATACCGGCAACACATCCTGCAAGTTCTGACAGCAGAAGCGGAAGAAGTTGACGTTTTATGGACGAAAGCTGCTTGTAGAGAGGTACACCGAGGGCAACCACCGCAGGCTTGAGCCAGAAGTCGATGTATTCACCTCCCTTTTTATAGGCATCGTAGTCGATATCGCATATCAGAAGGAAAACAATCATTGCAGCTATTGCAATCAGGATAGGATTGAGCAGCTTTATTCCGGTGCGTCTCTGAAGGAGCTGCGCGCCGAGGTAGAAGCCGAAAGTAAGGGCTATGAGAAAAAATTTGTTTTGCAGGAAATCCATTATTCAGCCTCCTTTGCGTATTTATGACTCAACTTGGAAGAAGCGGAGCGCACAAGCTGGTGAACCCAACCTGTAACAGCAATGATTATGAATGTGCTCATGACAGTGGCGAAAACTATTGGAATCCATTGGTCGGCAATAATCCCGAGACAATTCATAAGACCGATACCTGCGGGCACAAAGAAGAATCCGAGATTATGCACAAGGAAACCGGAAAGTCTTTCCACCCATCCCAGCTTCACAATTCCCAATTTGAGCGATGCGCACAAGAGCACCATGCCGATAATGCTTGACGGAATCGGAATGCCTGTGAGATTAACAAGAAATTCGCCAATGGCGAGAAATGCAAACAAAACACCGAATTGTAGTATCATAATGTCAATCGAGTAATTTCGGTGCAAATTTAGATACAAATTACGAAACTTCTGGTCTGCAGAATCAAAAATCCGAAGCCACGCAACTAAGAACTTGTTCATTGAATAATTCCAGCTATTCCACTCTATTGACATGACAGTCTTGATTGTTCATCTTATCATCAATAGGATTTTCGACGTATTAATTATCGTTCTCTTCCATGATTTAGAGGTCAAAATGACTGGGTTGAACCTTGATTTATTCTCAGGCTTTGGGTGCTGTGGTCGGCTTCGGTTGAACCGTCGGCTTTTGATGGCCTAACCGCCGACAATCCGGTAGCCCGCTCAACCTTTAGCTCAACGAGGTCTGACCGAGTTAATCTCTCGCTGCCCACTTCAGCGCAAAAAAAGCTCTGTAAACTGCACGGAATACCAAACAGCCTGACGTATATGCAATAAATGGAGATAACGTCTTCCTAAGGCAAAAAGAGTTGGAATTATCGGCCCATAATATTATTGGTATATTGATGGATATAATTTTCAACTCAATAGTTTAACGGTACATACTTTTTGATTAACCTTGCGGTTGATATTTCAAAGCAATAATCAACTATGAGTATAGCAACAACACCTAAAATCAACCGGCTTCTTGCCGATGCAGTTCCCGGCGGACTTCTGTTTGCCGCTTGGCTTCGGAAAGAAGGATACTCCGCTCAACTCATAAAGAGATACCGGGATTCAGGTTGGCTCGAAGGATTGTCGCGTGGGGTTATGTATAGAAAGAATGATAGTCTTTCTGCGTTGGCTGCCGTTTATTGCTACACTCTTCAGACCGGTAAGAAAGCGCGGATAGCAGCACATTCCGCGCTTGAGCTTCTCGGATTCAATCATTATGTTCCGATGGGGAAGCCTCGGCTCATGGTCGCTTTTAAGAACGGAAACGTCGATGATTGGGTCAGGAGTGAAAAGTACGACATGACGATAGTGCCGTTTCATACGAGCATCTTTAAGAATCCGACAGCCCAATCCCTTGACAGAAACGGACTCTCCTTAATATTATCATCGCCGGAACAGGCATTTCTGGAATGTCTGCATCTCGTGCCGGATCACTATAATTATATGGATCTGTATTATATAATGGAACAGCTGACATCACTTGATCCTGACAAAGTACAGACCGCGCTTGAAAACACATCGAGCCAGCGGGTAAAAAGGATGTTTCTGTATATGGCCGAGAAAGCCGGGCATTATTGGTTTGATATGCTCAATACTGATAAATTCGGTCTGACGACTTCCAAACTTCAGCTCGTTGACAATGGGGTTTACATCTCCAAGTATCGCATCACCGTCCCTAAAGAATTGAATGATATAACTCGGAGATGTCCTGAAAAATAGACGACTCTTTAAGCACTCGTTTGGTGATGTTAAAAAGGTGTCCGACACAATTTCCGATTATCCCAAAGCTGTTGAGAAAGACTTCTGCCTCTCTCGGTGGCTTTATGCCTATAATGCATCTACATTGCCGGATTGTATATCCGGAATAGAGCTTTGGATTTTCTCAATAGGCCAGTTCCACCATTGTATCTCCCTAAGCTTTTTTATAACATCAGGGGCAAACCGTTTGCGAATCTCTTTTGCCGGCACTCCGCCGACGATTGAGTAAGGCTCGACATCTTTAGTAACCACTGCTCTTGTTCCGATGATGGCACCGTCGCCGATAGTCACTCCGGCCATAATTACCGCATCATAACCTATCCATACATCATTGCCGATCACAATATTGCCTTTATTGTCCCACGCTGAGGTAATTTCCGATTTAGGCAATCCCCATTCCTCAAAGAATAAAGGGAATGTGTAGGTAGACGACGATTTAAGCGTATGGTTAGCGCAGTTGAAAATAAACTTTGCACCACAAGCTATCGAGCAAAACTTACCGATAATAAGCCTGTCATTATTTATCGGATAATGATAGAGCACGTTGTTTTTCTCAAAGTCTCGCGGATCATTCACAAAATCGTTGTAGATGGTGAAGTCCCCGACCTCGATTGTCGGGCGAGAAACAACTGATTTCAGATATACTGTCTGAATATCACCGATGCGGGGATATACTTTGTTTTTCATTGTTTTAAGGCTCGTTTTATTGTCTGGCATACAAATCCGGATTTAGCTTCGGTATATCCGTCGCGGTCATTCTTATACTTAGGAATCAGTGATAGTTTTAATATCTCATATTCTTTAGCTACTTCAGGATGAGCAATCAGATAATCTCGGAAACGGATTTCATCATTGTCGCCGACCCTGTGAAAATGGACATGGAAAACTTTGTCGGCATACCCGGCGGGAGTATAGCCTTTGTTGAAGCTCATTCGACTATCGGAAACTGACATACAGATATATCCTGCTGTTTCCATTATTTCTTTGCTTCGTGGCCAGTCGGTCTCGGGATTTAACTCGACAAGAATGTCAATTATGGGCTTTGCATGAATATTCGGAATGGCCGTGCTGCCAATATGGTTGATAATCGGACTGTAATCTTTTAGCAATGCTGAAAGCTCCAATATTTCTTCTTTCGCCCATTCCGACCAATCAGGATTATATGCAGCCAGCACTATTGGAAAGAGTTCCCATAGTTCTGCCTGAGGCATATCCTTAAGATTCCTTTGGCTCATGGTAATCGTTCCATCTCAATGCAGTTCCACGTTTCGCCCAGACATTCGTAACTCTCGGTTTCAGGTAGTGAGACCCGATGAAAACCGGCGGCTTCATAGCAATGGATGGCGGACGGATTATTCTCAAAGACACCGAGCGACACTTTCGTGGCTCCAAGTTCTTCGAACGCATATTTGACTGCCATTGAGACAAGAGCTTTGCCTAAACCGCGACCACGTTTTGAATCATCGACAATGACGAATCCCAGTCGCTGCTCGGTCGAATCATCGGCGGGGGTACGTAAGGTGATGTATCCTACAATATCATCGCCATCAGTCATTGTCAAAGCGCGTGAGTGTTGTCCGTCAATATACTTTTCGTGATATGCGTTCATATCTTCGGGTGTAACGGGATAACGCTCATATCTGTCGGCACACCATTGGCGCATTAGATACTCGCTTTTAAGCCACGATGTAATCACAGCCGCAGCCGAAGGTTGATAAGGGCGTAATGTCAGGCTCATGGTTTATAGCTGCGTTTAATCTCGTCAATTGATTTGCCTCCGATGCCGAAATTCTCGTCAGGCAACTCCTTAATGGTGACAGTGAAGAACTGCTCCGGGATATGCGTCACCTCGGATGCGGTTGCTGTCAGCCGCTCAATAATTTGTTTTTTCTGTTCAGCGGTCAACCGTCCGCATTCTATTGATATATATGGCATAATCAGAGAATAGTTTTGAGAATACCATCGCAGAACATTGTCGGAGTAAACTCCACTATCTGATAGTCGGCGACGTCGTTAATGTTGAACGGATCTTGCGCAATGATGGCGTCCACGGCTATGTGGTTTTCAGCCTTAATCATAATCACTCCGCCCGCGCGCGGTGTCTGTGGCCCTGAGACGATGAAATCTCCGGCGGCATAATGCTCTGCGAGATATTCGCGGTGTGCGGCAAGGAATCTGTCAACCTCGCTCAACGGTTTCTTATATGTTAAAATTGCGATAAACACGGTTTTATTTCCGTTTCATTATTACCCGATAGATATTTCCGGCACGCACCGCAGTAAAGACCGCACGCCGCTATTAGTTCTTTGTTTGCCTCTATCTTCTTCATGGAAAGAAACTATAGCTGGATATGGGCAAATTGATGGTCAATCCATATAGTCGCTTCCTTAGCAGTGAATTTGAGCAAGATATAATTAGGGTCTGACGGGCCTCCCGGAAAATGATTTATATACCAGTCCTGCCATTTTTCCAAGCGAATGCTGTCGTCATTGACAACTTCAACGATGCCGCGCAGACAAACACTCGCGCCGTCTTTATCGTAGCAGAGGCCCGCCTTAGGATTACGCCGGAAATCAGCCACTTTCACAGAATCCGCTCCTGTTGCCATCCACACTGTGCCACACCCCTCAGTATCGCCTTTAGCCATCGGCACAGGACGCGGAAAACCATCACTGTTTACAGAAGCTATCGTTACAGTAGAGCATTCCGCAAGAAGCTGTTCTGCTTTCTTTATAAGATCAGACGTTCCGCACTGTTGCCAGCGTTTAAGATGAGGGAAAAACTGACGCATCTGCTCTTTCATCTGCTCCACAGTAAGATTTTGACCTGAGCTCTTGTTTATCTCATCAGTGAACCGGGCGCAGTGGTCAATCATCTGCTCCATAGTCATATCCTGCGTGAACTTGCCGTCCTTGTAGCAGTAGATACAGTATTCTTCGTTTGACGAGCCATCGGCATTCGTGCCGAGGATTTCATTTGTGAGCGGCATTCCGCAGCTCTGACAGAATTTCATTTCCATTGTTTGCTTCAGTTTTTGCCCGTCAATCGTTGCAGGGCGAATTATTAAATGCTCTTGAAGGATGACTTGTTTCAGATTAAGCCAACCCGACTACAAAGTTGCGAAATTATTATGAGATTCAGCATTTATGAGCAGACTGTTTCAGTTTCCTGATATTTTCTCTGGTCTGTCGAAGGGCACTTCTGAGTCCGGGTGAAAGGGCCTGAAACGACAGCATTTCGAGATGACTTTCCAGTTCGGCTATGAGTTCCGGATAATGTCGGCACATCTTGAAAGCTGCGTATATACTGAAACATCTTACCGCATAAGGCTCACACTCTGAATTGATTTTCCTCATACAGAAATCGAGAAAATCTGTCGGAATATCATCGGCCTCAAACTCCTGCTCCCGAAGAAGCTGCAGAAGCATACGTTTCTTTCCGGGGTCAGTTTCTACTAACAGCATATCAATCATGCTGTCCCGCAGAGTCGACAACCACGGTTTGTCTGATACGGGCAGATGAGTCATGATCCATAGCGAATTGACACTTGTGCGCCGGTCGTCACTCCCGACCATACTCCATAACTGGCACAGCTTCTCCCGATCTCCCGAAGCCCATGATACAAGCTCCTTAATCTGAGGCATGTTGATTCTTTGTGACAGCAATTCCTCTATGTTCATTCGATTTCCCTTATTGCCGGATTAAGCTCAATAAGATGCGCAATAAATTTGTCTCGGTCTTTAGGCGAGATTTCCAATGGCGCATAGCTTTTCAATACAGATCGGTCTATGAAACTTATCGACACCCGTTTACGCGACATGCCGGCTGTTGCCAGATAGCCGGTTGTCTTCCTGACACTTTTGATTTTGGAAATCGGGATTCGTGTAGGTCTGAAAAATTGATAGATAACGAGGTCATTACCATCAATTTCATACCAGCATCCGAACATCAACCATGCGTAAAGCAATGTCATCGAACCGCACACGAAAACCAGATACCACCATGACATTCCGATGGCCGAAAGCCAGATAACCATAAGGAATCCGACCGTCACAAGCCAGACCCACCAATCAATCCTCGAGCGATATACCGTAGCCATTATCGACAATCCTGTTTCTGCGTTGACATTCTTTACGGTTACAAATATAACGAAAATATCCGCCGGAGCATAATTGCTAATTATTATTTCCTTCTTTATGTTCATCTGCCGGATAATTTGTAACTTTGAATTTAAATCCAAACCAATGATATGACTACAGAACTATTGCTGAATAAATGCCGGGGATCGCTCGTTGGCGGAGCCGTAGGTGACGCTCTCGGCTACGCCGTGGAATTTTCGTCACTCAACGAGATTCGGAAGATCTACGGCCAACGCGGAATCACAGATTACAAACTCAACAGTTCCGGCATCGCCGAATTCTCCGACGACACACAGATGTCTCTCTTCACAGCCGAAGGGCTTCTTAACGCTATCGCCGACAACAAAACCTCAGTAGACGAGATAACCCCATATATAACAGCCGCATACAAGAATTGGTATCTCACACAGATAAGACCGAAGAGCCAACTCGACAGAAGTTTTCTCTCACGCTTCAGAGCGCTTTGGTCGCAGCGTGCACCCGGTCTTACGTGCATGTCAGCTCTACAGACAATCATGTCGGATTCCGACGGAAAGGTCGTCAACAAATCGAAAGGATGTGGTGGAGTTATGCGCGTCGCTCCTGTCGGAATATATTCGGCTGCTCATACCGACATTCTCAACCTCGAAAACGCCGGTCTTCTCGCCGGATCTGCCGCCGAGATAACCCACAAACATCCGCTCAGCACCTTATCTTCAATGGCATTCGCCATAGTAGTGGCGGAATGCATCCTCTCCCACTCCGTTGACAGCGACAAATTCCGTGGAATCATCATAGACCGCGTTTTTACGCGCCTCAACTCACGCTTTAACGGCGACATCCATCTGAACGAGCTTAAAGCTCTCATTATTAAAGCCCTCGATCTCGCCATATCCGGCCGCGCCGACACCGACGCAATCCTCATTCTCGGCGAAGGCTGGGTAGCCGACGAAACACTGGCTATCGCCCTCTTCAGCGTCATGCGCTACATTGACGACTTCGAAAAATGTGTCTGCTGCGCTGTCAACCACAGCGGTGACAGCGACTCAACGGGTGCAGTGGCCGGCAACATTATCGGAGCCATCCTCGGCTACAACGCCATCCCCGAAAAATACAGGCTGAATCTCGAGCTTCACGATCTCATTCTCACAGTCGCCGACGCCCTCGCCTCTCCTATTATCCCATCTGACCTGTTAGAATAGACTATCGCCATTACAATCAAATCAGCGCGGGGCCTCGTCGTGTTAATGACAAGGCCCCGCAAAGTTCTAAAAGTAGTATGGTATGAATTTATCTCACTGCTACTTTGACCACATTCGATCCTACGGCAACTACATATATGCCGGGGCCGAGAGAAATTTCTGTAGCGTCTGAGCAGACACACGATGCTACACTTGACCCTGCCATAGAATACACATTGCAGGTTCGTCCCGCGGCACCCAGTACCGTTATACCGCCTTTGTGAACATTGATTTTCACACCCATGGCCGTGAGGCTGTCGACACCACCTTCAGCCTTGGCAGCTACGGCACGCGACTCGCCGGTCTCATATACGGCCGACACTGCGAAGTCCATGTTCTCTGCGGGAAGTTCATCAAAGGCGAGACTCTTTATCGGCGAAGTTGTCAGAAGTCGGTCACCACTGTAGACATTATATCCGAGCAGATTGAGTTTCTGCGCATCACCGCTGGCAGGATAGAAAGCCACATCGTCGATAAAGGTCTGTGCCGTTCCGCCCGAGGCATAAGAGCAACCACGGATTGCGAAGCGACGAGCACCTTCCGGAACAACAAGAGCATACTGGGTCCAGTCGCCCGGTAACTGCTCTATCCTGCGAATCAGCTTGAAGTCGCCGGGAGTCAGCGATCCATCGCTGTAAAGGAACTCGATAGTCTCGGGAGTGTCTCTGTTGTAACTGCGGGCCCATAGCGTAACGAGCTGTTCCCGTCCGCAAAGCTCCGGCGAAATAGCCCAGTCATCCTGCTGCACTGCCTTATTGAAAGATTCGTTTACAACATACATATTGGCAAGATACTGCATGCTCATGTCATGGCCGTAATAGCTATCGTTGAAAGCCTCGACAAGACGTGTCTGAATCCACCACGACTGGGCTGAATGTACGGGAATTCCGGGGAATTCGATCATTTCCATACTTGAGGCACTGACCATTCCTCCTATCGGTGCCTTGTCGACATCGACGAATACCCAGTCTCCGGCCGAGGTGAGGAAATTCCCTTCAAGCTCGATCGTATATGATTCGAAATCATCGAGAACCATTTCGGGCACAGCGGTACTGTAGTCTGGCTCGCCCCATGAGAGACGGCTGCCATCGGCAGTGATGACAACATCGCTGGGTTCGGGGAGCAGACGCATATTGCGGGCAACAGTGACCTCGCCTGTTTCATTGTTCTCGTCTTTCTCGTCCCCCTCGGCAACTACTTTTATCTTAAAGCTGTTTCCTACCGGATCCTGAACCGACAGCGAATGACTGAATTCTATCGTCTCACTGCGGCTGAAAGCAAGGCCATCGAAATCTTTCGAAGCTACCACGGTTCCGTTATGATAGAGAATAGCCTTGAAAGCGGCGACATCTTTGGCTCCCAGATTGCTGACTCTTGCCTTGACAGCAAATGGCTCGCCCGGTTTTGCCTCAACGGGAGCCTCAATATCGGCTATACCGAGATCAGTGTCGGGCAACTGGTCAATCCGAATATTGTCGATAAGAACCCAGTTGTAGCCGTTATCATTCTGGCTGTAAATGGTGCCTTTGAATATGAGAGACACAACCTGGCCGGCATAATCGCTGAGATCGACAGCAACGTGTTCCCACGCCTCGACCTTCCCGAGTTCACCGATAACAAGACTGCGGGCATTATGGCGCGTGCCGTCAGCTGTCACCACATCGATATCGAGATGATTGATATTCGAGAAGTTGTTTTTGAACCAGTTATAGGTGTAGAACGTCAGTGTCGGACGTTTGGCGCCACTAAGATCGATAGCCGGAGAAATCAGCTCAGTCCACTCGTTGAAATAGTTACCCTCACTATCGTTGACATAGCTCCAGCCAAACATACCTGCAAAACCGTTGTCTCCGTCCTGTGAGCCCTCGGAATTCTGGAACGATGCGTCCATCATGCGGTTCCAGCCATTATACTGACGCATGGCGACTGCACGTTCATCGTCAGTGATAGAGGCTATCTGCGGGCCGTTCGACTTGCCGTCGCCCCACGGATTATCGAGTGTATAATTGGGGAACGATTCCTTGAACGGGAGCTTAAGAGGCTCGCCGGCGAAGATATTCTCGCTCTTTTCGCCATAGCCGATTCCCGCGCTGTTCACTCCGTATATCTTGACATAGACAAATCCACAGTCTCGCCCGGTCTCGAATGTCGGAGTCAGCTTATAGCTCGTCTCCGAAATTCCCTCATAAGTCTTATTGCCGTGATAATAAGCGTTATCCGGGAAAACTTCTAAATTATAGCTGACTTCGCCGTTCAGGGGATAGCCCTGCCAGTCGACAGCGGCCACATCCCAGCTTACGATAATCCCGGCTGCGTTGTCAGGATCGCGGCGGATGGTGATTCCACCGACTGAACCCGGACGGTTTATGCCGACATAAGTCCTGAACTCGTTTGACGGGCCGCTTTTGGCCTCACCACTGTAGGCAAAGGCCGTATAGATACATTCCGCTCCCTGACTCAGCTTGTCGTCGACAAATTCCACTGTCGAACCCGGAACGGGATTATCTATAGTGGCGATAAGTGTTCCGTTGCGCATAATCTCTACACGGCTCAGCGAGGAAAGAGCGTCGCCGTTGGCGGTCTCTGCCGGAAGTTTCACTTTTCCTTTCAGTGACAGTGCGCCGCTGCGATCTGCCAGAGCCTCTACTATCTCGGGGGCAGCCGGAGCCACATCGCTAACGGGTGCCGAAACCGTAAACTCGATAACTTTGAGTTTATACATATTGGCATCGCTCATAGCATGGAATCCGATAAAGAGTGTTCCGTTGCGGTCAGGGCAGATTTCGAGTTCAAACGGCATAGCCGATGTCTGGTCTATGACAGTCTCAGGCATCAGCTCTTCTGTCATACCTTCGGCAGTGGGACTGTAGCCATATTTCATTTCGACCTTTTCGGGGCAACTTGTCATCTGGCAGGCAAAAGCCACATGAACCTTGTAGCGCGCACCGGCAACAGCCTTTATAGGCGGCGTAATGGCCCAGTCATCGGCCTTATTCGACGAATGGTAGCTATAGTTCAAACCGTTGTATCCGTCGTCCCAGGTATATCCGTCGTCATTGACATCGTCGACCGTCCAGTTGTCTAAAATAGAATATTTATCGAGAGTGGCAATGTCATACGGCAGAGCCAGCGAGCCTGTTACCGTCGGCGAGCTCACGGCTTCCTCAGAACTGTTCCCGGCATGCATGGCAACCACCCTGAAGGTTATAGACTCTATCCCCTGAGGCTCGTAGACGTTCGTTACAGTTGTCGCTGTAATATTTTCAGCCGCAGTTACTTCGTCAGGCATACGAACTACTGAATAAGTGACCGCTGAAGCATCCAGATAACCGTCGTTAGCACCCTTAGTGACTGCATCCCAGCTTACAGTGAAAGTATTGGTTGACTCATCGAAAATCACTTTTATATTCTCCGGAGCAACCGGAATGTCTGGTCCGACCCACATCTGAAGACGTGAGCGCTTGCCTTCGCCGGTGTCGTTTGACGCCGCAACCGAAAAATTGTGTTTGCCTGCGGTCGCTACAGTGACATTGGCAGTGATTTCGGCTCCGTATGTACTTGTTCCTTCTGCCACTTTATCGCTACCGTCGTATACTGTCCACTTGGCAGTACCCGATGCCGCCGTGCCATTATGGAGCGTCGATGGCATTGTGAACTTTAGTGTACCAGACAGAGCTCCATTCACAAATATGCCGCTAATATTGTCGACAACTCCGGGAGCCTCATCAGCTATTACTGTCGGAACAATATAGATTGAGGTCATGCACTTATCGGTAAATTCAGCCAGAAGAGTAGATTCGCCCGTCGCGGGATTAATAGAATAAAGCTTCGACACGTGTTTGGCACCGCTATTTTCCGTGCCGTTATACATATATATAAAATTACCCGATTCAGGATCGAATGTAGCGCTGACTCCATGTTGCATATCGCCGTCGCCTCCGACTTTGGCAATCGACGAGTTTTTGCCGGTTGTCATATCGACAACTCCGAAATATCCATTTCGTGTGACTCCATAAAGCACTCCGTCTTCATTAAAGGCGAGCGCCCGCGAATATTCGCCGCTAAGGAACGATACACTCGGGGTAAGATCGGTCTGCGTTCCTGTCTCAAGATCAATACTATATAGATGATACATCATTGATCCATAATCACAGAACGCATACCCTTTGCCATCTTTCGGATTGATGGCAAGATCAAAAGCGCGGTACGGGTCAAGATACAGCTCGGGACCCTGTTTCTCCCATGTCGTTATGTCGTAGGCCTGTAGCTTATGACCATGAGGGTCATTGTCGGTATCCCAGTAATCGGCATATCTGCCGTCGTGACAGGCATAAAAAAGATTGCCTTTGAGCGCGCCCCCGTAATACGACGACACATCGCTTACCTTCTCCATTTCTCCCCCCGACACTTCAGGCAACCGATACATTCCTATTGTGGCATTGCTGTAGTCGAACACCGATGCCACAATAGCCGGCAGAGGCGTCCCGTCGGGCGCTTTTCTAATTCTGTCGGGGAACTCATGCCCTGCGGCCTCCATTGTCGCTCTCTCGGCCGCCTTCATCTCTTCCGCCGAATGTTTCTGAAACTCCGCATTTATCGAAGGCCCCCGATTCAGAGCATTGTGACTGACAGCGACGTATGCCGTCGCATAGACAGTCGTAAGGGCCACAAATGCGGCCACACTCGTTATTAGTCTATTTTTCTTCATAAGCTAAATATTATGTGGTGACTTGATTAACTTCTTAAACGCTGATTAAAATCCGATTTCTACTTTCCGAATCCTCCGACCGCGCGTCTGAAAGACTCACTGCGGATAACAAGAAAAGTACTTTTGCAAATATATTTACAAAAGAGTCTTAAAAAAAATAACCTGTGTTAATATTATAAGCTACAGCAGCGGTTAACGTGCGTTTTTATAGCAAACAAGCCCACATCCTTACTTTTTGCTCAGGATCTGCTTTCTGATTCGACTGACGTGAACCTCAGTCATTTTCAGATAAGAAGCGATCGCCTTGAGCGGCACATGTTCAAATAATTCCGGGCGGCAGCGTTCGAGCCATTCATATCGCCAACGGGCATCACCATTCATGACCTTTGCTTTAAGTTCGTCATAACTGCTTCGGCGCGTAAACACACCCGCAATCCATCGGCAGAACTCGTTCGACTCGTCCATTAATCTTTCGACATCAGCCTTCCGAAGCCTTAGCACTGTGGTCTGGCAACAAGCCTCTACACAAATAATCGACGGCGCACCCTGTGAAAAGCTTTGCATGGAAGCCAATAACGTGCCCTCAAGCCCGAAATAAATATTGTTTTCAACTCCCTGCGAAAGAATATACCCCCTGACAATCCCCTCCTTGATAATATAAACATCAGGATCGACAACTCCGGCCACAATAATAGCCTCTCTCTTTCCGTATGAAATCTCATCGGCAGCATCAACTATCAAATCATAAACAGAATCGGTCAGGGGAAAGTCCGATTCCTCTGCCAGAACTTCTCGAAAACAGTTTTTGGCACTCATTCTACTGCAAAAGTAAATATTATTGTCATCATTTGCAATATCAATTCAAACTTCAATAAAATGGCATCGATAAAAGTCAAATTCCGTCCGTCGGCGGTTGCCGACCGCGAAGGCGCTGTCTACTATCAGATTATCCACGAGAGAAAAGTGCGGATTCTTCCGACGTCCTACCGAATCTTCGATTCAGAATGGGACAACGAACATTCAACTCTATCACGGACTGACAAAAATGCGGGAAGAACCGACCATCTGCTGGCCATACGTTCCGCGATTCGGTATGACATCGAGCGTCTGGCCTCAATATGCCGGAAACTCGACTTCGATTGTCTGTGTTTCACTGCCGACGATATTGTGGCTGAATTCAACCGCATGAAAACCGACAATTCGCTGTTCAATTTTATGAAAAAGCTGATTGCCGGGCTCAAAAAAAGAGGGAACATCAGAACATCGGAGACTTACCGATCAACGCTGAACAGTTTTGCAAGCTTCAGGAATTATGAAGACATTATGCTCGACAGCATCTCATGCTCGACAATGGAAAGCTATGAACTGTGGCTGAGAAACCGTGGCCTGACTCCAAACACTACTTCATTTTATATGCGCATTCTGAGAGCCGTTTATAACCGCGCCGTTGAAAACGATATGACCGAGAACCGGAGCCCTTTCCGCCACGTCTATACCGGCATAGAAAAAACCGTGAAACGTGCTCTACCTTTGAGAACTGTCAGGAAAATAAAAGAACTGGATCTGTCACAGAATCCGCTGCTCGATTTCGCCCGGAATATGTTCATGATGAGTTTCTATCTGCGCGGAATGAGTTTCATAGATATGGCGTTCCTAAAAAAAAGCGACCTTAAAAACGGTTACCTCACCTATCGCCGCCGCAAGACCGGCCAACAGCTGATTATAAAATGGACAGCCGAAATGAAGGCGATACTGGCAAAATATCCCGAAAACAAGAGTGACTACTTACTCCCGATAATTAAAGCGCCTGACTCAAACGAACGATCGGTTTACCGTAATGTCAGCTACAGCATAAATCAGCGGCTTAAAACTATTGCTGAAATACTCTCTATCAATATGCCGCTGACAATGTATGTCGCCCGCCATAGCTGGGCTTCAGCGGCCAAAGCTAAAGGTATTCCTGTCAGCGTCATCAGCGAAGGAATGGGACACGATTCCGAGTCCACAACCCAGATATATCTCGCCAGCCTCGACGCGTCAGTAGTTGACAGCGCAAACTCAATAATACTCGACGCCCTGAAATAGTCCAATCGAAATACCCGTCAACAAGAGCGGCAAACCCTACTTGATCGAGGTTGTCGCTCTTGTCAGATTGCGATTTATCAGCCGATATACGTGATTAAGAAAGCTGTGATTCTATTTATAAGATTATGGGATGACGTTTGCCAGAGCCAAGGCAACATATGATGCATGGTTGACAGGGATTGTTCGATATCGCAAAATTATATAAGCGAAGGAGGTTGACTATTACCAATCTTACGTCTTTAGTTACCTATATTACAGAATATCGGATTATCCTGTCGATAATAGGCCAAAACTTTGTATTTTTGGAAAAAATAACTGCAATGGAATTCTACGCCGCCGACACAATCGATAGTTATAACCGCTTCTTCGGTTTCGAGACCCGACATCCTCTTGTCGGTGTCGTCCACTTCTCGGGAGCGCGAATAGTCACCCCATACGCCATGAGCTTCGGATTCTATTCGCTATTCCTGAAAAACACCCGTGGCTGCAAAATCAGATACGGTAAAACCAACTACGATTTCGATGCCGAAACTGTCGTTTGTTTTGCTCCGGGCCAGACTATCGAGGTTCATCCATCGGAAGGGCCCGCCGCCGAGGCTGTCGGACTGGTTTTTCATCCCGACTTGCTTTTCCGCACGTCTCTCGCCCGCCGGATAAAGGAATACTCCTATTTCGCCTACACCTCCAACGAAGCGCTCCACCTCTCCAGCGAGGAAAGCGCAATAGTTCAGGACTATATGCACAAGATTGAGAACGAGCTGCAACACGGCATCGACAAGTTCACTAAATCGCTTATCGTGTCGAACATCGACGTGCTTTTGAACTATTGCATGAGATTCTATGAACGTCAGTTCATAACCCGTGAGCCGCTGAACAACTCGACTATGCAGCGGTTCAGGAAGTTTCTCGACGAGTACCTCGAACAGGGCATCGGAGCGGCCGAGGGAATTCCATCTGTCAGGTATTTCGCCGACAAGGTCTGCCTCTCCCCGAATTATTTCGGCGACCTCGTAAAATCCGAGACCGGGAAAACTGCCAAAGAATTCATTCAGCTACGGATGATCGACTACGCAAAGAATGCTCTGCTCGACCCTGCCCTCGTAACCAAACAGATCGCCGAAAACATGGGCTTCCAGTATCCCCAGCATTTCATCCGATTCTTCAAACGGCAAACCGGCCTTACCCCACGCGAATTCCGGCTCAAAGCCATCTGACACACCTCGTAAAACATTCAGCGGCATCACTTGCCGGACGGCAGAGAAATCCTTAACTTTGCGCTATAAGCCATGGACATTCTCAGAAAAGAAATCAACGCCATCTATGATGCCCAGAAACTCGACGTCGAAAGGCTGCCTTACGACGACGTCGGTATTTGTCTGCAAGATGCGATGAACCTTGCCCGCGTAACAGACGGTTGCGCGGTCATAACCGATGCCGCCCGCGACTGCTGCCATATATTTGCAGGAAATATCGCAACAGTTCTGGGTCTTTCTTCTGAAAACAACATCTACCGGGCCGAATTCTCTTCGGGCGACGAGGATATTATCTATAATCGGCTCCATCCCGAAGATCTTGTCGAAAAACGAATGCTCGAATATGAGTTTTTCAAATTTGTCGACCGGCTTTCTCCCGAAGAAAAAACTATCTACCGGGCTGCCTGCCGTCTGAGACTCCGCGACAAAAACAACCGCTACATACTTATCGACAATACCACCCGAATTCACAGACTTTCTCCGGCAGGCAAGATATGGCTTATTCTCTGCACCTATGATATTTCAGCATTGTCCGACTCAATGCCGGGAATCCACGCCTCGATAATCAACGGACTAACAGGTGATGTCCGGGCTATGAATTTCGACGACAGACGCAGTAAGATATTGACAGGTAGGGAAAAGGAGATTCTCCTGCTCATACGCGACGGTCTTCAGAGCAAGGAGATTGCCGACAGGCTCGGAATCAGCACATACACTGTCAGCCGCCACCGTCAGAACATTCTCTCAAAGCTGAGCGTCGGCAACTCTATCGAAGCCATTGCCGCGGCAACAGCTATGTCACTTCTGTGACAGAATATAAAAACGCCGGGCCTTTCTATGAGAGACCCGGCGCTTATATTAAGACCGATAATCAACGGATGTCGAGGACATAATAGCGATTGTCGCCGAGGAAAGAGAGTAGGTAGATACCCTGATCAATAGACTCGAAAACAATCGAAGTCCGACCGTCGCTGTCCTTTTCGATTGATGAAGGCGCGATTCCTCCGATAAGTTCCAATTTCTTGAACGAACGGGCTGATTCGGGTTCAGAGACACGGTAGAGCGTCAAAACATTTTTTAGTTCTGACTTATGGCTGAATCCGAGCCCACCCTTATCGTTACGGCTCACAACTGTAGCGGTTTCTTTCAGCATCGGTTCGCTGTTGAGATCAACCTTGTCGCCTTTGATCTGCTTAGGCTTCAGCTCCGAAATAAGAGTCGTGTCGGCATAGATCTTTCCGTCGGAATAGTCGAGCTTGGGCGCACGAACGGGCGGATAGGCAGGATTGACGGTATTCTCACGTCGCACAACATTATCGAGATTCTTGCGATAAATCTTGTCGTCAGAAGCGCTCATGACGTCGAGGTCGCCGGTAAGATAGTCTGTCATAAGCTCTACGCCCGAGAGCGTGGAACCGTCGTCGAAATAGAATGTTGTCAGAAACGGCGACTGACTGACAACCGACGCGGAAGTGTCAACCGCGATCTTCTCCAGAATATTGACATTGTCCATCGGAATCTCCTGACCGGCTCCGTTTATCCATATAAGAATATGTTTCGACGGAACACGCTCGATAATTTTTCCCGAATAAACGCGCCTGGGGGTTGTTACCTTGTCGAGCAAACCATAGTCCTGATCTTTAGGGGCGACTCTCGATGCCCGTCGAGCTATCATCTCATACGACAGTGTGTCGACAGCCTCTTCGAACGTGAGGATGTGGAATCCGTCAGAACCTTCGCGTTCGACGATAAACTCACCGCCCCACTTTCCGGGCAAGGTGCACTGGCCGATTCTTAAATCTTCTGTTCCGGCATTCTTGGCGAATGTCGGGAACAGCCTTAACCCTTCGGCAATCTCTTCAGGAAGATTTTCGCGGGAAATAGTCTCGCTGAAAACACTTGTCACGGAATCGCTGACGATATGGCGCCGCGCGGCAACCGACTTGAATATCATCGAACCGTCAGAATTATGGGCCATAGGATAGCCATAGAGCATATCGCCCGATGCTGTCGTCAGTATCTCATAATCATAGTCGGGATTAACAGCGGCAAAAGCGCCGACAGCTGCGGCTGCAAGCAGCGTAACCGAAATATTTCGTAGGGTCATTTCAATTTTTCGTGTTAGAATTTAACATAGAAAGGATTGACCACAATACCTTTCGAAGTTGTGCGGCCACCGGCCGAAACTGTCACCGTGCGCAGCTCTTTCTGGAACACTTTCGTGAAGACAGTGCTTACGCGACGCGAACCGTGAGCCGGAATCGAGATTGCCTTGTTGACTCCCATCAATCCGTTGCCCGACACTCTGACCGTGGTGGAGACGGCTACATCGGTAGGATTTGTCAGCGTAACCGTTACTGCGGCATTGTCTTTGATGTCAGCCTTTGCGCTCTTCGGAGAGATGCTGATTCTGAGACGTCCGTTCTTGCTCGCCGAACCCGACTGGGAGTTATTATCGGCAAGGTCGGTCTGTTTGCTTCCGACCATGTGGGTTTCCCAAAGAATAAGGTTTGGCGTCGAAAGGGTCACGACAGTATTGCCAGTTGTCGGCGCAGCCATCGCATACGTCCTTGATTCCGAGCCCGTGCCCTCGAGAGATTCACTGTTTTTAGTGCCCTCGTTGTCCATTGTGAGAGTCAGCGGTTCGTTGGCGTAGGACTGAGGTGTCGTCACGGTAAATTTGTCTGCTGCGGCAGGAGCACCTTTCCCCTTGCGGCCTTTCTTTGACCGGGCGGCTACGACAGCATGGCCCGAGAAAGTTCCGTCCTCGAGTTTCAGAATGCCCCACTTACCGTTTACTTCGGCAAGTGCATATCCGTCGGCGAATTCTTCGGCATCGGTAAACTGCGCCGGAAGCACGATAGTGCCTGCGGTTGTGCGGTAGCCGGTCAGATTATTTCGGGTGAATGTAACCACGCCTCCGTTTTGAGGCTGCTTCTTTTCGGCAACCTCGACGTCGTCCTGATCATCATCGCTGACAAGCGCATAGTGGTCGTCTACATCATAGTTCGCTATCTGACCGCGTTTGACAATCTGGCCCTGAAGATCGATTGTGAAAAACTCTCCTTTGGTGTTCTCAACGTAGGCATTACCATTATTGAACGTAGTGGCATTATAGATCTTACCTATTTCTTTGGCAGTCTTCAGCTCTGTACCGGCGCGGTTGATATAGATAGTGGTTGCTTTTTTAAACCAATCCATCACCTTGTCGGTAAATTTTGTTAAGCCCTGAAGAAAACCGCCCTTAGGTTTTTTGATAACAGCTGCATATCCCTCGCTGAACGGCTTCGGGTTGAGATAGCGCATAGGGAGCACGAGACGCCCTGTCGGATCCATATATCCGTAAAAGCCGCTCTTATTGCACACCGGCAGCAACCCATCGCTGAAAAAAGGATAGTCATCGACGTAAGCTTCCTCGGCTACGGCAGTTGTCGTGAAGTCATCATGGAGAATCCCCTGCAGGCGGTAGCGGCCGTCTTCGGCAGGGGTCAGAATAAGCGCCTGATTCTCGACAAACGGGGTGATCGAGTCAGTCGTATTGGGCACGATAGCACGACCCTCTCCGTCGATTATGCTCGAATAGACCCCGCGCTTGACGAGATATGTTCCGGGCGACAGCATCTCGATGTTCGAATATTTAGGTTCAACCGACCACGATGCTGTCTTGGCGCCGGCCTCGCCACCTCCCAACAGGGAGAGGACAAGGCCGACCAAAACAGAAATTTTCCTGAAGTCTGTCATCAGCAGTGAGAGTTATGGTTTTACTTCGAATCTGAAGAACCTACCTCTTCATCATACATTTTCTTGAGATACTTGGCCTGACAAGCCTGACCGTAGGTCGTGCCGCCACCTCTGTAACCCCAGAGCACACCGACGAGCTGTCCGTTTTCGGGATTGTAGACAGGCGAACCGCTGGCGCCGCCAACAACCTCGCCCTGAATCTCAAACGAATACTTGCTGGGGACTTTGGTACACATTGTTTCGCGGATAACAGGCTCAAGCGAGCTTGTCTTCTCGTCGAGGGCCCAGTTCGAACCGCGCGGATAGCCGATCCAGGTGAATTTCTCCTTCATCGGGTCGAGTTTGCCGGTGAAATATGTCGAAGGATCGAACACAAATGTCACGTCTTCAGGTGTTTTCTTGGTGTTGAGCTGAAGAATGGCCAGATCGATGTCATCAGTGGGAGAAACGGCCACGACCTTGCAGCGCTCGAATTCGTCGGTATGGGTATAGTTGCGGCCGGCATACCCGACGCATATCTCAACCATCTTACCGGTGATCGTCACCTTGCATTTCTTCATCTGACGGATAAGCGAGTTGATATAGTTGATCGGATTCTTCTCGCGGCCCGATTCATACTCCTTGAGAGCCTGATTGTAGATCATACGCCAGAGAATGAACACGTTGGGACGCATTGAACCGGCCGTGTTGTATGCTTCGAGCGCCTCGCTGCTGTTGATTGAGAAAGGCAGCTGCTGCTCGGCTACGAAACGGTCGACGTCGGCACGCAGTTTGTCCTTGTCTTCCGACGACAGGTATTCCTGCTCCCAGGGCGAAGCTACGTGGCGGTTTGTCCCCATGTTGCCGTCGCGGTCGAGGAAGAACGCGGTAGCGCTGTAGGCACGGGGGTCTCCATAGGGAATCTCGCCCGGACGCGGATTGGCATCATTGGGGAATGCCTCGCGCATTACGGCAACCCAGATGTCGTCGTTGATCGGACATTCGTCAATCTTTGCGCAGAGCTGATATGAAGCTGTCACATAAACCACGGCCTTGCGCACTTCGGTCGGATCGACAGGTCGGCCGCCCCCGTTGAGAATGGCCTTGATACCGAAGATAGCGCCAACGATAACAGCCGCGGCGCCGATGCCGATAGCTGCCCATAAGAGCCAGTTGTTCTTCTTCGGAAGGAAGGGCGAAATCTCTTCGGTTATATCTTTATTACCCAGAGTGATGACATCGCCGCGGCGAACCTGCACCTCTTTATTGGGAGCGATCTTCATTCCGTTGACCGACGTGCCGTTACGGCTGCCTACATCGCAGAGGTAGGCCTTTTTGTCTTTCTTTATGCGCAGAACAGCGTGATAACGGCTCACGTAAGGATCGCTGACAACCATGTCGTTGCGATAATTGGAACCGATGTTATAGACGTGTTTTACATTGGTATTTTTATCGGGAACAGGAACCTGAGCCCAGTTCAGAGGCACACTGCCGAACTGCACGAGGTCTCCACGGCGGATTTCGGTTTCTACTCCCGGTTCTATCCGTTGCCCGGCAACATATGTTCCGTTCGTACTGAATTTGTCCTCGATAAAGATTTTTCCATCGTCGAGAATCAGCAGTTCTGCGTGCAGACCGCTGACCACAGGGTTGTTGATTTGGATATTGCAGCCTTGGGCGCGTCCGATTTTAACAAGTTTCATATCGTAGTTATTAGATTGTATTTCTGCGTTGTTTTTGTTTGTTTACCGGTTCTTTTTCGGTATCCTTCTTGGGTTCCTTGGGTGTCGGCTGAGCCTTGCCGGGGTTTTTCTTAGGCTCGGCTTTCTTTTCGGGAGCAGGCTTGGGTTTGGGTGCTTTCGGCGCGAAACCCTCGGGAATCTTGTCGCCCAGATCGGCAGGTGTGAACTCTTTTGTAGTGTCTTTCTTGGCGCCCTCCTGCGGCACGGGGGCTGTCACCGTCTCAGCCGCATCGACAGGCACGTCGGAACGCACAGCGCGGTTAACAGCCATGACGGCCCAGAGGATGAGCACCAGAGCAACAACCCCGGCGACTGACCACATGGCTATTCTGAACGGTTTCGAAACATCGGGAACCTCTTTCCAGTCGAGGCTCTTTGTGCCGGCAAAAGTCACTGCATCGCCGCGCTTGATGCGCGTCAGCTTCTCGGGCACGAGCTTGACTCCGTTGACCGAAGTGCCGTTGCGGCTGTAATCGATGATCTCGATCTTTCCTGTCGGATAGAGGCGCATGACTGCCTGACGGCGGCTCATCATCGGGTCTTCGATAATGATATCGCAGTCGTCGCCACGTCCTATTGTGATGATTTTCATGCTTATGTATTTGTTAGTTTTTCGACTTAAGTTGATCGTTCGCGGTCCTGAGCATTTTGCTGATAGCATTTATCTGTCCGTCGCAACGGCTGGGGATAAACATTATTTTGGCATCAAGTTCATTAAATGCCTTACTAAGGAGATCCTTGACTGCGGGGTTGTCATCGACCATCGGCAGAATGCCTTTCATCTGAGCCTTGATACTGTTGATCATTGAAGTCTTGGCGTCCTTATCGGTCACTTTCTTCAAACCCTCTACCTCTTCGATGAGCTGGTCAAGCTGGCGTGTGAGATCGTCGACGCGCGCGTTAAGCTCTGAGGTGGCATCTTCTTTTTCCGTATGTCCGACCTCCGTCTGAGGTTCTGACTTCGGATTAGTCTGAGTTTCGGTGCGTTCCGGAACTACAGGCTTGACGTTCTCTACCGTCGGATTCACGGGCTCCGTTATCTCGCTCTTCGGACGCGCACACCATAATATGACATTGAGAATTATGCTGGCGGCGGCAATAACGGCAAGCGCTATCACCATTAACTTTGTCGTTTTATTCATTTTAACGGGGAGTGTTGAGTTGGTTGTTGTTTCAATGAGTGCCAGAGTCAGGTTATCGTGAGTTCCCCCGGCCTGACGCCCGGCGTCGTCGACACTGATTACCGTGCTATCTACCGTGCCTCGGGCATTCTTGTTAGAGGTAAGCATCGCGATGAGCTCGGGCTGCGGGAAAGCTCCCCAGACTCCATCGGAACAGAGCACGAACCTGTCGCCTTTCAGATACGGCACTTTCGTGACATCGCTGTGCATATTGGCGCCTGAATGCCCGAGCGCCTGCGTGATGATATTCGAGTCTGACGATGTGCGCGCTTCCTCTTCACTGATGTCGCCGCGCAGGACACGCAGCATGACCCGCGAATGGTCGGTTGTGCGGTGAACGACTTTGCGTCCGCGAAGCTGATAGACACGGCTGTCGCCGACATGGGCTATCAGCGCATAATCCTTAGTCAGCAGAAGAGCGGCCACAGTCGACCCCATCCCTTTGAGTTCAGGACGGATCTTCATTCCTTCGGGAAGGAATTTTTTGTCGGGGAATTTTGCTGCCAGCGGCGATTCCTGTCCCGTTGCCTCCATTATGGCGGCGTTTGCGGCGGCAATGGCTGCGGTGAGCTTCACTTCGGCATCTTCGACGCGCTTAACCTTCTTCATGCGCTCGGTGATGACAGCAGCAGCTATCATCGACGCCGTCTTTCCGCCGGGTCCCCCGCCCATTCCGTCGCAAACGAGCACAAGAAGCCCCACGGGGGTGTCGGTGAAGGCACAGGTGTCCTGATTCTCCGAACGTCCTCCGATTCGCGACTCGGCATAGCCGACAGCCGGATATGATGTTGTTATTTCTTCCATTGTTTCTTGATTGTAAAGTTACAATAATAGAGCCAGTCCAACGCCGATTGCCGTAGCTGCGGCGCCTCCGATTGCTGCCGGGACAACCCATTTCGGCCTCGGAGGCTTGCTCAGGGCATAGTTCAGAGCATGTTTCAGCTCCGATGCGCTCTGATAGCGGTTTTCCCGGTCAGGCGACATCGCTTTCTCTATTACAGCCATCACATTGGGGTTCTGGTCGCTAAGGTCGGCCTCGACGTCGGGCTTTACGCCGACAAGCAGCTCATAGAGCGTCACGGCGAACTCATACAGGTCGGTGGTGGCGTCGACGTCAAGCGCACGCCCGACCTCAACATATTGCTCGGGAGCGGCATAACCCGGCGTTCCGAGCAGTCCGGCCGACGTTATCTCGTGAACCTCACGGGTGTAAGCTATGCCGAGATCCATCAGCCTGACGTTGCTGTTGCCGTGCTCGACCATAATGTTCGATGGTTTTATGTCGAGATGATAGACCGGAATGCCGTGCAGATAGGTCAATGCGTCGAGAACCGGCATCATCGTCATTACAACCCTCCGCGTGAAGTCGTCGAACTGTCTGAGATTGCGGTTGACATGTTTGTCGATCGATATGCCCGACACGTAATTGCTCACAATAAATATCGGACCGCGGTTCGGAATCGGCTCGCAGAGGCCAACCGTTTCTATGAGGTTCGGATGGCGGAACCGCAGCTGAGCCTCTTCGCGGGCGCGCTGGCGCACCGACGGTATGTTCGCGAAACGTGGATTCACGATCTTGATTGCCACCGGACGGTTGTCGGCTATCGAGCGGCCGGCGAAAACAGTTCCCATAGCGCCCTGCCCGAGCGGCTTGCTCTGAGGATCAAAAGCGAACTTCTCGCGTCCGACTGTGATATATTCCGTAGGCATCGTTATTGCATATAAGAGGTGACTGTCTGCTTCTGATGCTCGGCCTTGACGAGAATCGCATTGTTGTTCTCGGCCTTGGCCTTTTCGATGGCCTTGGTATAGTAGTCGATGGCTTTCGGAAGATCGCGGGTAACAAGGCCGCCGGTTATGGCCTCACCTCCGAAATATGCCTCGCCCATATAATACAGAGCTTCGGCACTGTCGGGATTGAACCTGAGGGCCAGCGACAGCATCTCGTATGCTTTCTTGTCGTCTTGCGGGACAGCAGCGTATGTCTCGTCGGTAGCTATATCGAGGTCGTGGTTATAAAGCGCGCGCAGGGTCAGTGCGGCCGGAGCCGACGACTTATAGCCGGCATCGACAACCTTCTTCAGCTCGGCCACAGCCTCCTGAGTCTTGCCTGCGGCCAAAGCCTCGCGCGCTGTGCGCGTTATAAGCGCGGCACTGCGGTATGTCTTACCGTCGCGGCTGACGGTCTTCTCTTCGTTGCTGTCTATGATGCCGTTGGCGGGAAGCGACGTGTCGGCAAGCTCCTGCGGATCGTTGCAGGCGCCTGAGTTGTCCCCCTTATTGGCAAACACGATTCCGAGCATCACGGCCACTGCGGCGACTGCCGCCACGGCGACGACAATAAGCCTTTTCCTGCTTCCGCCGCCGTCGATAGCCGGAATTTTGATCGTCTTGCCTGACGTCGTCTTCAGATGGCGCTCGTTACGCTCGAGATCGACGCGGAATTCAGCCGCCGAGATGTAGCGGTCGGTCTGTCTCTTGGCCGTAGCTTTCTCGACAACCTTACGCAGCTCTTTATTCTTGATCTGCGCCAGAGGAAGCTTCTTCTTAAGCTGCATTTCAAGCACTTCATGGTCGGCCCCCTCGAACGGGAGCGAGCCTGTCAGAAGCTGATACAGCATTATTCCGACGGCATAGATGTCGGTGGTCTCGTTCTGATGCTGGACGTCACCTGTGACGAGCTCCGGGGCAGCGTAGGCTGCTTTGCCCATGAACTGCCCTATCGACGTCAGCTGACGGTCTTGTGTAGTGATTGTCTGGAGCTGTTTGGCGATACCGTAGTCGATGAGCTTCACATTTCCCTTGACTGTCACCATAATGTTCGACGGGTCAATGTCGCGATGGATGAAATGCTTGTCGTGCATGGCCATAAGGCCCGACAGAACACTCTTCACGATCTCGGCGGCAAAGCCTTCGCGGTCGGTCGTCATGCGCTGATAAAGGGCCTGGGCGTAGGGCACGATATTTCCCTGCGCGTCGGTCGTGCGGCCTTTCAGCAGGTCGCCGAGCATGACACCCTCGAGCAGTTCGCTGACAACATGGTAGCGCTTAACGCCGTTGGGCTGCTCGACCTCGATAAAACCATACATTCTGACGAGATTCTCGCTACTGATCTGTATCGAGGCCTCGCGACGGGCACGTTCGATAACCCCCTCCGACAGATCGTCGAAGAGAAATTTTATCGCTACCGGCTCGCGTGTGTTGGTGTTTTCATCGACGCGCCAGCCTTTCATAACCTGACCCATACCGCCGACTCCGAGCGGCGCCGCGTCGGTGTCGACTTCGTAGTGGATTCCGGCTCTGCGTTCGTTATCGCCCTGAAGCTTGATAACGCCCATGATCAGAGAAATTTGGTACCGCCTGAAGCGAGATTGTCTACGCCGTCAATGGCCATCGTTCCGTTCGACGCGCGGTTAGCGCCGGAATAGGGAGAATTGGTGTTGTCGTAACCGCTGAAGGGAGGCACATTGGGAGCAAATTCGTCGTCCCCCTCGAGAGCCATGAAGTTCTCGGCAACTTTCAGTCCGTATTCATTGGCGTTGACAAGCAACAGAAGAAGCTCGTAGTTGTCGCCTATCTTTATGATGTCATTGTTCTTGCAGTCATACATGCCGAAATCAAGCTCTTCGCCGTTGACGGTAATGCCGTTTTTCGAGCCCTCGTCGCGAATCTGGGCAACGAGCCTATGGTCACTCTTGAGCTGCTTAACGTTCAGAAGGGCGTGGATTCCCGAAACGGTGCCCTCCTTAAGGATGACGTCGCAATCGGCGTCGCGGCCGATCTTATTGCGTCCGATATGGACAGGCCAGTATTCGCCTATGCCCTTGCGGGATATCGAATAAAGGAATCCGACCACCGGGGCTGTAGGAGCGGTTACAGGTGTATCGGGAGTGTCGGTTGCTGCTTTGTGCATTCCGGGCACTACAGTGCCGTTTGTAGCCGACGAGGCGCCGCGGCTATAGATGTCGCCTATGCCGGGAGCTTGTGTATTATTCTGTGACATAACTATTTAGGTTTAAATTACTTGTTTTGCACTGATTAAGATGTCGAACTGCTATTTCAGTTCTCTGAACAATAGGCAAAAGTAGTTAAAAATCCATGCAAAAACCGCCTTTTAATGTTAAAAAGTCATTAAAGACCTTAAGAACTTTAAAGACCTTATCTCAATAAGGTGCTAAAAAACGCGCGGCCCGAAGGTCGCGCGTTCTGTGGCTATTGTCTTATCATTTAATCTGTCGGAGCTACAGCCGCACGGATATCGCTGTCGGGATTAATGGTGCCTTCTTCCGGCTCATCGCCGTTTCCGGGAATGTCATCATCGTCATCAACAATCTTGACAGGCAATACGATATAGGCGATGCCGGCCGCACGATCAACCTGATAGACGGTCGAGCGTATCTGCATTATGTAGTCGCCCGGCTCCATTCCCTCAGTGTCGACGGTAATGCCGAACGGCTCCACAATAGTTGTCCCGAGAAACTGATAGTTCCAATAATATGAAGTAGCGCCGAGATTGGCGGCCTTATAGCCCGATTTGGGCGTAACCTTGATGGCATCGATATTCAGTTCTTCCCCCTCGACGACATAATAGACGCCGTCGACTTCAGTAGCGCCCGAATAGTCGACCGAGATATTGACTTCGGGAAGTTCGTCGTCGTTGCTGCATGAACTCAATGCGAAAGGCAGCGCTAACAGCAGTGCGTAAAGAATCTTTTTCATTGTCGTTTAGTATTTGATGTTTTCCTTAAAACAATTTCACGCGCGAATAGGTTGACCATCACTCCGATATAATTTGTAATTGTATTTTTTTTCGAAAAAAATTTTGCCACATAAAAAAAAGGCACTATCTTTGCACTCGCAAACGAGAGAGTTAGCAATTACATTTCGGCTCCTTAGCTCAACTGAATAGAGCATCTGACTACGGATCAGAAGGTTACAGGTTTGAATCCTGTAGGAGTCACGAACATAACACGGCTCCTTAGCTCAACTGAATAGAGCATCTGACTACGGATCAGAAGGTTACAGGTTTGAATCCTGTAGGAGTCACTTCAGGCCGCGCCAAAGCGCGGCCTTTTTTATCATGGAGCGGGAGGCATCCAGCCATATCCTGCATCACAAGACGATTCAGATGACCCACAACCGGGGGGTGCATCATTGCTGATTCTATCGTCAAGCGCTGGAAGCGCGATATGTCTACAACTGCCTGCGATAACTGGCGGCAACTACCGCTCACCCCACAAATTCGCGGCAAGCCACGGCAGTGCGTGCCGCCGCGAAACGCGACAGCACAGGTCGCGGGCCTTGGCTATCGCCGGTTGCTTGGCTGCGCACGCTACCGCGGCTTGCATGCTTTTCTCGCTGGTTCTCAGACCCATGGCTATCGCGGTGGGATGTAGAAATATCGCGCTTCCAGCGCTTGACGGTGAATGGTCTGATTGAGGTGGTTAGTCTGTAAGAGATTCTATCGATCTTTCCCATGTAATCGAAACATTAGGCAAATCCGATGTCTTTTCAGCTATCGCATTTACGATTACTTCCATAACTACCTCTTGGTAACTGCCACCATGAACGTTACAGCCGCCGTAGCTATCGCTATACCGACGACGATATTCGGCGTGAGAGCTTCGCCAAATACGAGTGCCCCGACGAGAATGGCTGTAATAGGCTCGAATACTCCGAGAACCGATGCTTTGGTCGCGCCGATATTGCGCGTGGCCACTGCCAGTGTGGCAGTCGACACTATTGTCGGTAATAACGCAAGCCCGACGAGATTTAGCCACGACATTGGCCCATATATACCCTGAGTCAATGCTGTTCCCGACGACAATATCTTCACGAAAAATACGACAGCACCCACCAACAGAGCATAGAATGTCAACAGCGAGTTTGAGATTCCACCGATTACTTTGCTGCGGTTAATTACAACAATGAACAGCGCATAGGAGAACGACGAGCCCACCGAAAGCAGAATTCCCGTAGGATTAACATCTTGTGCGGAACCACTGTTGGTCATTATCAGCACTCCGAGAAAAGTCAGGGCGATTGACAGCCACACGGGCCAGGACGGAACCACTCGAAGAAACACCATAATTATGGCAACAAGAATCGGATATAGAAACACCAGAGTAGTAGCAAGCCCTGAGGCTATGTAATTATAAGCCTCAAATAAAAGCAAGCTGCTTGTCGAATAAAGTAACCCGAGAACGATCAGCACACCGGCCTGCTTACATGACACCTTAAAGCTATGTTTTCCCAATAAAATGAACAGTCCCAGAATCACTACGGCAATCCCATACCGGAAAAACAGGATTGAGCCGATACTTGCCCCGCTATTCATCAGCGGGACAGCAAACAGCGGATTTAACCCATAAGTTATACCGGTTATTATTCCAGCCGGATAACCTATCATCGCTTTTCTACTGAGAGATGCCATATTTTACGGAATTAGCCATACCATGCCGCGCCCGAATCATTCGATTCGTCTCGCGGTGATATAATCATAACAATCGGCAATCCTATTATTGCCGATTCAGATGCAAAAATACCATTTTCCATTGACACTTCTGCACTGAATCCCAACTACAGATTTGCAAAGGGCTGTTGATGGATTCACAGGGAATAATTAACTTTGCAATCTGTCAGAATTCTGATGACAATTATTAGAAATGAACAATAACGCCAATTTTAATGAAGTCAACGGCAGCCAGAGCGATAATGCCCGAAATGCGGTTGCCGAAGCGCGTCGCGTAACCTGGATCGGTTTCTGGATCAACGCTGTTCTCGGACTGGCAAAAGTAATAGGCGGAATCTTCGGACGAAGTTCGGCACTTGTCGCTGACGGCATTCATTCTTTCTCCGACTTTCTAAGCGATATCATAGTCATTATTATGATTGGAATAGCCCGTAAACAACCCGATGTCAAACATCAGTTCGGGCACGGTCATTATGAAGCACTTGCTACAGTCATTCTATCGTTAGCCCTTATGATCGTTGCGATTGGAATACTTATCGACAGTGTCAACCGAATAGTTCTCGTTTGTCAAGGCGGTTTAATTCCACGTCCGGCATCTATTGCGCTCTTCATAATCGCAATTTCGATAATATCCAAAGAATGGCTTTTCCATTTCACGTTCAGGGTCGGCAGAAGGATCAACAGCGAAGCCGTAAAAGCAAATGCCTGGCACCACCGAAGCGATGCTTTTTCGTCAATAGCCACTTTGATCGGTGTGGCCGGCGCTATGTTTATGGGCGATAAATGGCGCATTCTCGACCCCATAGCCGCCATTATAGTCTCAATTATAATTGCAATCGTAAGCGTGAAAATGATTTATCCAGCTATCGGCGAATTGCTTGGCCGTTCATTATCTGACGAGGCATGTTCAAACATAGAAAAGGTGATTGCGGAAACTGAAGGTGTAATAAGGTGGCATCGTCTGCGCACATTCAAAAGCGGCAACGACGCGTATGTCGAAGTACATATTAAAGTCGACCCGGAATTGACTGTCAGCCAGGCACACACGATAGCGACTTTAACAGAGAACCGAATAAAGGAGTCTTTGCCGGAAATGTCGGTCTATGTGACCACCCATATCGAGCCGGCAGAAAGCTAAACAGCTGAATCCGGTCCGGAATGAAAGAGTAGCCGAGGTTGCAAAACCGCCTTGACATATCAGAATCAACGCCTCCAATATAGAGTAGCCGCATGCCTTTGGCTACATTCAGGGCGAAAATTCATATAAAACTGGAGTTCTGCAACCCATCGGAAGCATAAGTCACTATTGCCTTCCGATCGCGGGCATGATTTTCACAAGAAAAAGATGCTACAGATTGTCGATGAGGATCATATAGGAGGCAGTGAAGGCTTCGCCCGGGGCGAGGCGGTTGATGGCGCGACGCCGGGAGAAATCGCCGCCAAAGCCTACAGAATCGGCTCGTCCGTACCATGGCTCGATGCAGACAAACGGCGCGTCGGGCTTAGGCGCCCACAGACCGACGTAGGGCGAGCTGAAAAGCAGGGTGACTACCGGCGAGCGGCGGCTGTCGAGAAGCGACACCCTATGCACCTTGCTGTTGCCGAAAATCAGCGCATCACGGCTGAATGTATCGGCTGTGATAGGAAGCATGCCGACGTCGTCGAGCTTCACATAGGCGCCGACATCGCCAACGCAACCGTTCCAACCGATAATTTCCGTGATCAGGTCTCCGGCATCGAACGCGAAATAGCCGCGCACCGGCTGCGACGCATCGAAACCGGGCAGATTGAACGCCGGATGGGCGCCGATCTGAAAACAGAGCTCTTCGGAGCCGGTGTTGACGACGCGCCACTTGACAGTAATTCTTGCCTCATAAAGCGCATAGCCTATCTCAAGACGGAACGGCCGGGGAAACTGTTCGAGAGTCTCGGGTGTCGATTCAAGCACGTAGAGCAGTTCGTCGCCGGGAGCGTCAGCTACAGGCGTGAACTCCATGTCGCGGGCAAAACCGTGTTGCCCCATCTTATACTCGCGGCCATCAATGCGGAAAGCGCCGTTCCACAACGCCCCTACAATAGGAAAAAGCACCGGTGAGCGCCGTTTCCAGAACGCCGGATCGCCCTGCCAAAGATATTCATACCCACTGGCTTTGCTTGTTATGCTCTGAAGTTCTGCGCCGAACGACGACACCTCGACTTTTAGAAGATTGTTTTCGAGAATACTGTTCATAGACATCTTTAAACTTGGTTTACGCAGCAAAAATACTCAAAATAGCGCTTTATTCGCTAAATTTGTGGTCAATAAACAAACCTGTCAATGAAAATTATCCACACCTCCGACTGGCATCTCGGCGCCACCCTCTACGGCCACGACCGACTCGACGATCACCGCGAAATGTTGCGACAGCTCACCGAAACGGTTGCCCGCGAACAGCCCGACGCCCTGCTTGTCAGCGGCGACATTTTCGATAACTCCAGTCCGTCGGCTACCGCCGAACGTCTTCTCGACAGCGCTCTGATGGAACTCGCCGATGCCGGACGCGGTATGAAGATAATCCTCACCAGCGGCAACCATGATTCACCGTCGCGCCACACAACCCATTCGGCCGTCTACAGCCGTCTGGGAATCCACACTATCGGATCGGCCGGAATCACTGCCGACACCGACATCGCCGACATCGCCGACAGGTTTATTATACGCGTAGGCGAAAAGGGGGCAGTGATTGCTGTGCCTTACATAAACCGGCGCAATATGCCCGAGGGACTGTTCGACGGGCTACTCAGGGCCGCCACACACAATGAGAGCCCCACTCTACCGACTGTTCTGATGGCCCATCTGCCCGTCTCACGGTCTGTCACCACAGGCCATTCCGATGCAGACGAGCGGTTTGTCGGCGGCTGTGAAAACGTCGAGATCGACAGTCTGGGGCATGGCTACGACTATCTGGCACTCGGCCACATACATTGTCCGCAACAATGGAGCACAGGCAACGCGATTGCCCGCTATTGCGGCACACCCTTACCTATAAGCTTCGACGAGAACTACCCCCATTCCGTCACTATCGTAGAGCTGCCCGCTGCCGGAATCATTCCTACGGTCACGGCTGTCGCACTGAAGCCCCGACGCAAGCTTGTCACAATAGGGGGCCCGGACGGGATGGACGAGGACAGTCTCACGGCCGCCCTGACCGATGCCGCGTCTGATTTGCCGGACGGAACTTTTATAAGGCTGAACCTCCGCCTGTGTGAGGGGACGTTATTTCCGCGCCGTGAGACTATAGCGCACCTCTCGGCCCTCTGTGGCGACCTTGGACTGGAATACTGCACCACCAATCTTCTCCGCAGCCGTCGGAACGACGCGGCCGCGCTCCATACAGCGCTGACAGTGTCGGAGATGCGCAATATGACAGAAGAGGAAATAGCGACCGGACTATTTCGTCGCAAAGGGCTCGAATGGAGCGACGAGCTCGCCGGACTGCTCGCAGAAGCCGTAGCCGCCGTCAAGGCTGACGATAATCTCAAATCCTGACAATCAAAATGAAACTGAAAACACTCGACATCGAGAATATAGCATCGTTCGAGAAAGCCTCGGTTGATTTCGACAATGGCCCTCTCGGAAACGCCGACATCTTTTTGATCAACGGCGAGACCGGCTCGGGCAAATCGACACTGCTCGACGCCATCTGCCTCGCGCTCTACGACAATACTCCGAGAATGAATGCCGGCGGCCGCGGCGACAAAGAGAATATGCCCGACAACATCACCTACGGGAATCCGATGCGCCTGTTGCGGCTAAACACCAATCAGGGACTCGTCAGGCTGATTTTCGAAGCCGACGGCGACAACTGGGAAGCTTTATGGACGGTCAGACGCATCAGGGAACGACGCCGCAAAAAAGATGAAGGACCGGGCACGAAGCTCAAACGCGAATGGACTCTGACAAATCTGCGCACACGCGAGACAATGACGCAGATCAGAGAAATAAACACAGCGGTAGCCCGTCTGACAGGTCTTGATTTCGGCCAGTTCTGCCGCACGACCATGCTATCTCAGGGCGAATTCGCCGCATTCCTTAAAAGTGATGTCGATGAAAAAGCGGCGTTACTGCAAAAAATCACGGGGCTCGATAAGTTTGAGAAAGCGGGCAAAAAGATTTTTGCTATTACATCGGCTAAAGACCGTATCCGGCAGGCTGCAAAAGAACGGCGCGACGCGCTTGCCGCACAGGCGCTCTCGGCCGAAAGGCGCGTCGAACTCGAAGCTGAGGATGCTGAGCTTGCCCGACGGAAATCCGAAGCCGAGAATCTGAAAAAACGCCTCTCCGATGCAGCCTTATGGGAAACCAGACGCATCGAAATTGCCCGGAAACTCGAAAAAGCCATAAACATCAGGAACGACGCCGAAAAGCAAGCCCGGTCAGAAAAATACGCTGACGCAGTGAAAGGCATAAAGCTTTTCGACGTCACCGCGAAAGCGCGGTCTGCCCTATCCTTTCTTCGCGAAGCGCAGAAACGCCTCGAAGCCGAACAGGTCAGACTTGTTTCCTGCCGCCACAATTTCAGGGATCTGACCTGTCGGCTTGCTGCTCTCGAAAACGAACTGACAGAAACCGCCGGAACACGCGACGCAATTGAGGCGGCCATTGAGGCCCGACGACCTGTAAAAAGCATTCTCGACAATGCGCCGATGCTCGCCGGGAAGCTGAACAGTGTCGCCGGTCTGCGTTCCGCAGTGGCTGCAAGCGAGCGCAATCTGAGGACTGCCGACGAAGAGATTGCCAATGTCATACGTCCTCGCCTGCAACATGCCGAAGCTGTCAAAAAAGAATGTTCCTCCACTCTCGGCAATATCCGCAAAAAGCTCGAAGAAACGTCGGAAAAGCTTGCTGAAGCGAAACTGTCCGATATGCGCAAAGAAAAAGATGCGCTTTCAGAAAGCAGCCGCAAGCTCGACCGCCTCTCGGCAATAGTGGATGCCGTTAAGCGCTCTGACGAGAATTTAGCCGCCTGCGGTCGCGTAATGGACGATATAGCCGCACGCACTGCGACTTCGCAGAAAGCTCTCGCAGAAGCCGGGAAAACTCTGATTGCAGCGCGCGCGGCCCGCGACGCCTGTAAGAAATCGTCAGACGACGCCGCCAGGGCGGCCGGAGATGCCGCCGAACATCTCAGAGCGAACCTCCGTGTCGGCGACAGATGTCCTGTCTGCGGCTCACTCATCGACCATGAACTGACAGCCGGCGAAATACTGCGCGAACTCGCCGACAAAGCGCGTCTGGAATTTGAACGGCACCAGTCAGAATATGAAACCGCTCTCAGACATCAGGCTGAGATCGAAAGTACGATAAAGGCGCTTGCTGTCGATAAAGAGAAAACCGACAATGAGCTCGGGCGCCTGAACGAAGAAAAAAAGAGACTGTCCGATGATCTGAGCGTAAAGAGCCATGAACTCGGAATAACCGTAGACAGCAACATTGCCGAAACGATCTCGCACCGCATCGCGACTGTAACGGGCAGGGTCGGCGAACTATCATCACGGATAACAGCCGCGGAAACTCTGGAAAAAAACGTCGGGGAACTTCGCGCATCGGTCGACAACATTCAGCGCCGCCTCGACAGCGCGCGCAAAGCCTGTGAGAAAGAACGGCAGAATCTCTCCGACGCTCTCGAACGCCGGAGCGCAATCTCCGCGACTATAGAGACTAACAATGTCAATATAGCGTCGACCCTCGACGAGCTGTCGGCCTCTCTCGACGGGTCGGCTGTAAGTAGCCGGGACTTCCGCCGTGAACCCGCCGAATATGCCGCAGACATCACAGCCGCCGCCAAAGAGCTTACATCTCTTCTCGAACAATCAACGAGCCTTTCGAAGCAACTCGAGACGCTGACCGGCGTAATTGACCGCAGCCGGCGCCTGCGCGACGAAATATCCGGCAAACTCGGTATGCCCGAAGATGAGCATGCGGCAGCCGCTAAGGTGAACAGTGATTCCCGAAACGTCGAGAAAGATTTCTACAGTCTGGCTAACGCTGTCACTTCGGCTGTAGCATCTATAAACTCCCAAAACGCCGAGCTCAGCCGGCAGAAAACACTTCTCGACGACTTCTTCGCCACAAATCCGACAATCGACCGAGCCGAAGTCGAGCGTCTCACAACTCTTCCCGAAAGCACGGTGAAAGACTGGCGCGACACTGTCGACAATATTCAGCGGCTTCTCATTGCAAGCGAAACAGAGCTTACTGCAGCAAAACGCGAGTTGCAGGAACATGCGAAAACGCGACCGGCCGATCTCATCGACGAGGCTGCTGACATCACTGACGGCAACGGCTGGCATGCTGCCGATCTGCACCCCCTGATTGCTGAAGCCGAGAAGACCGAAAGAGAAGCTATGGAAGAGCGGGCCCGGATAAAAGCTGTATTCGACAATGCCGCCAGGTATTCAGCTGAACTTATCCGTGCCGATGAAGAACTGTCGGCAGCCGGCGCCGACTACAGCAGATGGGAACAGCTTTGCCGTTACCTCGGCGACGCCGAAGGGAAAAAATTTCGCCGAGTGGCCCAGAGTCATCTGCTCGAATGCCTAATAAATGGCGCTAACAGCTATCTAAAACGACTTAACGACCGCTATGAGCTTGAGGTTTATCCGGGAACATTCACTATAATGGTGACCGACAGCTATCAGGACTACGCCCGACGGACAGCAAACACGATCTCGGGAGGCGAGACATTCCTCGTGTCGCTCGCGCTGGCGCTGGCGCTGAGCGACATCGGCGAAATGCGCGGCTGCGACACGCTCTTTATCGACGAAGGCTTCGGCTCGCTAAGCGGAGAACCGCTCGACCGCGCTATAGGCACGCTGAAAAGCCTCCACCATCAAGTCGGACGCCGCATAGGCATAATAAGCCACATAGCTTCACTGCGCGAGAAAATAGCCACCCAGATAATCGTGGAACGCCCCACGGGTCGTGCGGCCTCTCTGCGTCTGCTCTGCTGACCGCGGCTGAAAAACTTAATAATTTTTCAATATGTTATATTCTTACGGTTCGGCATTAAATATCTAACTTTGTGCCCCTCAATCCGCAGAACTAACCATTTACAGCTCTCTCGCTTATAACCAATGTCACAAACGCCCAGAATCAACGGACTAACCGACAACGAAGTACTCGCCAGCCGCCGCAGCCATGGCTCCAATGTGCTCACCCCTGCGAAACGCACTCCGTGGTGGAAAGAGTTCCTGAAAAAATTCTCCGACCCGCTGATAATCGTCCTGCTGATTGCCGGAGTACTGTCAATCGGCATTTCTATTTATGAATATTTCGGCTTAGGGAACAACTCGAAAGTATTTTTCGAGCCAATAGGCATTTTCATAGCCATTCTGCTCGCAACCGGCCTGGCTTTCATATTCGAATCCCGAGCCAATAAAGCATTCAGGATTCTCAACCGCGTCAACGACGACGAGCCAGTCGAGGTTCTCCGCAACGGCAACGTGACGTCGATTCCGCGCCGTGACATCGTTGTGGGTGACATAATAATGCTCAACACAGGCGACGAGATACCGGCCGATGCCGAACTCGTCGATGCTGTCACACTGAGTGTCGACGAGTCGACACTCACCGGCGAGCCGCTTGCCGCCAAGACTGTCGACGAAGTCCATTTCGACAAAGAGGCCACCTACCCTTCAAACCATATTCTGCGCGGAACAAAGATAATGGAAGGGCACTGCATCGCCCGCGTGACCTCGGTCGGCGACGCTACGGAAATGGGAAAGGTCTACAAAGAAGCTCAAATCGACGACTCGGTCAAGACTCCGCTCAACGAACAGCTCGGTCGTCTGGCCATCTGGATAACAAACGGCAGCTACGTGTTTGCCGCCCTTATAATCGTCGTTCAGATAATCGGCTTTTTAGGATGGGGAGAACCGGCGGCATGGCTTCCGGCTGCACCCGTAGGACTCTTCTTCTGGTTCGTCATTGCCCGGTCAAAGAAAGCATCTCGAAAAATCAACATAGCGGTCATTGTCCTGTTTTTCGCACTGTTCATAGCATCGGTCTGCGCGGCCTACGCCATGATAAACTCCGGAGCCGGAACCGCCGACTGGTCTCATCTTCTGGCCCATACGCTGAAGACACTTATGGTTGCCGTGACTCTCATCGTCGTAGCCGTACCCGAAGGGCTCCCTATGGCAGTGACACTTTCGCTGGCATATTCCATGAGCAGCATGCTGAAAGCCAACAATCTCGTCAGAAAGATGCATGCCTGCGAGACAATGGGTGCCACTACGGTTATCTGCACCGACAAGACCGGCACTCTGACCCAGAACAGGATGCAAGTCTTCAAGACCGACTTTTTCGGCAATCCCGACAATGATATAATCAGCGAAGGAATAGCCGTCAACTCCACAGCACGGCTCGACACGTCGGGCGACACCCCGCAGGTATTAGGCAACCCGACTGAAGGAGCGTTGCTGCTGTGGCTCGCCTCACGCGGCATCGACTACGAGAAAGTGCGGCTCGGAACAAAACGGGTCGAAGAACTTCCTTTCACAACAGAGCGCAAATATATGGCCACGGTCGTTGAATCGGCCACGGGAGGACGCATACTCTACGTAAAAGGCGCGCCCGAGATAGTTTTCGGTCTATGCGCCGACACCTCAGGGCTCACCAGACAGGAACTCGACACACGCCTCGCGGAATATCAGAATATGGCCATGCGCACTCTCGGCTTCGCGTGGCAGCGCCTCGAGCCCGGACAAAGGGCGATTGCCGACGGTCGTGTCGTGGCCGACGGTCGTGTCGTGGCCGACGGTCTGGTGTTTCTCGGCATAGCAGCAATCTCCGATCCGGTGCGCGCCGATGTTCCCGAAGCAGTCGGTGAAGTCCTCAATGCCGGAGTAAAGATAAAGATCGTGACCGGCGACACCCCCGGCACTGCCAAAGAAATCGGCCGACAGATAGGCCTATGGAACGACACTACCGACACCGGCAGCAAGATCGCCACAGGCCCCGAAATAGCCGCTATGACCGACGACGAGCTTCGCCGGCGCGTCGAAGACCTGAAAATCATTGCCCGCGCACGGCCTCTCGACAAGAAACGGCTCGTCGAGGCGCTTCAGGCCCACGACGAAGTGGTAGCGGTCACAGGCGACGGCACCAACGACGCTCCGGCCCTGAAAGCGGCCCATGTCGGCCTTTCGATGGGAGACGGCACTTCGGTTGCAAAAGAAGCCTCCGACATAACCATTATCGACAACTCGTTTTCGTCGATAGGCCGTGCGGTCATGTGGGGCCGTTCGCTCTACAAGAACATTCAGCGTTTTCTGCTGTTCCAGCTTACGGTCAATGTGGCCGCCTGTCTGCTGGTTCTGTGCGGTTCGTTTATCGGAGCAGAATCACCGCTGACAGTCACACAGATGCTTTGGGTGAACCTTATAATGGACACCTTCGGAGCTATGGCTCTCGCCTCGCTCCCCCCTTCACGCTCGGTCATGCTCGACAAGCCGCGCGACCGCCGCGCTTCGATTCTCACCCGGCCGATGATAGCCGAGCTTACCTCGGTCGGATTCATCTTTTTCGCACTCACATTCGGTTTCTACTGGCTTTTCTGCCACAGCAACGTCACCTCACTGCCTCAGATGCTGACGGTCTCGATCGGGCCTTTAACAACAGAGACTCCCTACGAAATGACCCTTCTGTTTTCGATTTTCGTATGGACGCATTTCTGGTATATGTTCAACTCGCGCGCCTTTGAAACCGGGAAAAGCATATTCGCCCTGAAAATGAGCCGCGGATTCTGGACCATAGTTGCCGTCATAGTAGCCGGCCAGCTATTTATAACTGAAATAGCCTATGAGTTTTTCAACGTCTCACCGATGATACATACCCTCGACTGGCGTTTCAATCCGTCAGGCACACTGGATCTTGTCATAATAATAGCCGCATCGTCGGCTGTCGTCTGGGTGCGCGAAGCCTACCGGCTGATATTCCACCGAAATAATGATAGCTATAAGCGCGGCTGAGTTGGAATATTGGTCGATATTTATGGACATTTGAGCCCATTCGGCAACTTTCGTCGGTCTGGAGCGTTTATATTGTGAATAATTTGTAAATTTGTCATTGTCAAAACCCGATTCACTTATGCTTCGACGAGTTGCTTTAACGCTGACCCTTCTGATTGCCATAGCGGCATCAGCCACACAACGCGGTGAGAAATCGCTCGGTCTTGCCGGCGGATTCAACACCGCCAACGACGGCGCTGTCGCCGGCGTCTTCTTCCAATACAGCTTTTCCGGCCATTTCAGGCTGGCACCGAGCGCCGATTACGTTTTCCGTCACCGCGGCATCGACGGACTCCATGTGAATCTCGACTGCCACTTTCCGATCGGTGTCGGCAGCGGCCGGTTTGATGTCTACCCGCTTGTCGGCCTGAACTTCATGTCGATGTATGACCATTCTATCGTCGAGACAGAAGATGTCAGCAGCCGCCGGACGCGACTCGGACTCAACATAGGCGGAGGTTGCGAGTTCTACTGCACGAGTTCTCTGAAAATCTTTGCCGAAGGCAAATTCAACTGGGTGAAAGACTTCAATTCGGGAGTATTCACCGTCGGCATAGGATATGTCTTCTGAAATCCCGCTGCTAAGTATCGTAATACCGGCTTATAACGCGTCGGCAACTCTCGCGCGCGCACTCGGCTCGGTCGAACCTCTGGATTCGGTAGAAGTTGTCGTTGTCGACGACGGGAGCACCGACGCCACTGCCTCCATAGCCGCTTCATTCGCCGACAGACTTGCGCTACGGATAATTTCTCTTGAAAGAAACGGAGGTGCCTCAGCGGCCTGGAATGAAGGGATCAAAGCCTCGCGCGGCACTTTTGTCACTCGCCTCGACGCCGACGACATTCTCGGGCCCATAAGTCCGTTCATACCCCTGCTGACCGACAGCACCGACATCCTATGGGGACGCGTCGAAAGCCTGAAAAACGGAAAGCGCAGGCGACTGAAGCGCCCCGAGTCAGCCGACCTGAACGACCAGCCGATATGCGTCGACTCTTTCAGCCTTTGGGGGAAAGCAATACGCCGCAGCCTGTTGTCGGAGCCCGATATGGAGTGTTTTCCGGGCATCGACTGCTGGGATGACCTCGGAGTCGTCGCCCGGCTTTTGGCCCGACGTCCGAGAGTGGAATTCACAGATTCACTGACATACACCTACATACTTCAGCCCCACGGCCAATCATTGTCGACCTCATCGCGACAGCGTCTCCTGAACGATCATTTAGCCACCGCACGCCTGCTCGAACAGCGGTTCATTGCCGACGGTATTGCCGACCGGTATGCCGAATTTCTGAATCATCTTAAATTTGCTGCGAAGGTGAAACTGCTGCGCCACCGCGACCGCGATGTGGCCGCCTGGAAATCGACATTCCCCGAAGTCAACCCTCGCATAATGAGGCTGCGCCATGTCGCGCTGCGCCATCGCCTTATGTTCGCCGCGGTCGCCTCGCTCCCGACAAAGCCCGTCCAGCTCATCGCCAACCTCTTCGATTCTCAGGAATCTCTGACATAAAGTCTGTTTGGCCTATAGTTTTAAAAGATATTTTTTATCGGCGGAAATGGTGTCGAACCGAAATATTTTCATATATTTGCGAAATAGACTTTTCGGTTAAATGTCGTTCTTCGAACAATACATAAACAACAGTCTGACCTACTGGATTGTGACGATAGCTTATTTCGTTACGATCCTGAGCATTATCGGCGTCGTTATCAGCGAGAACCGCAATCCGCTGAAATCACTGGCGTGGGTAACCGTGTTGCTTCTGTTTCCGATCGGCGGCATTATTCTATACATATTCTTCGGGCGCAGCCTCAAGGACATACGCATGATTTCGCGGCGAAACCGCCGCCGGCTTCTCGAACGCAGCCACGAATCGGGCCGCAGCGCCGATTCCCAGCAGCTTCTCGGCGCCGAAGGACGGCAACACGTACAGCTCGGACGGTCGCTCGTCGGCGCAAACTATACCGACGGCAACATCGTCGAAGTGTTCACGGCCGGCCCCGAGATGTTCGCCGCCCTGCTCGACGACATTTCCCGGGCAAAACACTATATCCATCTTCAGTTCTATATAATCGACGACGACGCAACAGGCGAGCGGCTTGCCGCCGCTCTCGAAGAGGCTGCCAGGCGCGGCGTTGCCGTGCGCGTCATCTACGACGACATCGGCTCGATCCACATTTCGCGCCGCTATGTCAAGCGGCTCCGCGCGGCCGGCGTGGAAATCTACCCGTTCTTCAGAGTGAAATTTCCCCCGTTCGGCTCGCGCATAAACTGGCGTAACCACCGCAAAGTCTGCGTCATCGACGGCCACAGCGGATTCATCGGCGGCATGAACATCGCCGACCGCTATATGACAGGAGGCAAGTTCGACCGATGGCGCGACACCCACCTCAGAGTCATGGGTCCGGCTGTGGCGTCGCTCCAGTATTCGTTTGCCATTGACTGGAACTTTATGGGGCAGCCACTCGTCGACGAGCCCGCCGGCACCGAGCGCTACGCCCCCGCCGGCCGGGGTGTAGGCCTTCAGCTTGTCACCTCAGGCCCTACATCGCGCTGGAGCAATCTCGCGTTCATGATGCTGAAAGCTATCGGCAATGCAAAGAAACGAGTCTATCTCCAGACCCCCTACTTTCTCCCGACCGACGCTCTGCTGCGAACGCTTCAGGCGGCCGCTCTGGCGCGCGTCGACGTGCGCGTCATGATGCCCGGACGCAGCGACAGCACGATTCTGACCCTCGCCTCGCGAAGCTATATTCAGGAATGCCTGCGCGCGGGAATCAAGATCTATTTCTACGAAGCCGGTATGCTTCACGCAAAGACCCTCGTTGTCGACGACGACTTCGCGTCGGTCGGCTCGACCAACTTCGACTTCCGCAGTTTCGAACATAATTTCGAAGCCAACTTCTTTATCTATGACCGCGAGATAAACTCCCGGCTTACCGCCGACTTCGAGGCCGACATGGCTCTCAGCCGTCGCATCCGCGCCAGCGAATGGCGTCATCGCCCCGTTCTCGTCAAGGCTAAAGAATCAATCTACCGCCTTCTGTCGCCAATCCTCTAAACAATTAATAAAAGTTAAAATCGCATTGTCGGTTAAACTTAATTGCGTTTCGAAAGTCAAATTCATACAATAACGCAAGCCGCCCTTGCGTTATAAAAGCGACAAGACACAATTCAAAGAAAGCATAAAGACCAAGAAGTGATTTTCAAGAGTAACAAAAAGGAACGAGCCGGAACGCAGTGATTGCGCTCCGGCTCAAAACTTTTATGAGTCAGGCTGGCTGTCAGCGCAGACGGTCGTAACTGCGCAGCAGTTTGATATCGTGGTTGATACCCGCCAGGGCGAGAATCTCGAACAGCAACGCGCCGAGAGTGAAAGCGCCGCACCATGTCCACGAAATTGTTCCCTCCGTAGCCCTGTCACAGAGGATATAGACAGTGATTCCGATGCTCACGAGCGTCATGGCTATCGACAATAGCACACAACTCTTCTGAAAGCCGAGATTGCTATAGGCAAAAATAGCGATCAGGCTCAGAATAACGGCCAGTGCGGCAGGAACGATAAGGCCGATAAAATCATAGGCAAACAGCTGACCGACAGCTTCAACGCCGCCGTCAGGAATCGTAAGAGTGCCGAAAGGTAACGCGATAAAGGCTATCAGGCAGGCGAGCGCCAACAGAAGCCATACGGTTTGAATTCTCTGTAGCATATCTATTTTTTTAGTAATTTTGATGCAAAGTTACAATAATTTCAACAACCGTCGCCTTCCGGCTGTTCAGACAGCCTGAAAATAATGCGCCGGCACGCTTAAATCGGCCGGAGCATGAACAATTTCAGGCTGACAACTATTCTAAATAAAAACTAATAACATCTACATATCACAACGATGAAACATTTTCTCATTCCAACCCTCGCTATTACCGCCCTGCTGACCGTAGGAGCCTGTAAATCCTCACAAAACACGGCATCGCCCTCTCGGCCGGCTGCCGCTACACCAACAAACAGCCGCATCATCGACAATCTCGCAGGCGACTGGACAATCGTCGACATCAACGGCACTCCGGTTTCAGCCGCACCCGACGGCGAAGCGCCCTATCTGGGATTTTCGCGCAATGCCTCCGACCCGTCGCTGCTCGACTTCTATGCCTACAACGGCTGCAACTTTATCAACGGAGCCATCGCTATCGACAAAGGCGCCATGAAACGCGTCGGCGAGAACACGTCGACAATGCGCATGTGTGCCGACGCACCCTATGAAATGGCAATCGCCACAGCCCTCGAGACAATGAAAACATTCAGAATCGAACGTGTCAACGACTCTTCGTTCCTCTACATCGTCAACGGAGCCGGCCAGACCGTCATGACGCTGCGCAAACATAACCTCGAGTTCCTCGACGCGGCCTGGCGTGTGACACGCCTCAACGGCAAGGAGGTTCCTTCGAAAAGCAATATACTGTTCGTTGTCGACCTTCAGGGTAAAACTATCCACGGCAACGCCGGCTGCAACGTCCTAAACGGAGCGATTGCTGTCGACATGGACCGCGAAAACGGCCTGCAGTTCACCAACCTCGCAACCACACGCATGAGCTGCCCCGACATGGCTCTCGAACAGGAATTCCTTCAGGCTCTCGGTCAGGTTCGCAGCGCGGTTTCGGTCAACGGCGGCAAAAACTGCCGTCTGCGCAATGCCGACAACGCCACCATAATCGAACTGCGCAAAATGTCGAAGGACGAACTTCGCGATCTCGACTGACGCCTCAACGACAGTAACAAAGCTAAAGAAGACGTGCCGCAGCTTCCGGCGCGTCTTTTTTACTGCTTAGGGCTCCGAGAGAATTAGTAACAATTAGCAATTAGCAATTAGCAATTAGCAATTAGGAATGAGCAATAATTTGGCGGGGGTATCATGGAGCGGGGGCATCCTGCCCCCGGGGCGAGGCCTGACTCCCCTGCGACAAGCGCGGAACGCGCGACATTTCTATATCCGATTGCGTTAGCTCAATGGTTTTAGTTAAGCTCATCAATGTCAAAAATCGCCTTGGCGTAGGGACGTGCCTTCGGCACGTTGCATTGCAACGCACTGATTGCCAGCCGCATGAGAAACGTGCCAAAGGCACGTCCCTACGCTCGGATCCGGCAATTTGCTCGGTAAAACCTTAACTAAACACCATTGTGCGTTAGCTGTCGGTTTGAAGGCCCAATATGACTCCGCGACAAGCGGCGGAGCCTGCGCAGTCGCGGAACGGCGTTAGCCAAGGCCGGCGACCTGTGCTGTCGCGTTTCGCGGCGGCGCGCACTGCCGTGGCTTGCCGCGAATTGGTGGGGGGCAGTAGTTGCCGCCAGCTATCGCAGGCGGTGTAGACATATCGCGCGTCCCGCGCTTGACGGCAATTCGTCTGTCTGAGGTGGTTAGTCTGCAAAAATTGTCAGGCACTACAGCCAAAGGCACGCGGCCACATTCAGGGCGGAAAATCATATAAAACCAAAGTTTTGCAACTCCAACTATTGCTAATTGCTAATTACAGAATTTTACGCCAGAACGAAAAATTTTAGCGAAAACATTTGGCAAATCCAAAAATATGTTGCATATTGCGAACAAACACAAATAACAACATGCTTATGTCCGTAATAACTTTTACATTGAGAACAACTCTCACTTTATCATTGTTGGCTACAGCGGCTACGGCCGTCGCCACCGAACCGGCCGACAGCGTCGCCACCGACAGCGTCTCTGCCCGTAACCTCAGCGAGGTCACGGTCACGGCAAAGAATGTCTACAAGGTAAACGACGGCTATGCGTTCGTTCCGTCGAAAACTGTCAAAAAGACGTCTGCCGACGTCAACGAAATGATTCGTCGCACACCTCTAAGCAATGTTTTGATCGCGTTCGACGGCAAGATCACCGACATTAACAAAAATCCAGCACAATATTTCATTGACGGACAGCCCGCGACACCGCAGGAAGTTTACGCGTTGCTGAACAAGGACGTAACGCGGATAGAGTTCCTGAACTATCCCGCTGACACCTCATTTCAGGGAGCAAACTTTGCTATAAACATTGTCACCCGCAAAGTTATTTCCGGGGGATATGTGATTGCTAATGGGCGACAGCAATTCATCTCTCCATACAGTGACTATTCTCTTTTGGGCAAATATGTCGGAAGCCCCAAATGGTCACTTATGGCGGTGGGCAACTACAGCTATCTAAAAGATACGGGAACCCATGGGACAGAGACTACCCGTTATGATCTCAAAGACCATATAACCGGTGAAATGGTTCATATCGACCGTACCGCACAAATTACAGGCCGTTCGTGGCGTTTCCGTTCATGGTCGGCAGGACTGAACTGGCGTTATAAGTTTTCGGAACGCAATCAGCTGACTATTCAGGCCGGTATATCAACTTCACGTACTCCGAACGACTGTACGACAGGTATACTCGAGCACGACAGCGACAGCGACGGCACTGCTTACAGCAATTCATCTTCCAACAGATCGCAAAGCCCCTACCTAACGGCATCTTGGAACAAATCATTCGCCAACGGAATGGCTTTGTATGTTTCGGGCGGTTTCTATGCGACTTTCTCGAAAACATGGTCAGACTATATCTCGGGCGACAGCCCAGTCATCAGCAACTATTTCAGAGAAAAAGGCTATTCGCCCAATTTCTATGCCAACTGGCAGGTTCCGCTGAAACATAACAATTCCCTGACTCTCGATGCAAGCTATAAAACGGAACGATTTAATGTAGAATATGCCGGTTCTGTAAATACAACCGAGAACCGACACGAGGATTATTACTCTGTCAGCGGCAGCTATAACCAGCGCTTCAAATTCAATAACAATATGTTCGGTTATTATCTGTCGGCATCAATTCCGCTACGCTCGATAACAATGTCTGACGGTCGAAAGTTTAATGCCGTCGACTATAGCTTCGTCGGATCGACTTACTATTATTTAGGTGATTCCCACTCTTTCGGCTTAGGCGCCGTTTATGAGCTTAGGTCAAGGCCGATTTCGACCATGAATGATCTTAAGATTCAGGATACCGACATTTCGGGTCACGAAGGGAATCCCGACCTTAAGGCCAATCAGCAATTACGCGCTAACGCTTTTTATACATGGATGGCAAGCCGAAAGTTCAATTTGTCAGCCTCAGTAATGTATATCAATGAATCAAAGAATATTGTGACCGCCTACAACGCATATAACGGCATTGTCTACACAAGTATGATCAACTCCGGCAAGCGTGAGTTTCTAACAATGTCATTAAATGGCTCAATCCAATTATTCAATAACAATCTGTTGATAAAGCCCGGAATATCATTGGATAATAACCGTCAGTCGGGCATGCTGAACTTTTCGTTCTGGACCCTGAAAGGAAGTCTGAGGGTCGACTATATGCATCCGTGCGGCTTCTCAGCCGGACTGAGCTACTCGTCGCCATGGGGAAAAAGCAGCTTGCAGGACACATCAACAATTCATGATTTTTCAGCCCACAATTTTGAAATTCAGGCATCGTACACAATCGGCAATCTATATGTTCAACTGAAGTGTCAGCCACTGTATAAATACCGTCACAATGTATATTACGTTGATCTTCCCGGAGTTGACATTCATAATGATTTGTATAGCAAGTCATTTGCTCGCAGCATTACACTGACAGCGAAATACACACTCGACTTCGGTCGCAAATACCAGCACGAGGAAATGTCGGTAGCAGCCCGCACAATCACTTCGATGTAACACATGAGGTATCATGGAGCGGGGCGAGGTAAGACTCCCTTGCGACAAGCGCGGGACGCGCGACATTTCTACATCCGATTGCGTTAGCTGTCGGTTTGAAGGCCGGATAAGGCTCCGCGACAAGCGGCGGAGCATGCGCAGTCGCGGAACGGCGTTAGCCAAGGCCGGCGACCTGTGCTGTCGCGTTTCGCGGCGGCGCGCACTGCCGTGGCTTGCCGCGAATTGGTGGGGGCAGTAGTTGCCGCCAGCTATCGCTGGCGGTTGTAGACATATCGCGCGTCCCGCGCTTGACGGCGATTAGTCTGTCTGAGGTGGTTATTCTGCAAAAAATTGTCAGGCACTACAGCCAATGTCATGCGGGCACATTCTAGGACGAAAAATCCTATAAACCTGATGTTTTGCAACTCCAACTATTGCTAATTACTAATTACTAATTGCTAATTGCTAATTCCAGCAATTTTTACGCCAAAATGAAAAATTTTAGCGAAAACACTTGGCAAATCCAAAAATATGTTGCATATTGCGAACAAACACAAATAACAACATGCTTATGTCCGTAATAACTTTTACATTGAGAACAACTCTCACTTTATCATTGTTGGCTACAGCGGCTACGGCCGTCGCCACCGAACCGGCCGACAGCGTCGCCACCGACAGCGTCTCTGCCCGTAACCTCAGCGAGGTCACGGTCACGGCAAAGAATGTCTACAAGGTAAACGACGGCTACGCTTTCGTTCCGTCGAAAACTGTCAAAAAGACGTCGTTCGATGTAAAGCAGATGATAAGCCGCGTGCCGCTGAGCAATGTCGTGGTCGGATTCGACGGCAGTGTCAGCGACATTAACCGAAATTCTGCAAAATATTTCATTGACGGTCAGCCTGCCACCGACGACGAAATCAAGGCTCTGCTCAACAAGGACGTGGCGCGCATAGAATATCTCAACTATCCTACCGCCGGAAACTTTCAGGGAGCATCTTTCGTTGTCAACATTGTCACGCGCAAGCTTATCTCGGGCGGTTACGTCATCGCCAACGCCTCACAGCGCTTTTTTCAGCCTATGGGACAATATTCGCTGTTAGGAAGATATGTGGGCAGTCCGAAATGGAGCCTTACGGTCGTCGGAAACTACGGATATGAGAAAACGACGGGAGCCCACGGCATAAAGACAACGAAATATGACCTCGAAGACCATGTTACGGGCAATATCGTTCACATTGACCGAATTTCGCAGCAGACGGGGAGCCTTATGCGCAGCCGTACATGGTCGACAGCTGTTTATTGGCGCTATCTGACATCAAAAAGCAGCCAGCTCTCGATTTCGGCCGGATTCTCATCGTCGCGCACTCCCGACAATAACGAGGACGGCATTATAGACCATGACACCGCCAGCGACGGAATCAATTATCGGCAGACGGCCCACAGCCGTGCGCAAAGCCCCTACATAAGCGCTTGGTGGTATAAGGTGTTCGGCAATCAAATGACTCTGTTTATCAGCGGCGGTCTTTATACGACCTTTTCGAAGTCATGGTCAGACTACATCACCGGCGACAGCCCTGTCATCAGTAACTTTATTAAAGAACGTGGCTACTCGCCAACCATCAGCGCAAACTGGTCTATTCCTTTGAAGCACAATAATTCGCTGAACCTCGATGCCTCATATACGACTTCACGTTTCAAGGTTGATTATGCCGGCACGGCAAATACCGTGGAGAACCGCCACGAAGACAACTATTCTATTTCCGCCAATTACCGCCAAATGTTGAAATTCAATGACAATTCTCTGAGCTATAATCTGTCGGCCAATTTGCCGCTACGTTCGATCAAAATGTCTGACGGACGTAGATCCAATGCCCTTGACTGCAACTTTACCGGGAGAATCAGCTACGATATTCGCCAAAAACACTCTCTGGGCCTGTTTGCCATGTATCAGCTCAAATCACGACCGATTTCAACCATGAATGAAGTCAAGGTTCAGGATACCGACATTTCGGGTCACGAAGGGAATCCCGACCTCAAGGCCAATCAGCTTTTATTTATTAGTGCCAACTATACGTGGATGGCTACGCGCAAGTTCAATCTGACTGTTAACCTGTCATATAACAACGAGTCAAAAAATATTGTGACAGCCTATAATGCCTATAACGGAGTTGTCTACACGAGTATGGTCAATGCCGGAACACGTGAAGAGTATTCAGCGTCATTAAGCGGTTCTCTCCAACTTTTCGACAACCGGCTTTTTATTCGTCCGCAAGTCCATTTGAGAAACAGCACCCAGTCAGGACCATTTAATTACTCATTCTGGCATGTAAGCTCAGAATTCAATATCGATTATATGCACCCTTGCGGATTTTCAGCCGGACTCTGGTACTCAACCCCCTGGGGCAAAGGAAGCGGTCAGGACACCTCCATGATATTCGATAATCCTCACCATTGCTTTCAGCTCAGGGCTACATACTCAGTCGGGAATCTGTCGCTGCGACTCCAGTTCAATCCACTATACAGCTATGATCGCCAAAGATATTATGTTGATCTCAAGGGTGTTGATATACACAGCGATTATTACTATAAAAGCACTTTCTCGCGGCTGATAATGATCTCGGCCAAATACACTCTCGACTTCGGCCGCAAGTATCAGCACGAGGAAATGGGCGTCGACTCCCGCACAATCACCTCGATGTAATATCATGGAGCGGGGGCATCCTGCCCCCGGGGCGAGGCAAGACTCCCCTGCGACAAGCGCGGGACGCGCGATATTTCTACATCCGATTGCGTTAGCTGTCGGTTTGAAGGCCCAATATGACTCCGCGACAAGCGGCGGAGCATGCGCAGTCGCGGAACGGCGTTAGCCAAGGCCGGCGACCTGTGCTGTCGCGTTTCGCGGCGGCGCGCACTGCCGTGGCTTGCCGCGAATTGGTGGGGGGCAGTAGTTGCCGCCAGCTATCGCAAGCGGTTGTAGACATATCGCGCGTCCCGCGCTTGTCAACAGAATCAGTAATGATTTGCTATTCGGGGTCATGAGATATACAAATGGCGAACGGTCACAATTCTGACTGTCAAATATGTCCGTCAAAATGACAAAAAAATTGTCAGGCACTACAGCCAATATCACGCGACCACATTCAGGGCGGAAAATCATATAAAACCAGAGTTTCGCAACTCCAACTATTGCTAATTGCTAATTCCAGCAATTTTTACGCCAAAACGAAAAATTCAAGCGAAAACATTTGGCAAGTCTAAAAATCTGTTGTATATTGCGAACAAACTCAAAAAAAATAATATGTTTATGACCGTAACAACTATTACATTGAGAACAACTCTCTCATTATCATTGTTGGCTACAGCGGCTATGGCCGTCGCAACCGAGCCGGCCGACAGCGTGGCCACTGACAGCATCGCCGCCATCGAGAAGGCAATGTCGAAAAAGCTTGACGAGGTAACTGTAGAGGGCAAAACACACTGGCATGATGTAAAGGGCTCGACATATCTTCCGACCAAGAAACAGAAAAACGCCGCGAGCGACGCCAACGATCTGCTTGCGCGAATGGCCATACCTGAAATCAACGCTACTTTCGGGAGCTCGTCAGTAACAACCAAAAGCGGCCAACCCGTGAGTCTGTTCATCAACTATCTGCCTGCCGACCAAACTGAGCTGAAAGGTATGCGGGTAAAAGACTGTCTGCGCGTGGAATATCTCGAATCGCCGACCGATCCGCGGTTTCAGGGTGCGAGCTACGTCATCAACTTCATTATGCAGGAATATGAATATGGCGGTTACACCAAGTTAACTGCTTCTCAGATATTTCCCGCTATGTATCAAAACAGCGAATCTGTGTTTTCGAGATTCGTCTACCGCAAGATGACCTACGACGTCTCGGTCTCGGATTATAATGTAATAAACAATCATAGTGGCTCATCGCAGTACTCTGTTATGAGACTGGCCGATAAAAATGGCGAAGAATTTATTCTGCACCGCGACGAGATATTCGACAAGTCTCACATGCGCAGCGACTATATTCCCGTTTCATTTCGCGCTTCCTATAATACCGAGAAAATTCAATTCCGCAATATTATATCCTATTCTTTTACTAATTATTCGGCCAGAGAAAAAAGCGGAAAACTGATTTATTATCCCTCTTTAGGCGAGGACTATACGTTTTCGTCAAATAACCCTTCGCGAGATAATACACTGAACTATTCGGGATATTTATATGCGATGCTTCCGCGTGGTTTCGCTCTTACTTTTACCCCGTCATTCGCCTACACCCATACTAATTCCGCCTCCAAATATTTTCGTTCCGAATCTGCAATCTTAGACCGAAAAGCCCGCGAAGATGCCTACAATATAAACGGAGGGCTGTATCTTCAAAAGAATTTCGGCACAAAGCATATTGCCTCTTTGGGTGTAAGCGGAGGTGGGAACATAAACCGCCTGAAATACGCCGGGACTGACAACTTCAATGACAAATACAGCAATGCTTCTGCATCGGGAGATCTCGGTTACAAATTCCTCACACAAAAATATACTCTCAATTTTAACGGCGGATTCGCATGGGAAGGAAGCTCTATCAACGGCCACCGAAATAATGATTATTCCCCCTACGCTCATCTGAATTCCCGATGGTCGATAAACAACAATAGCAATCTGAGCATTACGCTGAGGTACGCCACAAATACCCCCGGTATCACGTCAATGGCATCCGACGTTCTCACCGTAAATGAATTTATCTATCAGACCGGAAATCCCGATCTCAAACGGTCGAGGCATTTCACTACTGATCTATCATACTTTCTCTCATTCTCTGACAATATCTATCTGTCGGCTAACGGTCTTTTTTATGAACTGTTCGACCGTCAGGCCGAAGAATATCTTCCTTACAACGGAGGCAGCCAATTGATACGGCGACTTACCAACAGCGGAAACTACATCAATGGTGCGGTCAGCGCTTCGCTCTATGTTTTTCTGCTAAAGCGGTCATTGATTTTAAGCTTCAGACCGACTCTTAATTATTCCAAGATTACCGGAATAGGAGCGACTCACCTGACTAACCCATCATTTTTCGTTCAGGCGCAATATTATTTTGGCAATTTCGGTGTCGTAGGAACAGTTATGTCGCCACAAAAAAGTTTTGCTTCGAACAACGGCGAAATCTACACACCGATATGGTTCTACAGCCTGATTCTAACATGGGGCCATAGCGACTGGAATATACGCCTATATGCAACAAACTTCTGTAACAAAAGATATCGCAACGGAACAGCCAAAATGGACTCTCCTTATTATTCTTACACCACCGAAAGCTACAACGGTTACAACGCTCACGCAAATTTTTCCGTTCAGGTCACCTACACTTTCGGCTACGGTAAGAAAGTTCAGCGAGGTAACGACACACTTGATGTGGAACGCGCCGCATCCGCCATCATGTAATATTAACCATTTTATTCAAAATGAAACAACTACTCACAATTCTCCACGCCGAAAACCGGCTGTCACCATCGGCTTTAAGCCTCGTCAAAGGGGGCGACGGCCCGATTATTCCAATATGCCGTTTAGACAATTGCTCCTATTATGAGGCGAAATGTCGTATTAACAATTGCGGTTATAACAATAAAGACTGTGATATAAACGTCTGCCAAAGCAATTGCAAAGAATTTTATTTAATTTGCAAAGAATTTATAAATCCGAATCCGAGTTGCCCGCTCGCCATGTAATCGGATAGAATATTACGCATTTAAAACAAATTCAGCGCAAACCGCAAAAAAATCAACATTTTTTGAATATTTTTTGAATATATTTTGTTTTTGTAAAAATAATTTGTAATTTGCGCCTATTAAAAGAATACCCAATTATACTGGGCCAATTATTAACTCTCAACAATTTTCAAACTATGAAGAAATTACTGACAGTTCTCCATGCTGAAGATCGCCTGTCTCCCTCAGCATTGAGCATCGTGAAAGGCGGAGATGGCGAGTATGTTTTCTGTCAAGAAAACAATTGCACCGGCAACTCAGGTTCTTGCAATATAAACAATTGTCAAGGCAACAATGCATATTGCGACAGAAATGGTTGCTCTCAAAATTTTGTAAAATTACCGAATCCTAATCCCGATCCCTCTTGTAAGAGAGAAGTAATAACGACCTGACAAAAACTACTTCTTCTGCGAGGAGTCCAGAGATTCCTCGCAGATAAACCACCTAACATACATTTGCTTATGACTCTATCTCGATACACTTATCTATTTGAGCGCGAGGGGACTAATCTGCTCTACTCTTCGCGGAGCAACAACTTTTATAAGATCCCCAGCGACTTCGCCAATCTTCTCAGCCGGATCGATGAGGTCGATGAGGCAGCTTTGCCCGAAGACGAGCGCGAGGCAATCAATGCCCTTCGCGACGCCAAGGTGATCGTCGACAGCGCCGAAGAAGACGACCACTATGTCGAAGAGCTCCATCTTGCCCATCTCATGTCGTCGATGAACAGAAGCCATGTCGGGCTGACAATTCTGCCGACAATTCAGTGCAACCTCGGCTGTCCCTACTGTTTTGAGGGGCAGAAACGCAGCGGAATGATGGATGAGGCGACAGCCGACGCCATTGTGGAGTTCATCGGGCAGCATCAGTTGGCCAAAGGCTATTCCATCAGCTGGTTCGGAGGCGAACCACTGTTAGGAATCGGAATTATGAAATATCTGCTCGACAAGCTCTCGGGACTTGACAAGCTCAAACGGACTTCTCATTCGATCGTCACCAACGGGACTCTGCTCAACGACAGTGCCATAGACCTGTTCAGGCAATATCCTCTCGACTCGATTCAGATAACTTTCGACGGTATCGAAGACGCCCACAATTCCAAGCGTTTCTTTGTTTCTGGCAAAGGAGGATCCTACGACATTATCCTCTCGAATCTCGACAGGTTCGTCAGGGAATGTCCCGACACAAACGTATCCCTGCGCTTCAATGTCGACAAATCGAACTCCGACGACTACCGCCGCTTCGCCGAGATGATAGCCAAGCGTTATTCAGGCTCGAAAGTCTCGACCTACCCTGCCCTGCTGCGCAAGACCGAGGGCTGCTCGACCTACAGCTATTTCACCATGGCCGATTCAGTGAAGTTCCACAAAACGCTGCGCAACCAAAACGGAGTGACAAACTGGTATCCCTCCCCCCAATGGAAAGGCTGCACTGCAACCTGCGCCTCGAGTTATGTCATAGGGCCAAAGGGAGAGATCTACCGCTGCTGGGAACATGTGGGTAAAGAAGACAAAATAATCGGCAATATCAAAGACGAGCACTATTCCAACCAAAAGCTCTATGTCGACTTCCTCATGCACGGCCATCCGTTCAACGACCCGCGATGCCGCGACTGCGGCCTGCTGCCGATCTGCAATGGCGGCTGTCCCGACCGTCGTCTTGCCGCCAAAGATGAGAACGACAGAGTCAATCTGTGCGATATGCTGAACCACGACAACGGCCGCGCGCTCGAAGGCTTCCTTTATGACTACTACCTGACATTAAACCGATAACTCATCAACTGAAAATCACTATGGGCACTTTACGTTATATTTCACTTAGCATATTATTGGCAGTAGCGGCTATGGCCGTCGCCACCGAGCCGGCCGACAGCGTCGCCGCCGACAGCATCGCCGCCATCGAGAAAGCTATGTCGAAGAAGCTCGACGAGGTCACGGTAGAGGGCAAAACTCACTGGCATGATGTCAAGGGCTCGACATATCTTCCGACCAAGAAACAGAAAAACGCCGCGAGCGACGCCAACGATCTGCTTGCGCGAATGGCTATTCCCGAAATCAACGCTACTGTCGGAAGTTCTTCGGTGACGACCAAAGGAGGTCAACCCGTAAGTCTGTTCATCAATTATCTACCTGCTGAACCCTCTGAGTTGAAAGGTATGAATGTTAAAGACTGCCTGCGCGTGGAATATCTCGAATCGCCGACCGATCCGCGGTTTCAGGGTGCGAGCTACGTCATCAACTTCATTATGCAGGAATATGAATACGGCGGCTACACTAAACTTAACACTTCTCAGATATTCCTCAACTGCTATCAAAATAGCGAGACGTTGTTTTCAAGATTCACCTATCGCAAAATGACCTATGATATTTCGGCGGAGACTTGGAACCACAAAAACAACCATGCAGGCACATCGCAATACACGGTCATGAAACTCACCGATGACAACGGCGTGGAATATCTTCTTCACAGAGATGAGTTATATGATAAATCACGCGGTCGCAGTGATTATTTCCCTTTGCAGTTTCGCGCAACCTATCGATCTGATAAAGTCCAATTCAAAAATACTTTTTCTTATGAATTTACGAATTATATAGCCCGGGAAAAAAGCGGTCGACTTATCTATAATCCATCGTCAGGCAAAGACTATTCATATTCGACGAATAATCCGTCTCGCGATAACACTCTCGGCTACAGCGGATACCTGTTCATAGCTCTTCCACGTGATTTTTCTCTGACTTTCACCCCTTCATTCGCATATACCCACACAAATTCCTATTCGATATATTCGCGTTCGGGTATGGACATTGTAAACCGCCACGCTCGCGAAGACGCTTATAAAGTCAGGGGAAAATTACGTGTCCAAAAACCATTCGGAACAAAACACATCCTTTCGTTGAGTGTCGACGGAGGCGATAATATCAACCGACTCAAATATATCGGGACAGACAATTTCGATGACAAATACAGTATGGGACTTGCAATTGGAGAAATAGGCTATAAATTCCAATCATCAAACTTTTTCGCTGATTTCGACGGCGGTTTCGTCTGGGAAGGCAGTTCAATCAACGGGTTTAAAAACAACGATTATTATCCTTACGCTCATCTTAACTCGCGATGGTCTATAAACGACAAAAGCAATTTTAGCCTATGGTTTCAATATGCCACCTACAGCCCTGGTATTACGGCTTTGGCATCTGACGTCCTTAGCGTTAACGAGTTTATTTATAAGACCGGCAATCCTGATCTGAAAAATTCAAGGCACATAACACTGGATCTTTCATACTTCAGTTCATTCAGCGATAACATCTACCTATCGGCAAACGGTTCATTCTATGAGCTTTTAAAACGCCCTGCCGAAGAATATCTTCCGTATAACGGAGGAAGGCAGCTTATCAGACGAGTCATTAACAGCGGCAACTTTTATCAAGGAAATATCAATGCCGAACTTAATGTATTTCTGTTCAATAAAAAGGTGCTATTAAGATGCGCTCCGGCTCTTTCATTCTACAAAACAACAGGAATCAACGCCAAAGATCTGACAACTCCGTCACTATTATTTTCTGCCCAGTATTATTTTGGAGACTTTGCACTTTTTGGTTATGTTATTTCCCCGAAAAAGACTTTTGAGTCAGGCAATGGCGCAATATATACTCCACGATGGTTTTATAGTCTCATTCTGACGTGGGGACACAACGACTGGAAAGTACTGCTGCGAGCTACCGACTTCTTCAACTACGGATACCGTGCCGGCACCTCAGTAATGAATTCTCCTTACTATTCCTATACTAATGAGATATATAACGCATTTAAAGCTCATGCCGGGGTGTCAATTGAAATAACCTATACTTTCGGCTACGGTAAGAAAGTATCGCGAGGTGACGAAAAACTTGAGTCTGAACGCGCTGCATCCGCCATCATGTAATATTAACCATTAATCAATTATTCACAATGAAACAGCTACTCACAATTCTTCACGCCGAAAACCGGCTGTCACCATCGGTTTTAAGCCTCGTCAAAGGAGGCGACGGCTCTTTACATAGTCCATGTCAAAGAAATCTTTGTCAGTTACACCTTAGCATTTGTAAAATAAACGCCTGTCAATTTAACGATTGGGATTGCGACGATAACGTCTGCCATACCGATTGCAGTACGGTGTGCCGCAAAAATTGCCCTCCTAACAGGATATGTGATCAGAATCTAAATCCGGATCCGAGTTGTCCGCTCGCCGTGTAATCGGATAGAGTATTTACAAAATGGCGCGACGGTTCCATCATATTCAGCAGCGCGACAGCCGGCAGTGCGGGCCGGCCTGTCTCGCCATGATCGCAACGGCCATGGGGCGCGAGACCGATGCCGAAGATCTGGAGGCGCTGTGTCAGACAACGTCGGAGGGCATTTCGCTGAAAACAATCGCCGACATAGCCCGGATAGAAGGCATAGAGTCGGCCGCGGCCACCGTCACGCCCGAGCGCCTCGCCGAGCTGCCTCTGCCCTGCATTCTCCACTGGGACAACAACCACTTCGTTGTGCTCTACGAGATAACCCGCAAGGGACGCTACCGGGTGGCCGACCCGGCGGCGGGGAAGGTGAGCTACACGCGCGAAGAGCTGACGCGCCACTGGGCGCGCCCCGAAGATGGGGGCCGCGGCGTCGCGATGTTCTTCGAGCCCGGGGAGCTGTTCGAGCCGCGCAAGAAAACACGGGCAGCGTCGGGGCGAAAGGCGCTGAAGTTCCTCACCGGCTACGTGAACCGCTACAGGCGCTATTTCATACACATTCTTCTCGGGCTCGGCCTGGGTTGCATCCTTCAGCTGATTTTCCCCTTCCTGACCCAGGCAATAGTCGACCTCGGCATAGGCCACCGCGACCTCGGCCTGATCTGGCTGATTCTGATAGGCGAGCTGTTCATTGTCGGCGGCCGCACGCTGACAGACTTCCTGCGCCGCTGGATTCTGCTCCATATTTCGGAGCGCATCAACATATCGCTGCTGAGCGACTTCTTCATAAAGCTGCTGAGCCTGCCGATGCACTATTTCGACAGCAAGCAGCTCGGCGACCTCATGCAGCGGATGAACGACCATTCGCGCATCGAGGCGTTCCTGACCGATCAGGTTCTGTCGACGCTGTTCTCGATTATCAGTTTCGGGGTTTTCAGCGTAGTGCTGTTTATCTACAGTCCGCTGATTTTCGCGATATTCATTATCGGCGCCTCGCTCCAGACGCTCTGGTCGACAGCCTTCCTGCGCCGCCGCCGGCTGCTCGACTATGAGACCTTCAAGGTCGCGGCGCGCAACAATTCGCTGACCTACGACTTCCTGACCTTCATGCAGGAGATAAAGCTTCAGGACTGCGAGCAGCGGCGCCGCTGGGAATGGGAAGACCTTCAGGCCGACCGCATAGCCGTCAAGATGAAATCGCTGAAACTCACCCAGACTCAGGAGGCCGGCAGCATCTTCATCAACGAAACGCGCAATATCTTCATAACGGTTATGGCCGCGGCAGCCGTGATAAGCGGCGAACTGACACTCGGCGGCATGATGGCGGTGCAATATATGGTCGGACAGCTCGGCAGCCCGCTGGCGCAGCTTCTCGGCTTCATGTTCTCGCTTCAGGACGTCAGGCTCAGCCTCGCGCGCATCGGCGACATCCACCGTCAGGAGCCCGAAGATTCGGCCGTCGACCCCGAAGCGCCCGTTCCCGACGGCGACATCGCCTTAAGCGACCTCATGTTCCGCTACGACCGCCATTCCGACGTCCCCATTCTCGACAACCTCAACATAACGATTCCCCGGGGAAAGGTGACGGCGATCGTAGGCTCGTCGGGCAGCGGAAAATCTACACTCATAAAACTTCTATTAGGCTATTACAACCCCGAGGCCGGAGCGATACGCGTCGGCGACACCGACCTGCGCGGCGTCAGCCGCCGCGAGTGGCGCCGCCGCTGCGGAGTGGTGATGCAGGACGGCGTCATCTTCGGCGAGAGCATAGCGCGCAACATAGCCACGGCCGACGCCGACATCGACCGGGAGCGTCTCGAAGAGGCCGCGCGCATGGCCTGTATAGACAGCTTCATAAAAGATCTGCCGCTGGGCTACAACACGATAATCGGGCGCGACGGCGTCGGCATAAGCCAGGGGCAGCGACAGCGCATTCTGATTGCCCGCGCGATCTACCGCCGGCCGTCGGTTCTCGTGCTCGACGAAGCCACAAACTCGCTCGACGCCCTCAACGAGAGCCACATCGTCGACAACCTCCAGAACTACTACCGCGGACGCACGGTTGTCGTCGTGGCTCACCGCCTCTCGACGGTCAGAAACGCCGACCTCATCATAGTCATGGACGGCGGCCATATCATCGAATCGGGAAACCATCAGAGCCTTCTGGAGCGAAAAGGAACATACTATAACCTCGTCAAAAGCCAGCTGCAACTCGACTCATGAAAAAGAAGAACGACCAACAGATACCGCCGGTTCTGTCGCCGCGCATATCGGCAATGCTCGGGAAACTCCCGCGCCGACTCCTGACAGCCAACCTCATAGCCATCGCAGTCATTCTCGCCGCGATAGTAGCCGTAGCCGTGCTGATGCCCTACCCCCACGGCCACGGCGAAACCATCGCCTCCCACCTCCTCTCCCGCTGCCACGGCTCTTTCATTTAAGCCCCAAAAAGAGACATATCTTCCCTTACCCGGTTCA
>ERZ836877.392-NODE-392-length-76404-cov-23.387222_pt1 | contig 76404 bp, 64 predicted proteins | sample MGYA00519469_ERZ836877 | MGnify/ENA primary metagenome ERZ836877 (study PRJEB31850, sample SAMEA3708809) | human gut metagenome | biome: human gut; feature: human-associated habitat; material: faeces | place: China | collected 2014 ...
CAAACCGGAGGATGTCGTCGTCGAACGTCGTCACGGCTCCGCTGCGGCGCAACCATGTGACCGAAATCAAGGGCCGCTTCTTCACAACCGACGCCCAGGGCGGGGTCGGCGTAAACCCCGGATTCAACGGAGAATATAACGTAGAGATAAAATAATATCAGCATACGACGGGCGGCCGCGCAATGATCGCGGCCGCCCGGCTGTTATGCTGACTGATGATATATAAGCGGCTTCAGAAAGCTACCGACGATTCGGTGGGGCCGACTTTGATAACCACATTTCCCGTGGCCACAAAGGCTTTTCCGAAAGAGTATTCGCCTGAATCTTCGTCCATTGTTGCCGGATAGGTGGTCGCTGTGTCGCCGATTTTAACTCCGACATAGAAGTTCTCGCTGTAGTTGTCGTAGACGGTCATATAGAAAGTGGCGTCTTTGTCCATGGTGAATCCTTCGCTGAAGTTCCAGTCCCAGTTTGTGGAGCTGCTTACGCTGTACTGGTCTTCGTCGAAGTGGGCGATCACGGTCACTTTGTCTTCCGACGATATATCTTCGTAGGTGACAGTCACTGTGACATCCTCTGCCGGCATTACGAACGATCCGTAAGGAACATCGAGCGTCACGGCGACATCTTTGCCGGAGGCTGTTGTTGCTTTTACCGTCGAGATCTTTTTTCCGACAGGCACCTTCATGGCGAACTTGACGGTCTCTCCTTCGCCGTAGACAGGCTCGTCAAAGGCAACCTCCTGCTGAGAGCTGATTTTCCACGCTCTGACGCAGCTGACCGAGGCTGTCATCGAAGTAGCCCCTTCGCTGATTGTGACATGACAATAGTAGGGAAGATTCTGATGGTTCGGGCCGTAATAGACGAAGTCGAACGAATGGCCGTCGTCGGTTGTGGCCTTGGCCGGTTATGCGCACACTGACGTCGCCGGTCACGTTCTGATAGTCTGGGCGGATGCTGATATTGAAAATTGAAGAGTTGGCTCTGATGATGTAGATTCCGGCGGGGAGAGGCCCGAAGTCGAGTTCGATGCGCTCGTCGGCTTTGCCGGCGAAGTGGATGCGACCTGAAGTCTCGGCGGCCATGTATTTTATTTCTGAAGTCCCTGAAATAGTGACCATAGCTCCCTGCGAGGCTATGGTAAGCGATCCGGCTTCGGTCGCAGGAGTGTCGACAGCCGAGTCGAGAGTGAACACGATAGTCGAGATGTCGTCGATATTGAAGCTCTGCGCTCCCCCGTCGGCTGTACCGACAGTCATCTTCGACTGGTCGGCGCTGAAGGTTATGCGCGTTGCGGTCGTATGGTCTGCTCGGCACTGTTGAATATGTCGAGCAGTTCGCTTTGACGGTCGGTGAACAGCTGAGGGCTTGAGGCCCCGGCTGTCGGGGTCAGTGTCAGAGATATGACAATAAGGAGAAAGATAATTATGCGTCTCATTTTGCCGCATTAAAGGTAGCGAAAAAATGCGACCCGACAAAATGGTGAGCGGCCGCGGGACACTCCGCGGCCGCACTATCGGTTGCCTGTCTTGTTTTTTTCAGAGGAAAGCGGGAGCAACGTAGCGGGCGAGCGCCCATCCGCCGGCGATGAGCCATACAAACAGGATGAACGCCAGAATAAACGGCTTGGCACCGGCTTTCTTGAATTTGTCGATGCTTGTCTCTGCTCCCAGTGCCGTCATGGCCATGGTGAGCAGGAAGGTGTCGATATATTCGATTATGTCGAGAACCGGCTGTGAGAGAAATCCGAACGAGTTGAATATGATAATTCCGAGGAAGCCGAGGGCAAACCATGGTATGGCGATCTTGCCCCCCTGAGCTGTCGTTCCGGCCGAACGGGCTTTGATGGCAACCCAGTAGCCCAAGGCGAACAACACGGGGATAAGCAGCATCACTCGTATCATCTTGACGATGATGGCGACGTTCGACACCTCTGTTCCCATGGCGTTGCCGGCGCCTACGACGTGGGCGACCTCATGGAGCGTCGAGCCGGTATAGATACCCATCTGGTTGGCGTCGAGGCCGAGCCAGCCGGCGCGATACATTATAGGATAGAGGAACATCGATATTGTTCCGAAGATTACGACCGTGGCGACTGCGACGGCTGTCTTGTAGGGCTTTGTCTGGATTGTCGACTCGGCTCCGAGGACTGCGGCGGCGCCGCAGATTCCGCTGCCTATCGATGTCAGCAGGGCTATGTCGGAGTCCATCTTCAGCAGCTTGCCTATATAGATGCCGCCGATGATTGTCACCATAACTATTATTACGTCAACCATTATGCCGGCAACGCCGACATCCATAATATCCTGGAAGGTCAGACGGAAACCGTAGAGTATGATGCCCAGGCGAAGCAGCTTCTTGGAGCAGAACTGAATGCCGGGCACCCATGTCTCAGGCAGATGGTTGCGCAGCGAGTTGGCGTAGAGCATACCGAGTATGATACCTATTATCATCGGGCTGAACGACAGCTCTTTGAAAATTTGCGCTCCGCCGATATAAAATGCGGCGCACGAGAACAGTCCTATCAGAAGGACGCCGTGAAGCATATTGGCGCGGGATGATTTCATGTTTGTCAGGTTTGTTGGTGTTAATGATAAAGTTTTGTGAGTTTTTTATAGTAAGTATCTGCGTTAAAACGCGATATGGCGTTGTGCGATATGGCGTTGCGGTCGAATGTCATGTTCCACAGGCGTTCGGTCGCTTCCGACAGGGCGCGCGGGTTGCCCGATTCGAAGATGTCGCCGCTGACTCCCGGCTCGATGAGCTCGGGAATACCGCCTATGTCGGCTCCGAGGGTGGGGGTTCCCATGATCTGGGCTTCGATAACCGAAAGCGGATTGTTTTCGTAACATTCCGATGGCAGAACCATCATTCGGGCGCGGCCGACAAGAATGCGGACGTCAGCCGGAGTGCGGAACCCGGCGAACACTACGTTCTGTCCGGCTTTCGAGCGCAACTCTGCTTCGAGCGGGCCGTTCCCGATGAGAATAAGCCGGCGCGAATTCATTGCCGCGGCCTCGACGAGTGTGCGCACCCCTTTTTCGCGCGACAGGCGTCCGACATAGCAGTAGTATGGCTCTGCGGTGAGTTTGTCGATGTCGGCCGACGTTGTCTCGTTGGAGGCAAGCCATCTGTCGGTATCGATGAAGTTGTTGAGCACAGTCAGCTTTGCCGGGTCAAAGCCTCCGGCTTTCATATTTTCGGCCATGAAGGCGCTCGGACAGATGAACATATCGACAGCCCGCTCAAGGCGCCGGCGGCTCCAGTGACGGGCCTCACGGTAACCTACGGCCGACTGCAGTTTCGACCCTTTTATGCAGCTGTAGTCGAGACAGCCACGCTTGTTGTCGCCGAAACAGCGCTGGCAGGGATTCATTCCTCCGAGCATGCAGTCGTAGCGCGGACAAAGAAGCTTGTAGTCATGGAGAGTCCACACGGTTCTGATGCCTCGCGCATGGGCCAGTTCGGCTATGACGGGTGAGAGATGGGTGTGGATATTGTTGAGATGGACAACGTCGGGAGAGAAATCGTCGAGCAGCGCCGAAAATTTGCGGCGAACTTCGCGCGATCCAAACGGACGGGTCAGCGCCATCAGGCGTGTCATGTTCTTCGGGAAATACTTCTGCCATGGGGTCGGAAGGTTTTCGGGATAGTCCATGGCGAAAACCGCCACTTCGTGGCCCCTGTCGCGAAGCATTTGCTCGAGATTGAGGGCATATATGCAGTCGCCTCCGCGACGATAGTAGAATTTGTTGGCTATCAGTATCTTCATTTGCGATAAACTTCAACTATGGTGTGGGGCGAGTAACGCTCTCCTTCTGGAGGAAGTTTCATGTAGTCGCCGTAGATGGCTCTCAGGTAGGTGTCGTAACCGGCGATGGCCATCGCTTCGGTATCTTCGAATCTGATTCTCCTGATATTCTCGAAAAGGGTGCTTTCGAAGATGTCGCGTGAGCCTATCGTACTTCCGGCATATCCCGAAAACTTCGCGCCCGGTTGTCCGCCGCGCATCTTCCTGTCGATTTTCAGGGCAAGACTGCGGGCGCTGAAAGGGAGCGACACCATTTTCGCCGCGATTATTCCGATTTTCTTGGCAAAGGAATTTTTTTTGGTCGGCCTGACGATTTTCGAGCGGTAGAGAAGTTTCAGCCTCTTCATGGCGTCGACATACCGGGCGCTTTCGATACGGCTGTCGAAGAGCGGATCGATAGGAAATATGTCGATATTTATGCCTATGGGCTTCGTGGTGCTCTTTTCGACGAGCACTGTCGAGGTGTCTTCAATCTTGGCGTAGACGGCCGCATAGCTGTTGTCCGAGGCAAGGCAGTGCAGTCTCAGGCCGGCCGGCGCGGTGCTGTTGAATTCGTCGGTGAGGCGGTCGTAGTCGGCGCGCGGCATCAGCAGGTCGATGTCGTCGTCCCAGGGGATGAAGCCCCCGTGGCGCACGGCTCCTATCAGCGAGCCGTAGGCCAGCGAATAGCGCAGTCCGCGCTCGCGGCAGAAACTGTCGACCGCGCGCAGAATGTCGAGCTGTATCTTTTTTATGTCGGAGAGTTGTAGCGGTGTCATTGGCCGATGCAGCTTATCCCCCAGTCATAGACTTTCTTCATGACCGGCACGGGGAAGTTGTTTTTAGCGGCGGTGTCGATGATGAACCGCAGCCCGTAGGGGAAATCTTCCGTGAAATATCTGTTTGAGAAGTCGGGGACGAATCTGCCCGGTTCTGAAGCAGGCTTCATGGGCGCGGCAATATTGCGGAACGCTTCGATAGAGCGGATTTTGGCCGTCAGGGTGGCGGCGTCGCAGACTTCGTAATAGTCGGTTATCGACGGAACGGCTCCATCTTTGATGCCTATATGTTGCAGCAGGGCCTGAAATTCCAGATCCATGTCGATGAGCAGCTGTGCGGCTTCGGTTGTCCAGCCTTCGTAGAATTCGGGGACTTTGTCGTAGGTCATGCCGGGGCGCCACGAGCTCCAGAGCGTGTAGAGTCGCGAGGGATGGAGAAGCGGGTTGCTGTTTGAGAGCGCTGCCTCATAGAAGCTGTCGAGAAGTTCCGTCGGAGTCTCGAAGAGTCTTTCAAAAAGGGCCAGGAGTTCTTCGGCGTGTTTGCTGTCGCAGCCCGTGACGGCGAGTTTCAGCAGGCTCTTGTAGCCTTTAAGCTCGGCACTCTTGCCGTATTCGGTTATGCGGCTTATGAACGGCACGCGCTGGAATCCGAACAGCGTTGTCGACTCAGGCAGTGTCTCCATGGCCTCGAAGAAGAACCCCGTGTTCGATACGATCGACCCTACGGGAACGCCCCGGCGCAGCCACGGTTTTATTTTCTTAAGCTCGGGGGCAATCGCGAATCCGGGGAGGCAGAGAATAACAATGTCGGCCTCGGCCACAGCTTCGGCGGCATCGGCCGTCACCCGTGTAAACCGTCCCGCAAACAGTCGTCCGTGGCTGTCGGTCACTTCGACGGTGTCGCTCCAGCGTTCGGGGCGACGTGTCATGACGGTTACTTCGCAGTCTTTTCGGGCGGCAAGAAATCCGGCCGTGACATGGCCGAGATTACCCCCTCCGCAAACACAGATTTTCATTTTCCGAATTGTTTAAGAGCTTCGATAAGACGTGAATTGTCGGCATGGTCGCGCACGGCGATACGCAGGAACTGACCTCCCTTGAGTCCCCCCTTGTCAGAGCAGTCGCGCAGCAGAATATCGTGGCGCTTCAGTGTGTCGATAACTATCTCGCGCGCTGTCAGCGGTGCTTTGATCTCGCAGAGGAAATAGTTTGCCTGTGAGGGGATCACTCGAAGGAAAGGAATCTCGCGCAGCCGCTTCTCGAAGTCGTTGCGCTCGGCGATGAATTTGTCGCAGGCGCGGAAGTAGTCTTTCTCGTATTTGGTGAATATCTGCATGAAATATTCGGCGAACGAGTTGATGTTCCAGATGCTCACCATCTTTTTGATTCGCGCGATTAGGGTCTCGTCGGCCGAGCAGAGTATTCCGAGACGTATGCCGGGAACGCCGTAGCTCTTCGAGATACTTTTCATGACTGCCATCGTCGGGTAGGCTTCGAGTATGTCGTCGTGGAGCAGGCTGTTGTCGCGCCAGCCTTCCGAGAAGTCGACGAAACTTTCGTCGACAACGAGCCTGACGCCGTTGTCGGCACACCAGCCGGCGAGCCTCAGAACGTCGGCCTTCGGTATGAAGTTGCCCGACGGGTTGTCGGGGTTGATGAGCATTATGGTGTCGGCCCGGTTGCGCGAGAAGAAGTCGATGAGGTCGTCGGCGCCGTAGCTGAAGTCGGGATTGTCGGGGGTGAAGGTCACCAGTGTAGCGCTGTCGCGGCGGTTGGGATATTCCTCGAAGGTGGGGCGCACTATTCCGAGCGTCCCCGGAAGAATCTCCATCAGAGCCTTGATCAGCTCGGCGGCGCCGTTGCCCGGAACGATATACTTCTCGGCCACTCCCCAGCATTTCGAGGCGAGCAGAGAGTTGACTTTCATGCCCGAGGGATATTCGGCGATGAGGGTGGGGAAGAAGGCCTGCATCTCTTCTATAATGCGCGACGAGCTGAAATAGGGGTTGACCAGATAGCAGAAGTCGAGCATGGCCGGGAACCGCCAGAAACCGCCGTAGCGGCCGTAGTATTTACGCAGAATGTGGTCTTCGTCGGCGAAGATGGCCTCGGCGATGTCGAGATCCTGCTTGTCGTCGATCTCATACCATTTCACATTGCCGACCGGAAGAGCTTTCAGATCGCCGCCGCCGAGGAAGGTTATTATGCGGAGCACGTTTTCGTAGTATTCGTTGTTGCCCAGCGCCTTCATGTAGGCGTCGAGAAACGGAATATACTTGTCGTTGAGAAATTCGCGCGAGAATTTATAGATGTTTACGGTCTTGTAGTAATCGGCGGTCTCTTCGTAGCGGAAAGCTGCTTTTGGCACGAAGTTGACGATATTGAGGTCTTCGTCGATTCTGACCATAGTGCCGTCCATCCAGCTCTCGTATTTGGCCACCAGCGCCAGGTTGGGTTGCGGATTGTCGAGAAGCAGGCTGAGCATCGTGTCGTCGAATATCAGGTCGCTCTCGAGCAGGATAGTGTCGTCGGCGCGGAGCCATTCCTTGGCCAGCGCAAGCGAGTAGATATTGTTAGTGCGGTCATAGACGGGGTTCTCGACATATTCGATTCTGAGGCCGTAGCGCTCGTTGCCGAGATATTCCCTCAGCTCGCGGCCATGATAGCCGACGACCATCACGAGTCTGTCGAGTCCGAGCGGCGCGAGCTGTTTGATCATTCGGTCGATGAGGCGCGTGCCGTTGACTTCCACCATGCACTTGGTGTTTTTGCGGGTGTATTCGCCAAGGCGCTTGCCCATTCCGGCGGCTAAGATCAGTGCTTGCATATAAGAGTTTTTTTAATTTCCGTAAAGACAGAGGTATCGGCGTGCGGTGACGTCGACATCATAGTTTTCGATAACATGGTTTCTGGCGCGCTCAGCTTTTTCGAGAGCATCGCCGTAGTTCGCCTTGAGGTCGGATATTTTCGCGGCGAGCGCGCGGGCATCGCCGTTGGTGAAGACATTCCCGAATGTGTCGCCCATCGTGACCTCGGCAGGCCCCTGTCCGGCGCTGACGGCCACAGGCACCCCCGCTGCCATCGCCTCGGCCACGGTCAGCGCGAAGCCTTCATTGCGCGAGGGCTGAACAAAGAGGTCGTAGTCGCGAAGATGCTGTCGCAGATACGACTGGTCGCGTTTGCCGAGCAGCCTGACGCGGTTGCCGACGCCGTGGCGCGCGATAAGCTCTTCGAGCTGTTGGCGCCCCGGGCCCTCGCCTATGAAATCCACCGACACGTCGGGCAGCATCGCGGCAGCCTCGACGAGCAGATCCTGTCCCTTTGTGGCGACATCGAGGCGGCTGACCTGAACAATCTTCATCTGACTGCCCGGAGCGTGCCCGTCGCGTCGAAGGAACTCCGAAGTCGTAATACCGTTCGCGACTACGCGGCTTTCGATGCCGTAGTTGGCGAGAAGGTCGGCGCGGACGGTCTCGGAGATCGAGAAAACCCTCGGAATAAGATGGAGATTGGTCACGTTGCCGTTCGAGCTGAAGTTGAACAGCGGAAACATGCGCCCTAAGATTCCCCGGCGGCGGAGGCGTCCGCCTGTGAGGCCGTGGACAGTCGAATGGAGGCGGCTGCGCCAGCGGCGCGCAATGAAACAGGAAATTTCGGAGCGGTGGAGGTGGATGGCGTCGGGGTTCAGGCGCCGCAGTTCGGCATTGAGCCTGAAAGCGAAATTCGGCGACAGCGAGTGGAGCCGACGCCCCAGACGGATAACCTCGACAGCCTGATCGAAGCGGCTGAGCAGCATCGGCTCGTTGAGGTCGTTGATAATGATGACACTGACGCGGGCTCCGGCTCGCGCCTGACAGTTGGCGATATTGACGAGCATTGTCTCAATACCGCCGATACTCAAGCCCCAGAATACGTGTGTAATCCTCATCTAACCCGCAAAGGTAGCAATTTTTTCTGTCGGCTGCAAAAAGCTGTGGCGGACAGCGGGAGATGTAGCTGATGTTATTGATGTTATTGATGTAACGGATGTTTTACATCCGAAACATCCGTTACATCCGAAACATCCGTTACATCTAATAACCTCGCTGGCTGCGCCGCGCCTTGGCCATATTCTCCTTGATGCCCCCTGAGGCAATGAATTCGGCTTCCAGCCCCTTGAGGACTTTGGCGAGCATAGCCTCCATCTGATAGATCAGCGTCAGCATTATGTTGGCTACCGTCTCATCGCTGCGGGCTTCGCATTTTTCGACAAATTCTTCGGGCCGGTAGTGGTCGCGGCTGTAGTTCCTGACCGAAACAGTGCGTGCGTCATCTTTGCCCCATGTCTCGAGTTTGTGCTGCCTGAGAAAGTCGGCATAGTCCTCGCGGAGTTCCCTTACCGACCCGCGGGAAACGCCTATGAGCTTGATGCACATCTCGGCGGAAATAGTTCCGTCGCTGATTCCTTCGACAATATTCTGTTTGCAAGAGCGGGCAGCCTGACGCATCTGGTCGACGGTGCGTGAACCGCGCGGAAGAGCGCGGTTAATGAACATCTCGGTGATATCGCAGATTATCACCGACTTGCGGTAGACGCTCCACGACGTATAATCGCCCGCGATCTTCAGAAAGCCCATTGCGATGGAAGTTTATGTTATTGATGTTATTGATGTTATTGATGTGGCTGATGTATCTGATGTCCTATATAAGTCACATCAGCCACATCAGCCACATAAGTTACATTAGCGTTCGTCGTTAATAGACGAGCTCGAAGTCGTCGAGGTAGAGCAGCGAGCCGTTGCCGCCGACGAAGTAGTCGCCGTAGCGCGAGGCCGAAGCCACTATAATGATATTCGAGACTGTCAGGTTCGGGTTGACATCGTTAAGAGGAATGGTAATTTCTACGAGGCCCGACTCGGTCGTAGCCGACGTGAAGACATGTTCGCCATAGGCGACAACATTGCTTCCCGAGGGGTTGAAGAGCTGTCGACTTGACGAGCTGGTCTTGACAATCTGCGGCCAGGTTTCGCTATTGTAGCTCATTGTCTGGTCAGTGACAAGAGCGATATAGACGATACCATTGTCGGGATCACCCTTGCTTACAGAAGGTAGAGCGCTGGTGTTATCATGCGTGATATTCACAGGCTCATATCTTGCCCATACTTTCAGGGCTTTCGGGCGAATCGGGCAGTTGAAGGGACGTCCCCAGCCGAGCACGCCGTCCATACCTTCGGTGGCAAGATATTTGCCGACGAAAATGTTGCCGGCGGCAAACTTACCGGCAAAGCTTCCGAGGCCTACGAACTGGCTGTGGAGGCAGAGTCCTTGCTTACCCGAGTGGAAATACTTGGTAGTTACCTCGGTAACGTTCTTCTGCATCTTCTGTGAGCCGTGGTTACCGCTGTCCCAGTAGAAGTCGTTGGGGTCGGCGCTGAACATGAGAGCTTTGTCGCTGTCGGTGCTTGTCTGCTCGAACGAGGCGTTGGGCAGCTGCGGCGGTGTCAGCGTGGTGAGCTCTTTGGCGGGAGAGGTGTAGCCGCCGGCCACGGCGCAATATTCGTAGGTAGTGCCGAACTTGAGATTGTCTACGGTGGCTGTCAGTGTCGTGCCGTTGTTTGTCCCGGCTACGAATGTCCAGTCAGCGGCGCCTTTCTCGCGGTAGTTGAAGCCGACATTGCCGGTCAGCTCGTCGGGCTTGACGATGGTGGCGACGAATGTCGTGGTTGTGTAGCTGACGTCGGTGGCCTCCTGAAGCTCAACAGCGGCATTGCTGAGGCGCAGCGACAGTGTTGCTTCCGATGTCTTCTCGGTGCCGTCGCCGTTGTCGGCGGCGATGAACTTGAAGGTGTGGAGACCGCTGACGAGATTATTGGTGAAGTCGGCCTCGAAATTCACGCGCACACGGTTGATCTCGCCGGCTTCATTCTTATATGTCATGAAGTTTATGCCTGCGGCGGCGAGGCGAGCGAGTGCCGATTCGCTGAGTGAGAACACGTCGGCTGTCGAGCTTCCGAGATAGTGCTGGAGGTTGGCGCTCTCGATAGTCAGCGAGCTGAGACGGTCTACGGCAGAGATGAAGACACACTTGCGTCCCATCTCGCCGGTGGCGGCTGCCTGTTCCTGGGCGATGTCGAAGTCGATACCGAAGATTTCGGGAGCGAGGGTGATGACCAGCTCATCTTCGACAACGATTTCGGACTCGTCGACAGTGATGGTGAAGAACGCACCGCCGTCGTTGAACGAGCCGGGGGTGTGGCTGAAGTTCACTTTATATTCATATCCGCCTTTGGGAGCCTCGATGTCGGCTGTCTGGCTGTAGGCGTCGCCGTTGGGGGCAGTGCCTTCGAGGGTCAGAGTCAGCTTTTCGTTGTCGGCTTTCTTAGGCATCATGAAGTAACCCTTGCGGGCGTCGTGTCCCTCGTAGGTTATGCTCTCTTCGCCGTTGGCGACGGTGACCGTCCACGTTTTCAGGGCGGCGTCGACCGATTCGTCGAAGCTGAGGCTTACGACAACGTTGGCGATATTGCACTTAACTTCGACTGCGGTAGAATTGCCGTTGGTGATTTCGAAGGGGGTGTAGCCCTTGAAATATTTCTTGTCGAACGAGGCGGCCACAGAGTCGCCGGCCCATGCCTCGGCCACGTAGCTGCCGGCGTGGAGAGTGACGGGGTCGGTCGGCACGTTGTCAATGCCGTTATACTGGCGCACGGGGCCTTCCCCCGGCTTCGTGATCCAGAGAAGGAGCGATTCGCCGTAATCGGCGCGGAGCTGGTCGGCGTCGGCGCGCGACACAACCTTGACGTCGTTGCCTATTGAAGCTGTCAGGCTGAGGGTGCCTTCGCCGTCGCGCGGCCCGAACAGGTCGTCGGCACTACACCCCGCAAGCATCATCGACGAAGCTGCCACAGCAAGCAGCCCTAATGATTTGATATTCTGTTTCATTGTCTTTGTTTCTTTTGGGGTTAGTTATTGCCTTTGCCTTCGAAGGTCAGAGTGCGCTCTTCGGTGTGGCCCTGAGCGTCGGAAACGGTGATGACGAACTTATGGATGGCCGGATAGATGTTCAGCAGCGGAATGAATTGCGAGATGTTGAACGAAACGTCGTTCTGGCCCTTGACCTGCTCGTTGCAGGGGAAGTTGAAGGGCTCGCCTCCGAGGGCGGCTTTCAGTTCGTCATTCATATCGGCGAGGTCGAACTCGAGTGTGTGGAACAGCTCCATGAGCACCCCTTCGAATTCGGCGTTGCCCGGAACAATCTTGACTTTCAGCGACTGAATCGAGTTGCCGCCTTCGGGATCGACTTTGACGTTCACGCGTCCGTCGAGTCCTTCTTTGGCTTCCATCGTCTCGGTGAAGCTCAGGGCTGAGGTTATCGCGATGGGGCCGTCGCCGATCGGGGGCTGGGGATCGTCGCCTCCGCCGTTTCCGCCGGGACGCTGGGCGTTGCCGTCACCTTTCTCATCGCTGTCGACATTGCCGTTGATGGTCTCGTTGACGACGTCGGCCACGAGGTAGAGGCCGTTGCCGAGCGGAGTGCCTTCACTCTCGCCGTCGAGAACTATGTTGCCGTTTTCATCGGGAACGCTCGGGTCGCCCGAACGGACGTCGAAGGTGATCTTGCGGTGTTGTCCGGCAGCCACGTCGTTGAGGGCTTTGACGAAGGTAACCCGTTGGTTCTTCACCGTGCCGGTGAAGGTAGCGCCGAGGGTGGTGCTCCCTTCTACAGCCTTGAAGTAGCCCGAGCGGGTCTCGTCGGGGGTGTATTCGAGATGGCTGTCGGTTTCGGAGCAGTCGATGTTGACGCGGACGTCGTCGGCCATCAGGCGGCGCAGGGCGTCGCTGTAGAACACACTGACGCGCACGTTGGCGAAGCGGCAGGTGACGGTGCCGATCTCGGTGATCTGGTCTTTGGTGACGGCGAAGCTCTTCGTGCCGGCGTAGTAGGGCTTGGCCCATGCCACATTCTCGACTTCGTGGCTCTCAACCTTGACGGTGTAGTTCTCGCCTACGGGGAGCACTACGATGTCGGCTTTCGCAACGGTCGAGCTGTAGACCTGATTGCCGTTGTTGTCGGTGATGGTGACGAGGAAGTCCGAGGTGTCGACGCCGTCGGCGCGCGACAGCTCGATCTCGTCGGTGTTGAGTTCGACGCCGAGCTCGCTGAGGTTCACGCGGCCGGTGGCATCGTTGCCGTCGAGGTTATAGTTGGGGTTGTCGTCACACCCCGTGGTCAGAAGTGCTGCGACAGCAATGGCAGCCCACGACCGTATATATTTTTTCATCTTCATGTTGACTTAGTAGTTAAGAGTGATGTCGTCGATATAGAGCTGCGAACCAATATGCTTGCTGCTTCTGGATATACTGCCGAATGATAAATTGTCACTGCTTTTGGTGAGAAATCCGCTGTCGTTTGTCGATAGGAACTTGATATAGAGCTTGGCACCTTTTGCAGCTCCGGCAGGATAGTTCAGCGCGATTGTCTTCTCGGTGTAGGCCGACGCGGGGTCGAGATTCAGGTTGCCGCTGGCAATGATTTTGCCCGAGGCGTCTTTAACCCATATCTCGGCATAGCCCTTGTCGTTGCTGTTCTTATTGGAGTATTTATATTTGAAAGAGAGCGACGACGGGCGCGATGCAAAGTCAATACCGCAGGTTAGGTCGTCGGTTGATAAAGATCCTGCTTGAGAAGAATTGCCGCCGCGGCTCTCACGGCTTTGTCCCAGATGAAGCAGACCGGCGTCAATGTATTTTATAGTGCTTGCGCTTCCTGCTGATGTATTACTGCTTCCCCAGGCGACTGTGCGGATAAGAGCGGCATTTCCTGCAACTGCGTCGGAAGTCGAGATTGTTCCGGATATACGTTGATAAGCACGATCGCCGCCTTGCGAGGTGGTCATCGGGTTGTTGGTGCCCCATACGGCGTCTGATTCCGACGCTCCTGCATAGAAAACGCTCCAGTTGCTCTCGCCTGATTTCTCATGCCATGTTTCCATTCCGTTGTTGGGGGTCTGGAGGGCGGCTTCGGTGGTGAGGGCGGCTGTGGCCTGTTTGTCAGAGACGGTGGCGCGCACGCGATAGGCGGTGCCGGGGGTAAGTCCCTCAAGACGTGCGCTGGTGCCGCTGACAGTGGCGCTTACGTTAGTCCAAGAGTTGCCGTTGTCGGTCGAAACGGCCCATCGGGCCGAAGAGGCGAGGTCGGCGGCTACTTCGTCGTTGATCGACGACAGCCTGACCACAGCATGCTTGGCGAAAACGTCGTTTTCGGGAGCTACGGCGGTGAAGTCGGGGGTCTGACGCTCGGCGGTGAAGGCCGCTTCGGTAGCTCCTACGCGGGCCTTGACTTCGACATTGCTGTAGGTGGCTTCGACCTTAAGAGTGACGTTGTAGTTGGCTGTGGCGCGTGAGGCGGGGGTTGCCGAGAGGATTTCGGCATCTTTCCATTCGCCCGAGCGGGCCTTGTAGCTGAAGCGGACGTTGTTGATGTCGCTTCCGTTGTAGTCGACCGACAGGGTTACTCTGTCGGCTCCGGCAGCGAGAACCTGCTGTCCGTTGATGCTGATGTCAGCCGGCTCGGCATTGACGGTTATCGACGGAGTGACATCGGCCTCGCTGACCTTTCCGTAGGCGTCGACAGCCTCGAGGGTGAAGGTGGCGGTTCCGGCGCCGAGGGTCGAGATGGCGTCGGCGAGATCGACAACAGCGGCTGTCGAGCCTACCTCGCTGAGGCCGCGGAGCCCGAGCGACGGAATGGCGGCACAGCCTCCGACAAGTTCAGCCTCGGCGGGCCATCCGGCCGGCAGCGCGCTGCCCGAGCTGATGAGCTTGACGCTCTTCAGTCCGCCGTGGGCTATGATGTCGAATCGTCCGTTCCCCTTGTCCCCCTCGACGATGTTGACCGTCGTGGCGGTAGCGCTGATAGCGGGCGCGGGCGCGTTGAGAAGTTCTTCGCTGAGCACAATCTCGATCGGTTCGGCAACCTGAGCGGTGTCATCGAAGGTGATTGTCAGAACGGCGTCGCCCATGTTGCCGTTGTTGAGGTCGACGCTTATATTATAGCGGTGCTGCGCTTCGGCGGTGAAGTCGACGACCTTCAGTGTGGCCGTCTGGTTCTGAGGCGTTGTGAAGGTCACGTAGAGCGAAGCTTCGCCGGCATTGACGAAGAGATCGTCGGTGGCCGACGACGGGTAGTCGAGACCGTCGGTCGAGCCGGCGGTGCGTATCGAAGCGCTGTAGGCCGTCATGTAGCTTTTGAAGGTGTCGGAATAGCTCACTGTCACGGCGGCGTTTTTCAGGCTGGTTGTCACTGCGGCGTGGGTCGACTCGTCGCTGCGCACAACAACCTGGGTTGAACCGGCGAAATAGGGCTTTTCAAATCCTTCTTCCCCTTCTGTGCCGTAGAAAGCCTCGAGCGTGTAGGTGCCGGCAGCGATTTTCTCGCCGGTGAAATCGGCGTAGCTCCACTGTTGCGACTGGCCGTTGGCGGCCACGAGGCGGATGGTGAAGTCATCGGCAGTGAGGCCTTCGACAATCTCCGGAAGCGAAGCCCTCGACGGGGTCGCCGTCAGCACTTGCCGGTCGACGTCGAGCTGAAGTTCGACAGTGCCGGTTCCGTCCGACGGCGCGAAGCTGTCGCTGCTGCAGCCGACGAGCGTCAGGGCCGAGCATAGAACGAATGCACTGTGCCAAATCTGTTTTTTCATACTCTTTCGAATTACTATATTTGATTGTAATGTGTAGATATAAATTTGCGCAAAGTTAAGAAATATTATTCATAAACATGCTTGTGAGTGCTAAATATTTCGAGAATCTTAATTTAATTTAAAATCATGCTTCCGATTAAACGTCGGGCCTTCTTTGTTGTCATATAAGCAAACGAATAAGCAAACGAATTAATTTAACTGATTAAATGATGAAAAAGAAACTGATGATTTTGGCCGTTTCGGCTTTTGCTTTCCTCGGCGTGAACGCCCAGAACAATAATAATTGCGGCAACTGTCCCGAAACGCCGTGTGCAGAGGCTCCCTGTCAGAAGAATTGCGACAAACCCTGCGGCGAGGCCCGCTGCCTGCGCCAGTTCGAAGGTCTCGGACTGACCGACGCGCAAAAGACTCAGCTTGTCGAGCTCAATAAGGCGCGCGCCGCCGAGTTCAAGGCTCTTCGCAAGGATTGTCGCGACAAAAAGAACCGGTGCGATTCCACTGTCCGTGTCGACCGCCGTGCCGCTCAGGCGAAATATCTTGCCGAACTGAAAAAGGTGCTTACTCCCGAGCAGTACACACAGTTTCTCGAAAACGCCTATCTGAACGGCGGACGTAATCTGAAGGTCAAGGCTCCGATGCGTGGCAAGCACCACGCTATGTTCGGCGACCGCAAGTTCAAGAAAGGCCGCCAATTCCGTGCGGTCAAGACCGACATGGTCAAGGATGCAAAGGGTGGCAAAGACAAAAAGGATAAAAAATAAGCATAGAGATTAGATTGGTTGAGGGGGCGCCCGCATGGGCGCTCCCTTTTCTGTCGGTCAGTCGGCGTCGTAGAGGCGCAGGCGGTCTTCGAGTGATTCGTCGACCGACAGCCCCATGCGTTGGCGCAGGCGGGTGCGGCTTTTCTTGACCGACTCGTATTCGATATTAAGGGCGGCGGCAATCTGTTTGCTCGTCATGCCCATGGTGATGAATGCGGCATGTTTGAGCTGGCTTTCCGTCAGCATAGGGAAGTCGGCTTTAAGCCGGCGCATGAACTGGGGATGGAGCTTCTCGTGGAGCTTGCGGAATGTCTCGCGTTCGAGGCGGTTGCTGAGGCTCTGGCGCACGCTCGATGTTATCTCGCGCGCTTCGTCAGTGCCGATCTTTCCGGCATCGACGAGTTTGTCGACCCCTTTGACGATTGTCTGAATGAGCCGGTCTTTCTCTTCGATGTCGATAGCGCAGGCACTCAGATGGTTGCGGTTGCGCTGAAGTTCGATCTCGGCTTTCTGGCGCGCCAGACTCGCGCGCTGGGCTTTCAGCCGGAGCGCGACAATCACGGCTATCATGAGAATCATTATCGCGGCTACCGCCGAGATGGCTATCATTCTAAGACGGCTTTCGTGAAGAGTCCGGGCGGCGCTTTCGCGCTCGATCTGGTGGCGGTATTCAGCTTTGGTTGTCTCGAGCGAGAACTTCTCGTTCTCCATGGCCATACGCTCGCCGAGGAATTCGCTGTAGTAGCCGACGGTCGATTCATAGTCGCCGCGCACATACGACATATAGCCCATCGCGTTGAAAATCATGGCTCGGGCGAGATGGTCGCTGACGCTGTCGATCTTGGCGAAGGCCATGGCGGTATATTTCCCGACGCTGTCAGCGGGAGCCGAGCTGTTGATGAAATAGTCGGCAATCTCCCCCTCGTAGGACGCTTCGGTGTCGGCATGGCCGAGTCGGCACGTGAGCCTGTAGGCTTCGAACAGATAATCGGCATTCCCCGTGTTATTATATGTGTTCTTGAGGACAAGCGGATAGAACTCCCGGTCGCTTTTCGCTATCGGGCTGCCGAGAAGGAATTTCATCAGGCTGTCGCGCTCGGCGATTGTCGATTCCCCTTCGAGAACGTTGGCAACGTTCAGGAGGTTGCGGATGCGGTAGCGCTCAATGCCGAGCCGGCTGAAGATTGTGTCGACACGCAGATAGTAACTCTTTGCGGGAATCGTGTCGCTGATTTTCCACATTATAGCGCCCAGACGCATCAGTGTCGACGCTATCATGAACGAGTCGCCGGTGGCTTCGTAGTAGGCGAGGTTTTCGAGCGACAGGGCGTGGGAGCGGTCGATCGGGAGTGTGTCGAGCGATGCCTTTATCGATATGAGCCGCGACCATTCATAGGGATTGCGTGCCGAATCAGACTTCGCCAGTGTGCTGTCAAGCAGTGCGCCGGCGCGGCGGTCGTGGCCGCGGCGGTTGGCAATGCGGGCCTGCCAGTAGGCAGTCTGCATTTTTGCGGCTTCATTCTGCGGGGTCAGATTTTCGATGCGTTTTGTCAGGCTGTCGATGACTGCCGGGTCGGCGGCATTGATATAGGCGTTCTCAAGCGATGTCGACAGGCTGTCGTAGACCGCTGTCACCGGCTGCCATCGAAACATGCTTTTAGAGCTTTTTTCGGAATGGCATGCCGACAGAGCGGCGAAAATGATTATGATGAATGCGAAAATTGTCGTTCTCATGGCGGCAAAGATAGTAAATAGCACCGAAACGGGCAAATAGCTTTATTGTCCCCTATTTGTCACCCCACCTATGGCATTCTGTTCAACCGATATTTTCTATTTTTGCGCTGTGTCATTACGCTGTCACCCCCTTTATAGAAAGCGTGGCGGCACACAAGGAAATAAAACGATTGCGAGAAAAAGTTCAGGTAGATAAAAGCACTTTTTTCGCGTCATTTCGCCCGGTCACCGATATGTCACTATCGGCGCCGGTCTTTGCGTAGCTGTTTATATTAACATTGATTAACGAATTTTGCGCCGTCGGGCGTCGCCCTTTTTTCATAACTTAGCGGTCGAGATGACAGGCTTTAAGCCTTAGATTTTCACTTTTGCTTTTATCTACCGACGGCGCGGCGGTCAAAGGATTCAGGCCGGCGATGTCGTATAACTTTTGAATCCGCAACCGATTTAATGAATTACACTACAACGGGAGCAGCGCTCTTGCTCTCTGTCGCGGCATTGGTATTCCCTGCCGCGGCGTCACAGGCATCCAAGCCGGCCTTCAATGCCTGTGTCAGCGAGCCGTCGCAGTCGGTTGGCATGTATTCCTTCTCGACAACGGAGTATTCGCCGACTCTGATCAAGCGCAACATCTATGCCAGCGGCGGTGGTATCGCAAACGACAGCTATTATTATTCCCATCATTATGACGTTATCGCCGGCCTGCCTGTCATAGAGGTGTCGAGCTATTCGCTCAAAGACTGGAGTGTCGACGACCACTATTCGAACCGCACTCTGGCGAATGTAGCCACCGACATCGCCTATTTCGCTCCGCGTGACGAAGCCTACGCCTGTTTCTCCAATGAAAGCGGCACCGGCTACCTGTTCGGAAAATACAGGTTCGGCTATTTTCTGCCCGAGAAGATCTGCGACCTCGAGAAGGCGCTTGCCGCTCTCGATTTCGACAGCAAGGGAACCCTTTATGCGATAGACTGGAGCGGCGATCTCTTCACCGTCAACACCGCCGACGGCTCACTGACAAAGATAGGATCGACCGGAGTCACAACCTCGAAAATAACGGGCGGCGCGATCGACCGTTCGACCGACACGTTCTATTATAGTGTCTACAACACCGATGAAAGCGCCATCTATACCGTCGACCTCACAACCGCCAAGGCTACCAAGCTCTATACGCTCGACAACCACGAACAGGTCGGAGGCATGTATTTCCCCGAGACCTATGACGGAGGCACCCCGGCCGCCACGTCGAATCCGACGCTGAATTTCAGCGGAACGTCGCTGAGCGGCACGATACGTTTCCGTGCTCCGCAGCGCACTGTCGGCGGCGAGCCGATCCCGGGCAAGGTCACTTATCACGTCGAAGCCAACGGAGTCGAGATCGCCACCGGCGAAACCTCATACGCCGACGGCTATCAGAGCTACGACATCGCAGTCGACAAGAACGGCCGCTATTGTTTCTCGCTCTATTTCTCGAACGACGCTGGCCGCGGCCCGCGCTCGAAAACGACCCAATATATCGGTCAGGACATTCCGAAAGCTCCCGAGTCGCCGCGCCTCAGCTATAGCAACGGCCTGATGAAAGTCTACTGGACAGCCGCGCCCTCCACAGGTGTCAACGGCGGCCCGGTCGGAACGCGCAGCTATGTCGTCACCCGCTATCCCGACGGCGCATCGTTCAACGTCGACTATTCGCCTTACAGCGAACAGTTTGTTCCGGCCGAAGAGCGCACTACCTACTATTATACTGTAGCCACCAAGGCCGGCGAACTGCTGTCGCAGCCGTCGTCGACCCCTTCGTTCGAGATGGGTACCGTAGTGCCCCCCTACGCCGAGCAGTTCCCGATTCAGGCTTCGGCTTTCTGCTATAACTGGCTGAACCAGAATGTCGATCTTTCCGACGACTATTCGACATCCAACGGTCTGCGACTGATAACCATGAATGCTCCCGAAGAGGGCGTTTTCCTGACAACTCCGAAAATCAGCCTGCGTCGCGGTCACAAATATGATATCGCCATGAAGGTACGCCGTGGTAACGCCAATTATGCCGAACGCCTCGAGATCATTGCCGGCAAAGAGTTGACAGCCGCCGGACTGATCGCCAAAAAGATCACCGACGAGCCTTTCACCATTGAGACTCCGACATCGGAGTGGGTAGACATCGCCGTGACATATCAGGCCGAAGAAGACGGCGACTATTACATAGCCCTCCACGGCCTTGACGCCGGACGAATGGTATATCTCAAGGAGTTCAGCATCAGCAAGGGTGTCGTTGCCGGCGCTCCCGGTGCGGTCACCGATCTCGCCGCCGTAGCCGATCAGGACGGCGCCCACAAGGCCACGCTGACATTCAGGCTCCCCACTGCCGACCTCGAAGGGAAACCGCTGGCCGATGCCGTCACTTCTGTCGACATCAGCCGCGACGGCACGCTCGTCAAGACTGTCACCGAGAACCTCCAGCCCGAGATGAGCGTTGTCGACGACACCGATCCCGCAGTCGGCGAACATACCTACACCGTAGTCGCCAACAACAGTGTGGGCACCGGCGTAGCTGCTGACGTGAAGGTGTTCGTCGGGTTCAATATTCCGTTTGATGTTGAATGGGTCAAGGCCATCGAAGACCCCGAAAAGCCGGGCACAGTCACTATAACATGGGCGGCCGCCGACCTTGACATCGACAACAAGCCTCTGACAAACGCCAAGATAACCTATAACGTCTATAACCGTCAGAACGAGCTTATAAAAGAAGGTCTTACGGAAACGACCTATACCACGGTGGCCTGTTCGCCCGACGCCCCGCAAGACTGGGCGCAGTACCGCATAGGGGCTGTCAGCGAAGCAGGCGAGGGTGCGCTGGCGAAGACCGTCCTCGTGCCTGTAGGCGTTCCCTACGAAGTCCCTTATCGCGAATCGTTCGAAAACAAAGACAATCCGGCTCATCTTATCGGTACGACAAGTACGAGCGTAGGCGACCGCTGGAGCATGGTCGGCGGTTTCGAATATGACGGCAAGACTGTCGATCCGGTCGACAACGACGGCGGAATGATGGGTCTCGACGCTGTGCTCACCGACGAGTGGGTCGGACTCTATACCGGAAAGATCGACCTGAAGGAGATCGCCAGTCCGGCTCTGACATTCTGGCTCTACCATTATATCAGCGTCAACGGCCGCGACAATGAAAACCGTGTGAAGGTATCGGTATGCCCAGCCGGAGAATATGATTTCACCGTTCTTAAAGAATTCCAGATAAAGGATCTCGGCGAACGAAATGCCTGGCATAAGGCTACTGTCGACCTCAGTGCCTACGAGGGGAAAGTTGTCAGACTGAGAGTCGATGTTCTGCCTCAGTCGTCGATCTACACACATCTCGACGATATGCGCGTAGCAACATCGTCGGCCTGCAACCTGACGGCTTCCGCCATCAAAGCTCCGGCATCGGTCGGCGTCGACACTCCCTTCGATGTCAGCTTTACGGTCACCAACAGCGGCGACAGCGACATGACCGGCATTACTGTCAGTCTCGAACGCGACGGCGAAGTCGTCGGCAGCAAGACGATCGACAAACTCTCTTCGGGAGTTTCGGCCGATGTGAAATTCTCGACGACTCTCGACAACTGTTCGGGTGAGAGCGTGACCTTCGCCGGCCGCGTCGAAGCCGAAGGCGACCTTATCGAACGCGACAACCTGACCGATGGCGTCCTCGTCTGGCTGCGTCGCAACGGTGTGCCCGTTCCCGGCGAACTTGCCGGAGAGCAGCAGGGCGATGCCGTAGTCCTGACATGGACTGAGCCTGTCCTTTCAGAGGCAGCTCCCGAAGCCCGGACAGAAGACTTCGAAAACTCGACAGCCTGGACATCGACAGTCGACGGCTGGAAGTTCCTTGACCTCGACGAAGCCACCATTGGCGGAATCGGCAAGAAGCAGCTCCCCGTGAGCGGACGTCAGTCGTTCTTCCTCATGGACGGCACATATCCCGCTCTCAACGACGCCAATTCGGGCACGCGCTTCCACGCATTCTCGGGCGACCTCTATCTCTGCTCTATGTATTCGATGAGAGGCAACCAGTATGTCCGCAGCAACGACTGGGCTATCACTCCCGAACTCTATGGCGGCCCGCAGACAGTTAGCCTCTACGCGTCGAGCTTCCTCGCTGATGCCGGCCAGACCCAGTATAACGAGACCTTCGAGGTTCTCTACTCGCTGACAGGCACTGAACCCGAAGACTTCATCCTCGCCGAGCGTTTCGAAGAGATAGCTCCGCAGTGGACGCGCTACGACATCTTCCTGCCCGACGGCGCCCGCTATATGGCAATCCGCGGAGTTTCGTTCGACCGCTATCTGCTGATGGTCGACGATGTCGCTTTCGCCCGCGCCGGTGCTCCCGCCCGTTCGCTCAGCCTCGAAGGCTATGACCTCTGGCGCGACGGCAAGTTGCTGACCAATGTTTCTGCTGTCGGATTCGTCGATAAGGATATCACTCCCGGCGAAACCTACCGCTATCGCGTGGCAGCCCGCTATGCCGGCGGAGAATTGTCGGCAACCACCCCCGAGACAGTCGTTGTCACGGCTCCGATGGGAGGCCTCACCGATGTCAGCGGCGCAGCGGTGACTGTCAGTGCCGCCAACGGCGTCATTACCGTGAAAGGTGGTGAAGGGCGTCAGATAAGCGTCGTCATGCCCGATGGACGCACCGTAGCACGCCGCACAGGCTCCGAAACGACCCGTATCAACGTCGCTGCCGGCGCAATCTACATTGTGACAGTCGACAGCTATGTATTCAAAGTGAAAGCTTAATACACACCAGTTATTTCGACAAAGAAGGGTGCCCCGGATCGTGGAGATTCGGGGCACCTCATTATTATTCCTGACCGGTCAATCTTTTATGGCGTTGAGCTCACGGAAACTACGAAGAATTTGCGACACTTTCTCAGTGTCAACGGTCATACCGGAATGACGAGCATCGGATGGTCGGCGAGATAGAGCAGGCGGTGGGCGATTGTCGGGTTGAAGAACCTGACTATGCTGTTTTTGCGTTTGTTCGGAACGCCGATAATGTCTACGGCAGTCTGTCCGGCTACTGTCTCGAGAAATGGAGTCAGCGAAGTCTCGGGCGGCACTTCCGAGGCGAAGGTGTTGCCCGGATAATGGCTGAGGCAGTATTGCGTCATTGCTTCGAGGCTGCTGCCTGAGGTGCGGCCGCGCGACGGTATTGCCAGAAGCGTTATGTCGTGGCCTTCAGGGCCTGAGAGCCTGAGGAAGGTGTCGAGTGCGACAATATCCTGCTGGTCGGGAGTCGTGAAAAACAATACTCGCTTGAAATTAACCTCCCTGTTTCCGACCGGAACTGTGAGCACCGGATAGCGGCAGGTGTCGAGCACCTCGGCCGTAACGCTGCCCATAGCGGCGCGCTCATGATTGCCGGCGCCGTGGGTGCCCATCACTATCAGCATAGGATTGCGCTCTTTGGCAACCTCGTTGATAACCTCTTCGGGAAGGCCGTCGACGGTCAGTGTGTCGAACGGCGCGGCCGCTATTGAGCCGCTTTTGATCTGCTCGCGCACTCGCGCTGCATATCGGCGCATCAGGGCGTCGATGTCGGCGGTCACTTCGGCGGCGGCTTCGGCGGCTTCGGGAGTCTCGCCGAAGTCGAGATCGTCGCTCAGCGCGTCGACAGGCTCGGAGAGCGATTGCGACAGATAGGCATGAAGCAGCAATACACGTGCGCCATGGCGTTCAGCGAGGCTGAAAGCTGCTGCCAGTGCGTTCTCGCCTGCGTTCGAGAAGTCGACGGGAGCGATTATCAGCTTGTTGTGTTTCGCTTTGTCTGACGACGCTTCAGGATTGAAGATGTCGGGATTCTCGATAATGCGCAGAGCTTTGGGAAGATCGCGCTCGTCGATTCTGACGCGGACTCCGGCATTGACTCCGGGTTCGGAGAGATTGACGTTCTGCAACGCGGCGGCTATGCCTTCGCTTTCGAGCAGAGACTTGAGCCGGAGGGCATAGCGGAATGTATGGATTGCGAGGGTTATCTGTGGCATCTCGGCTTGTCGATATGCCGCAATCGCACGCTCGAGGGTTTACCTACAGGCCCCGGCGTGCGATTGAGGTGATGGGTTGATTTCAGATGGATATAATTAGTCTTGTTTCTGACCTTCGAGAATTTCTACTGCCATGTCGTAGATAGTGGTGTCGTCGAGGACAACTATACCTCCTCCGGGGCCCGGCTCGATGTGGACACCACAATTTTTACCAAACTCATAGTTACTGCCGCCGAAATAGTTGCGGACTGTTTGCGGGGTCACGTTGAGCTTGTCGGCGATTTTGCTGATCGAGCCGTCGGGGAGGCTGTCTTTGATGCGACGCAGGTCGTTGAATGAGATGGTCTTTGTCATGATATTATAGTATTTGGTGTGACTGAGTTGTTAATGATTGCTCTAAAAGTAGGCACTTTTTGCGAAGTATGCAAGCAAAACGCAAAAATATTCTTTATGTTGTAAAACACATTTTCGGTTTTTGCTTAAAAATCAATGCCTTGTGGCGACAATGCGTTCGGCGTCGGCTGAATTCAGCCATGCGCGGTGGGTGTTGTCGATGCGCACGTCGAGCCATGTCGATGTCGCCGAGTCGGCTACCGCGACGACCGAGTCGAGAATTTCGACGCGCGTTCCTTCGTGGAGCAGCATAGCTTCTTCAGAGCGCGAGGCCGGATGTCGGGGCGACGTGCTCAGAATAGTCGATTTTGCGGTAATGATCGCTGTTGAGGTGTCGGAGGCGAGATTTGCCGCATGACAGGCGAAGATGGCGCATATCGCGGAAAGGAGCAGCATGATGCCGCCGCCGAAAAATCCGGTTTTGCGTATCATTATTCCGTCGGCAAAGAAATAGAGACCTATGCCGGCGGTGAACAGAGCGAAGGCTGCGAAGGCCAGCCATGCCCATGTGTTGGAATGCATCGCGAGAGCCGCTGCGTCGTAGGCGTTGCCCAGGAAAGTTCCGCGCTCGCCGGGCTTGTCGGTTATGCGGGTGTTGACGAAAGCGAGATTCGCGCGCGCATCGCTCATCGACGGGTCAAGGCGCAGGGCGCGTTCGTAGTTGAGCACCGCGCGGCCCAGATCGCCCTGACGGTAGAAGGCGTTCCCAAGATTGTAGAGCAGTTCGGCCGACGAGCCCTCTTTCAGGGCTGCCGAATAAGCGGCGACGGCTGCCTGATAGTCGCCTTTCGAATATGCCGAGTCGCCTTGCTCGGCCAATGAGGCTGCCTTGAGAGACATTGAGCCTGCGCCGATAATCAGGACGGTCAGAAAAATAAATATGCGGTTCATTTGGCGTTTCGTGATTTGAGGTTTTCGATGTCGGCAATCACAGCTCCTGCGCGGCGGAAAACATCGTCGAGAGTGGCCGGAGTCTGAGGTGTGTAACGGGCCATCTCGCAGCTGTCGATTACGCCGAGGACCGAGGCGGTGAGTTCGTCTGTGGCCCCGGCGTTGCTCATGGCTTCGGAGATGGTCTCGCGCGAGAGCTGACCGGCGGCGATGCCGAATTTGTCGGAGAGATAACCGTTGACAGTCTTCAGAATCTCGGCATAGAATGCCTCGCTGTTGTTCGCTTTCATGCGGGCCTCGGCTCGCGCCAGTCCGGCTCGCGCCGTACGTCCGGCACGCGCCAGCCGGCGTCCTTTGATGTCGGCGTTGAGAGTCAGGCGCCTGCGGTTAAGAATAATGACAGCGGCCATTCCTGCGGCCAGCAGAATATATAGGAGCCAGTAGAAGAAGCTGTCGACAACGAGCGTGTGGCTCTTGCTCAGCTTTTTCTCTCCGAGTTTGATGTGGAGTATGTCGGAGTTCTTAGACTCTATATCTTTTTGGTCAGCCGAAGTTGTCGGGGCTGTCCCCTTGGCGACTTTCAGGTCATACGAGGGTGTGGTAAGGGTGACATATTTGCCAGTGGCCGGATCGAAGTAAACGAATTTGTCGGCGCCGATCGTGAACGAGCCTTCGGTCTGCGGCACGAAGGTATATTCTATCGTCATCTTGCCGCTGACGTTGGTGGCTCCTGCTGTGGCCTCGATGTTCGACTTCGGGGTGTAGACCTCGAACTCATCGGGGAAGTCGATGTCGGGCTCTTTGAGATATTTGATGTTGCCCGTGCCCTCGATGGTGTAGATGAGCGTTGCGGGCTCATGTGAGCGGAACCGGTTGCCGACAAGGCGGCTGCTGACGGTGAACTTGCCGACAGCACCGTTGAATCCTTCGGGTCGCGGTTGTGGAAGAGCCTTGACGTCGAGTGTGGCACTGTTCGAGCTGACGGTGATCTTCCGCTCCTGAGGCTGGCGGATTGTGGCGAAGCCGCCAAGATTCTGGGTAGTATACTGAACGACGTCGATGTCGTAGTTTCCGGAATTGATTGTCAGGCGACCGCTTTTCTGCGGGAAGATGATGCACTTTTTCAGGACAGCGGTGTAGTAGCGCTGTCCGTTATACATGTCTCCGACGTTGAGAGTAGGCTTCAGGGGCACTTCTTCTATAAGGAATCCGTCGAAACTCGGCTGCTTTGTCGGAATGAACTGCGATATGTTGTATTTGGTGTAGAGCTTGATGACACATTCAACGGGCTGCTGCTCGTAGACGCTGTTGCTCGACAGAATTATGCGGACAAACACGTCGTTCTTGCCGACACCTCGGTCTGAGCCCTGAGTGTCGGGATCGTAGATGTCGACCGGTCGGCTCGATGCCGGTGCATTGGCCTGTGCGTGGGTCTCTACGGTAAATTTACGGGCCGACGTGGTCAGGCGTTTGCCGTCGACCATAATGGAGGCGGCGGGGATTGTGAATGTTCCGGCGCGGTCGGCGCGGTAGGTGTAGGTATATTCGGTTCTCGAAGCCGACTGGGCTTTGCCGTTGACAACGGTGTAGCTGCGCGATGTCGACACGGCCGGGCCGTAGACGAAGGTGCAGCCGTTGATCTGGCTGACGCGAATGTCCGAGCCCTCGGCATTGTCGAGGCGGAAGGTGACGGCGAACTTCTCTCCCTCGACAACACGCCGCGGGGGTACAAGGCTGAACGATGCCGCCACGGCGCTTGCTGCCGTCGCCCATAGAATTAACAATAATATGTTGAAACGTTTTGCCATCTCTTGAATCTGAAGGTGAGGGTTATATCGGAACTCAGGCTACCAGGGCTTGGTGACGACCCGGCGGCCGGCCGCTCCCTTGCGCTTTTCGGCTTCCTGGACGCGGGCGCGGGTAGCGGCTTCTTCGTTCTCCATGGCCTTGAGGATTTTCTCGGCGTTTTCGGGACTTATTCCGCCCTGCGGCTGCTGGGGCTGTTGCTTCTGGTCGTTGTTCTGAGGGGGTTGCTGCTGGTTCTGCTGATCCTGTTTCTGCTGCTCCTTCTCTTTTTCCTGCTCCTTGTTGTCTTTGTCCTGATTCTTGTCTTTGTCCTGATTCTGGCTCTGACTCTTCTTGAGCTGGGCGAGGCGCAGGTTGTCGCGGGCGTTGTCGTCGTCGGGATTGCGGCGAAGCGCCTCTTTGTAGTATTGGATGCTCTGATCCCACTGCTGGCTGTTGAAAGCCATATTGCCGAGATTATAGGCGGCGTAAGAGGCCAGCCGGTTGTCAGAAGCTGTTGTAATGACTTCGTTCAGCAGTTTTGCGGCCTCGGCGTTGAGCTTTTTGCCGGATTCTCCCGCCGTTGCCTGCCTGATGAGGCTTGACGCGAGGTTGTAGGTCGCGGCCATCGAGGCCGGGTCGGCCTGAAGCGCTTTTTTGTAGGCCGCCTCGGCGTCGCTGTAGCGCTTTTCGGAATATGCTTTGTTCCCCTCGGCGATATGGCGGCGCAGCGCACGCTGGGCGGCGTCGTCGGCAAAGACGGCTACGCTGACTGCCATGGCCATTATCAGGAATATGAGACGTTTCATTTGGTTCGGGGTTTGTTGGAGGTGAAGAAATTGAATTTCGTCAGCCACGTAATCTTGCGTGTCGGCGTCAGGGCGTCGATAATCATAAGAATCAGCGCCAGAACGGCGAAAGCCGGGAACTGCTCGCTGGCGGGCGAGAAGGTCGTGCGCATGAAATCGGTCTTCGCGAGTGTGTCGAGCTGCGAGTTGATGTCACCTATGGCGTTCGAGCTGTTTCCGCTGACATAGATTCCTTTGCCGGCTTTGGCTATCTTCTGGGCTTCGGCGGCATTGAGGGCTGTGATGACCTGCTGTCCCTGACTGTCGGTCATGTAGACGCCCTTGTCGCGGTCAATCAGAATCGGGGCACCGCCGGCTGTGCCGAGGCCTATGATGTCGACGATGACGCCGGCATCGGCTGCGCGGGCGGCCGACTCGACGGCGTCGTCCTCGAAGTTCTCTCCGTCGGTTATGACTATTATCGCACGCCCTGTCTTGGTGTCGGGGGTGAACGATTCGAGGGCCATGTCGATTGCCGAACCTATGGCTGTGCCCTGTGTCGGAACCATCGTTGTCGACACGGAGTTGATGAACATATTGGCCGACACATAGTCGGTTGTGATCGGAAGCTGCACATAGGCGTCGCCGGCGAACACGATCAGGCCGACGCGGTCGTCGCGCAGCGATCCGACAAGGCGCTCAAGCAGATGTTTGGCGCGGTCGAGGCGGGCAACGCCGCGCGGATCGTCGGTCGACGAGGCGAGCATCGAGTTCGACACGTCGAGACAGACCATCACTTCTATTCCGCGCGAAGTCTCGGTTTCGCGCGCGCTGTCTTCGAGAGCCGCTTTGGCCCGCGGACGCGCCAACACGATAATCAGGAAGGCCAGAGCCAGCAGCGCCACCGTCAGCTTCACCCACGGCATATAGCGCGAGGCGTCGGGCATCAGCGAGGCCAGAACCTCGGGGCGTCCGTAGCGGCGCAGCTTGCGGGTGCGCGCTATGTGCGACAGCCAGAACAGGGCGGCCAGAGCCGGAATGATCAGCAGCAGATAGAGCAGGCCGGGATATGCGAAGCTTATCATAGGAGTGTTTTATGGAATGGAACGCAGAAGGGTAGAGCGCAGCAGCAGGGCGCTGGCGAAAAGGATGAAGGCGGCCAGAGCCCAGGGCATATAGTCGTCTTCGGTCTGCGTAAAGTTTTTCACATCCATCTCGGTTTTCTCGAGACGGTCGATTTCTTCAAAAATTTCAGAGAGAACGCGGTTGCCGGTAGCGCGGAAATAGCGGCCGCCGGTGGTCGAGGCGATTTTCTGAAGGGTGGCCTCGTCGATGACGACCGGCATGTTGACATAGGTCAGGCGCCCGAGCATATCTTCCTGGGGATAGGGAGCCTGTCCGTTGGTGCCGACGCCGATTGTGTAGACGCGGATTCCGTTCTGTGCGGCTATCTCGGCGGCTGTCACGGGCGCCACGTTGCCGGTGTTGTTCGAGCCGTCGGTCAGCAGAATGATGCTCTTTGATTTGGCCTTTCCTTCGCGTATGCGGTTTATGGCGGTGGCGAGTCCGTCGCCTATGGCGGTTCCGTCTTCGAGCATCCCCATTCGCAGGTTATGGATATAGTTGGCCAGAAGCGAGCGGTCGTTGGTCATCGGCACGGCCGTGAAACTTTCGGCTGCGAAAATAACCAGTCCCATATTGTCGCCCTCGCGTCCGCTGACAAAACGGGCTGCGACATCTTTCGCGGCCTCGAATCGGTCGGGCTTGAAGTCGCGGGCGAGCATCGAGGTCGATATGTCGAGGGCGAGGATAATGTCGGTGCCCTCGACGCGGCTGGTGCGCCACGAGTCGTGGGTCTGCGGACGGGCAAGAACTACTATCAGACAGCCTATTGCCGCCATCTGCATGGCGAAGACCACATGGCGCATATATTCTTTCCACGAGTGGGGCAGCTTCGCCAGCGGACGAAGCGTCGACACACTCAGCGAAGCGCTGAGGTTGCGCTGTTTCCAGACATACCACGCTATCAGCGGCAGCAGAATCAGCAGAAACCAGAGGTATCTCGGATGGGCAAACATTATTTCGGAGGATTATTCAGAGGTTGTTGCGCGGCTTCGGCCGGAGCGGGAGGCAGCGGCTTTGTGGCCTCGACAAACTTTATGGCGGCGTTGAACACCTTGACATTGTCGTCGGGCAGCGGACGGACTTTGGCGAATTTCACGAAGTCGGCCATCTCGAGAATCTGATTCATCGCCGGACGCGACATGCGCGTTTCGGAGTTGCTCTCGAGTGCGTGGAGAATCTGGCCGGAGGTCATCTCCATAGCGTTGATTCCGAACCGGTCCTGAAGGTAGATTCTCAGAATCTCGGTCAGGCGCGTATAGTATTCGCGCTCGCGGCCGTTTTCGGGAAGATGCTCCGAACGGAGCTCTTCGAGCTGCTGTATGGCGAGCTCGTAGGGAGGAACAACGACTTTCGGCGTTTTGACTTCGGTTTGCTGAGGTTTCTTGCGGCGGACGACGTAGTACCAGATCGCGGCGCCGGCGCTTAGCAGAGCGAGCAGAATCCAATACCAGTAGTCGACGAGCCAGTCGGGCAGCGAGTCATACCATTTCGAGCCGGCGTCGTAGACGGGCGCATAGTCGTGGATGTCTTTCAGCGAGTCGACGTCGACAGGAACGACTTTGAGAGCGAGAGTCCCTGAGGCAATCGTGTCGCCCCCTTCGATATACAGTATCGGCGGCAGGGTGTAGAGCCCCGAGTCGAACGACTGTATGACGAGCCGGCGGCGTATCTGCCAGCGGTCGCCTCCGAGGTCGGTCGTGTCGCCGTCGCCGGGATGAAGCTCTACCTCGGCGGGATAGGCTCCGTCCTGAATGACGAGGTTGCCCGGCGTCGTTCCTGTTTTTATCAGCTCGACGTTGATTGTCGATGTCTTGCCCATCAGAATGTAGGCCGAATCGAGCTTCTGTTCCAGCTTGGCTCCGGCGCCCGAAGCCGACGGCGCCCACAGGAGCAACGAGGCTGTCAGAATTATCAGGATTTTTATTGCTTTCATTGGGAAAGGGGATATTAGCGGGCCACGCCGCGCATTCTGAACAGGGCCATAAGCGATTTGACATAGTCTTCGTCGGTGCTGACCGAAGCAATGTCGACCCGCGAGCGCTGCATGGCTTCGGTCATGGCCTGCTGGCGGTCGTACCACCAGCGGTCGTAGGCGCGCCTGACTTTCTTGTTCGAGGTGTCGATCCAGCGGTCGGCGCCGGTCTCGAGGTCGGCTACGCGCATCATTCCGACGTCGGGCAGACTGGCGTCGCGCCGGTCGTAGACCTGAACGGCTATGAGATCATGTTTCCGCGCGGCGATGCTCAGGGGACGGCTGAAGTCATGGCTGTCGATGAAGTCGCTGATAAGGAATGTCGTCGAACGCTTCTTCTGTGCGTCGGTGAAATAGCGCAGGGCCACACCGATGTCGGTTCCCGGGTTCTCGGGAGTGAAATCGAGAAGTTCGCGGATAAGGAAGAGAATATGTTTCTTACCCTTTTTCGGAGGAATGAATTTCTCGATCTTGTCGCTGAAGAAGAGCATTCCGATTTTGTCGTTGTTGCTGATGGCGCTGAAGGCTATCGTAGCGGCAATCTCGGCTATCATCTCGCGTTTTTCTTCACCGACGGCGCCGAACAGTCGCGAGCGGCTGACGTCGACAAGGAGCATGACGGTCATCTCGCGCTCCTCTTCGTAGACTTTCACGTAAGGGTGCCCCATACGGGCCGTGACGTTCCAGTCGATGTCGCGGATGTCGTCGCCGTATTGATATTCGCGCACCTCGCTGAAGGTCATGCCGCGACCTTTGAAGGCCGAGTGGTATTCGCCCGCGAAGATGTTCGACGACAGTCCGCGGGTTTTAATCTCGATCTTGCGTATCTTTTTTAGCAGTTCGTTGGCGTCCATCTTGTGGAGTGGGGGGCCCGGTCAGGGCACCTCTATTTTGTCGAGGATTTCGCTTATGATTTCGTCGGTGGTGATGTTGTTTGCTTCTGCCTCGTAGGTCAGGCCGATGCGGTGGCGCAGAACGTCGTGGCATACGGCGCGGACATCTTCGGGAACAACATAGCCGCGGCGGTGGAGGAAGGCGTAGGCGCGGGCTGCGCGGGCCAGTCCGATCGATGCGCGCGGCGATGCACCGAACGAGATTATGCTCTTGAGCTCGCCGAGATTATAGTCGCCGGGGAAGCGGGTGGCGAACACGATGTCGACAATGTAGCGTTCGATCTTTTCGTCGACATATATCTGGTTGACAACGCGCTGTGCGTCGAGAATGTCTTCGGGGCGGAGTATGGCCCTGACATCCTGGCGCTGTCCCGCTATGTTCTGGCGTATGATCTGCTGTTCCTCGCTCTTCGAGGGATAGCCGATGATGACTTTCAGAAGGAAACGGTCGACCTGCGCCTCAGGCAGCGGATAGGTTCCTTCCTGCTCTATGGGGTTCTGTGTGGCCATGACGAAGAATGGCTCTTTCAGCTCGAAGGTGGTCTCGCCGATGGTAACCTGGCGCTCCTGCATCGCCTCGAGAAGGGCGCTCTGAACCTTGGCGGGAGCGCGGTTGATTTCGTCGGCGAGGATGAAGTTGGCAAACAGCGGGCCACGCTTGATCTGGAAGCTCTCGGTCTTTACAGAATATATCATTGTGCCGATAAGGTCGGCCGGAAGCAGGTCGGGTGTGAACTGTATTCTGCTGTATTTGGCGTCGATGAGTTGCGCGAGGGTCTTGATCGCCAGTGTCTTTGCCAGACCGGGCACACCCTCAAGGAGCACATGTCCGTTGCTCAGAAGAGCAACCAGAAGCGATTCGACAAGATGTTTCTGGCCGACGATGGTGGTGTCCATCCCTCGTGTTATGGCGTCGATAAAGCTGCTTTTCGATGCTACGAGATCGCCAAGCTCCTGAATGTTGACTGTTTCGCTCATAATAAGTTGAGTGTGGGTATAACGTTAGTGTTATGCGAGTTAGTTCTGTTTCTATGCGCTGTGGCTGGGGCGTTGCTACGGGGCGCCGAGTTCCCGGGCCGTAGCCGTCGGCTTCGGGCGCGTTTTAGTGCACAAAGTTACATATTAACAACAAACGATAGCAGCCCGCAGAATGTTAATTTTTAATATAATTCCTTAAGCCGCTTAAACGTCAGGGGTCTGTCAGTCGGCGCTCCGGCTGACGCCTCCCGTTCCTTTGCAGCGCTCGGGGAGCGACGATTCAATAGCTTCGCGTGCCTCGGCCATCATTTTCGGTGTCGGGCCGGGCTCGAGCGGGCGGTGTATGGTAAGGGTGATTGTGCCCCAGTGGGGCAGTTTGCTGAATCGCGGCATAACATCGAAGGCGCCGTCGATAGTGAGCGGAACTATCGGCAGATTGAATTCGCGTGCCAGAATGAACGCGCCTTTCTTGAACGGGCGCATGCGGCCGTCCCATGTGCGCGCGCCTTCGGGAAAAATAACCATCGACATTCCCCGTCCCAGAAGCTTTTCGGAGTTGGTTATGGCCCGTTTGATTCCGGCGAGGCTCGAAGTGTCGACATAAACTTGCTTTGAGACCTCACAGGCGCGCCCGACAAAGGGAATCTTGCGCAGCGACTCTTTCATCATCCAGCGAAAATTGTGTCCGAGATATCCGTAGACGGCGAAAATGTCGTAGGTGCCCTGATGATTGGCGAGGAATATATAACTGCGTTTTTTACTGATATTCTCGCGGCCAACGACGCGCACTCTGACAAACGCTGTCCAGCAGAACAGGCGCGCCCATAGAATCTGGGGATAGTAGCCGGCCCATCGGCCGCCGCCGAGCCAGCAGGCAACCATTGTGAAAAGAGCTGTCGCGATAGTTGCCACAATAATGACAGGTACCATAACCAGCAGCTGCCATATTCTGTAGAGGAATAGTTTCATGACACCGCAAATTTACAAAACTCCCCCGACTGCGCCAAACGTCGCCGGTGAGCGGCGACGTCCGGAAATATCAACGCCCCTTGCACCGGGCAAGAGGCGTTAGTGGCAGATCATTTTGCGTAGGAAAGAACGGTCGGGCTCTCGACGTCGACGCCGTAGGCGGCGGCGAACTTAAGTATGTTGCGGGCGAGCTCAGGTTTCAGGTCTTCGGGACAATACCTGAAATAAGCTTCGGCAGCGCGGACGTGAGCCGCATCGGGCATCGGATATTCCCTTCGCGCGGGAAGTCCGTAGAGGTCGTCAGGAAGCTCCCGGCGTTCCTCAGTGTCAAGTCTGTCGTCCATATTGTCAGAGTTTTACACGGAATCCGACCTGAACGAGGCCCTGTGCACCGAAACCTAATTCTCCGAACATCGCGAACTGGCGCGAAAGACCGACTTCGGCTCCGAGCGGGCTTATCTGGAATGCGCAGTATCCCTTGTTGTAGGAATCGCCGCCGCGCGGCTGCATGTGGCTTATGTCGGCGCCGATACCGAAGTGGGCGTAGAGGTTCACGATAGAGTTGCGATAGTAGATATAACGAGCGTTAAGCATGATGACGTGGTAGGCGATATTGCTGTGGTGCGGGCCACCTTTCGTAGTTGTCGACGAGAAAGTGTAGCTCGGGCCGATCCAGAGTTTCGGGGTCACTCTGAAATTGATGCCGAAACTGACGCCGCCCCAGGCAGTGTTGACACCGCCCCATCCGTCGTGCATATCCATGGCGTCCATCTGAGTGTAGCCGCCATAACCGAACTGAAGCTCTGTTTTCTGGGCTGATGCCGAAGTGGCAATACCAATGACAATGGCAAGAACGAGAAGAATTTTTTTCATAGATGTCAGTAATTTTATGGGTTTTTAACTTTAACAACAACTGTGTCCCGATGGTTCACAGACCATTGTCAGGAAATTTTGCTCCAGTCGGCGGTGCGGCGGCTCAGACGGCTGAGTTCAAGCGCCATAATGCGGCCGGCGGGGCTTGTCAGTTCAGGGTCGGCGGTGAGGACGGCTTCGGCGTCGTCGCGTGCTATCTGGATAATCTGGCCGTCGGTAGCGAGATTGGCAATGTTGAGCTTCATCGGCAGTCCGCTCTGCATTGTGCCTTCGATGTCGCCGGGGCCGCGCATTCGCATGTCGGCTTCGGCGACAACGAATCCGTCGGTCGTAGAGGTCATGACTTCGAGCCGCTGACGTGTTTCTTTGGCAATTTTGCGTTTCGACATCAGAACGCAGTAGCTTTTGTCGGCGCCGCGCCCCACGCGCCCCCTGAGCTGATGGAGCTGGCTGAGCCCGAAACGCTCGGCGTTCTCGATTATCATGACCGTAGCGTTGGGAACGTTGACGCCGACCTCGATGACGGTCGTGGCCACGAGTATGCGCGCTTCGCCCGAGGCGAAAAGGTGCATCTGATAGTCTTTTTCGGCCGGTTTAAGCCTCCCATGAACCATAGCCACGCGATAGTCGCGGAAAATCTCGCGGATCGTATCGTAGCCTTCCTCGACACTCCGCAGGTCGAGTTTTTCGCTTTCGGCAATCAGCGGATAGACAATATAGACCTGTCGGCCAAGGCGGAGCTGGGCGCCGACCGAGCGGTAGACATCCATGCGGTTTTCCTCGTATCGCAGCGAGGTCTCAACAGGTTTTCGCCCGGGGGGCAGTTCGTCGATGACGCTGACGTCGAGGTCGCCGTAGACGGTCATTGCCAGAGTGCGCGGAATCGGGGTGGCTGTCATGACAAGAACATGCGGCGGACGCTCGTTCTTTGTCCATAGACGCGCGCGCTGGGCGACGCCGAAGCGGTGTTGCTCGTCGATGACGGCGAGTCCGAGGTTCTTGAATCTGACAGGGTCTTCGAGCAGTGCATGAGTACCGACGAGAATGTGGAGCGAGCCGTCGGCGAGAGCCTCGTGGATTACGCGCCGCTCTTTGGCGGGAGTCGAGCCTGTCAGCAGCCCGACATTTACGCCGAGCCGGGCAACCATCGAACGCAGCGACTCATAATGCTGTCCGGCAAGGATTTCGGTGGGCGCCATCAGGGCGGCCTGATAGCCGTTGCCCATCGCTATCAGCATACAGAGCAGGGCCACGAGTGTCTTTCCGCTGCCGACGTCGCCCTGAAGCAGCCTGTTCATCTGGCGCCCCGAACGCATGTCGTCGAAAATTTCGCGGACAACGCGTTTCTGGGCGCCGGTCAGCGGAAATGGAAGGCAGTCGCTGTAGAAGGCGTTGAGCCAGCGTCCGGCTGCGCCGAACCTCAGTCCGTCGGTGAAGCTTTTGCGGCGCATGGCATGGCGCCGCAGATCGAGCTGAAGATAGAACAGCTCTTCGAATTTGAGCCGTTCGCGGGCCTTTTGCAGAGCCTCGGCCGATGGCGGGAAGTGGATGTCGTGGAGAGCCTGTCCGAGACTGACGAATCTGTGGCGCGCAATCAGGTCGGCCGGAAGTGTCTCGGCGGGAGCACGCATGGTGTCGACGACGGTGCCGACCCATCCCGAAAGCTGGCGCGATCCTATGCCGCGCTGGCTCAGTCGCTGGGTCAGAGGATATATTCCGCGTATTCCTCGTGTGGCTTCGGCCGATGTTGTCATGTCGACTTCGGGATGTACGATCGACCACTGATTGTTGAACACCGATGGTTTACCGAAGAGAATATATTCGACTCCGGTGTTATAGGCTTTTTTTATGGCGGATATACGGTGGAACCATACAGCCTGCAACAGTGCTGTCCCGTCTGAGAAAAGTCCGACAAGGCGCCGTTTGGCGCCTTCGCCCTGTTCGGCGAAGCTGATGAAGCGGCCGCGGATCTGCACCGATGGCATATCTTCGCTCAACTCTCTGATATGATAGAAACGCGACCTGTCGATGTAACCCGACGGAAAATGATGGAGCAGATCGTGGTAGCTCTCGATTCCGAGTTCTTCGGCAAGCAGACGCGAGCGCTGGGGGCCGACGCCTTTGAGGAACTTGACGGGTATGTCGCGAAGCCCGGCCATCAGAATCCTTTTTCGAGGTAGTAGGCGGCAAGCACGAGGTCGCCCGGAAGGGTGATCTTTATGTTGGCGGGGGTGTCGTCGACAAGAGCGAGGTCTGTGAATCCGGCGGCTTCCATGACCGACGCGTCGTCGGTGAACGCCGTACTGTAGGGCAGTTCGTAGGCGCGGCGCAGCTTGGCGGCATCGAAAACCTGAGGGGTGTGGACGGCGCGCAGCGTGGCACGCTCTTCGGCGCGAGAACCTCCATCGACAACGCGGCGTATTGAGTCGACAACGCCGACAACGGGGATGGCTCCGTCGGCTTGCTGAGAGATCAGGCGCCCGACAACTTCGCGGTCGACAAGCGGTCGCGCGCCGTCGTGGACGCCGATAAGGTCGACATCGTCGGCGTCGATGGCCCGGATGGCGTTTCTGACGCTCTCCCAGCGCGTGGCGCCTCCGGCAACAACTCTCGGACTATGGTAGTTGTTTTCGCGGCACCATTCTTTCCACCATTCTATGCGGTCGGGACTGACAACGAGGATGACCTCGCCGCCGGCTTCGCGCAGCCTGTCGACAGCATGGCAGACAACCGGACGGTCGCCGAGGCGGCAGAACTGCTTTGGCAGGTCTCCGCCGAAACGGCTGCCGCTACCTGCGGCCACTACAATGAAAACGGTCTTTCTCATCATCTGCAAAAATAGCGATTTTAGCCGATAAGTCCAACAATAGCGCAGCGGAGTGTGTTATGCAATTGTGAACAATATGACATCCGACATAAGCCTCAACGTTGTTTCCATCAAGGAAAATCCACGTCTGACACGCCTCCACCGCTGGGAGATGGCGCGCTGCAAGGGCGCTCCCGTAGAGATTGATCTCTCGCTGAGCTTCGACTCGGGCGGCGGGGAGGGCCTTATAGTGCTGAGCCTGACGGTGGGCTACCGCGCGTTGCGCGGAGTGATAGCACGTCCGCTGCTGACCTATTCGGCCGACGTGACTTTTGATCTGGGGCCTCACAGCGGAATGATGGTGACGCCTAACGCCGTTTATGTTCCGCAAAAGCTTCTCGGCCTTCTGCTGAGTGTCAGCGTCGGCGCTCTGCGCGGCATGGTCGCCCGCTGCACTTCAGGCACTTTCCTCGAGAAATATCCTCTGCCCGTGTTCGACATATCGGAACTGCTGAAAAATATCAAGGGCGCGGGCCACGATGTGCGCCGCAGTATGCCGAGCCTTCACTTCGAGCTTGGCTGAATGGCCGGCTGTCTCAGCGTTCGAGACAGCCGTCGAGCATGGCGGTTATCGCCTTGCGGTCGAGATTGCGGCCGATGATTACGATCTTGTCCATTCTGTCGCCCCAGGGTTCTTCCCAGTCTCGGTTTATCGACGGGTCGAGTTTGCGGAGCTGTTCGAGCTCTTCAGCGGGAGCTGTGGCGTACCACAGTCCGGCCTCGGTCACTTTCATCTGATGTCCGGCGGTCTCGAACAGAAGCGACATGTCGCGGTTCTGGCTGAAGTAGAGAACGCCTTTTGACCGGATTATATTCTTCGGCCACTCTGTCGACAGCATTCTTTCGAATTTTTCGAAATTGAACGGTTCGCGGCGCATATAGACCATTGTCGAGATCCCGTATTCGAGGGCTTCGCCTTCGCCTTCGTGATGATGGTGGTGAGCGTGGTCGTGGTTATGTGATTGATGTGATTGATGTGATTGATGTGGCTGATGTTCGGCTTCGCCTTCGATGCCCTGTACCCAGGCTGCCTGAGTGGCGGTTTTCTCGAAGCTGTAGTTGCCGGTGTTTATCAGTTCGCCCAGATCGACGCGGCAGTAGTCGGCGTCGATGATTTTCGCTCCGGGATTGAGCGCATGGATGGTTTCGCGCAGCTCGGTGGCCTGAAGAGCGGTCACTTCGCTGATTTTGTTGACGATTATGGTGTTGCAGAATTCAATCTGCTCGATAACGAGACGCTCAAGATCTTCTTCGCCGAGGTTGTCGCGCTTCAGGGCCGAGCCGCAGCCGAATTCGTCGGCCATGCGCAGGGCGTCGACAACGGTGATTATGCTGTCGAGACGAGGAATGCGATACCCCGGATTGTCGCCGGCCATTGCGTCGATGGCGTCGATAGAGCGCGCTATCGGAGCCGGCTCGCATATTCCGCTGGCCTCGATGACGATATAGTCGAATTTGCCGCTTTGGGCGAGCTGCGACAGCTGTTTGATGAGGTCGGTCGACAGGGTGCAGCAGATACAGCCGTTCGACAGTGCAACGAGGTCGCCGTCCTGCCCGACAACGCCCCCTTTCTGAATCAGACGTTCGTCGATGTTGACCTCGCCGATGTCGTTCACGATCACGGCGAAGCGTATGCCCTGACGGTTGTTCAGGATGTAGTTCAGAAGAGTTGTCTTTCCGCTGCCAAGATAGCCTGTGAGCAGCAACACGGGTAGATATTCTTTGGTCATGATTCTTTTTCTGAAGGGGGTGGGGGATAAAAAACCGGCAGGATGAGGCCCTCACTCGGGGGCGCCGCATCCGGCCGGGTTTATGACGGGTTGTTGATTGTCGTTGTTCAGGGAAGGGCCTTATTTGAGGACCTCTTTGACGGCGTCGTTGGGAACCATCTGCTCCTGGAAGGTGTAAGCACCGGTTTTAGGCGACTTAACCATCTTGATGACCTTGGAGTAGGTGCGGCCTTCACCCTTCTGCAGCGATGCTACGGTTTTCTTTGCCATGGCTTGTTACTGTTGTTGTTAAGGGTTTGATGATTATTTGATCTCTTTATGAACCGTCACGCGCTTCAGAATGGGGTTATATTTCTTCAGCTCAAGACGCTCTGTGGTGTTCTTGCGGTTCTTGGTGGTGATATAGCGGCTCGTGCCGGGCATACCCGATGCTTTGTGCTCTGTGCATTCGAGGATGACCTGAACGCGGTTTCCTTTAGCTTTCTTTGCCATCTTCTTGAGTTTTTAAAAGTCGAGGTAAGTGATTTCTGTCAGATAGCCTTTTGCGACGGCGTCTTTGATCGCGCAGTCGAGGCCTTTCTTATTGATGATGCGAAGTCCCTGTGCCGACAGGTTCAGAACAATCCACGCATCTTCTTCAACCCAATAGAACTTCTTTGTGAAGAGGTTGATATTGAAACGACGCTTTGTGCGACGCTTGGAGTGCGACACATTGTTGCCTACCATCGCTTTTTTGCCGGTGATTTGACAAACTTTTGACATGGCTGTTTTGGTTTACAGTTGATTGGTAATTAACTCGTTATCTTTCTATGGTCGGTGGCCGCCATCTCACTTTCTCATATCACCGCCGGCTGCATCTTTTCCGGCGGCTTTCCGGGAGGTGCCACGAAAACCTCGGCAAAGGTAAGAATCTTTTGCGACTCCGCCAAACAATTTTTGATTTTTCGTTTCAACCGGGCGCGTCAATACGATGTAGCGCTGATTTTTGGCCGAAACCGGCGGTTTTTTGAAAAAAATTCGTAACTTGCAACGGTCGGCGTTATAGCGCTGCGGCGCACCGGCATATTGTTCACCCAAATTTATTACCATTATGAAAAAATCTTTCAAGAGTATTCTAACGATGGCAATTGCCGCTGTGGTCATAGCTGTCAGTGCAACTTTAAGCTCATGTTCGAAGAAAGAGGTCGACGTCGAGGGCATCAAGGCTATGACAGAGAAAAGCGCCGACACCATGACCGAGGCCGATTATGATTTTATGATCGATCAGGTCGAGATTATCGACAACCAGCTTAAGGGACTCAACAAGGAGGAACAGCGCGCATTCCTCGACAGTCTCGACAAGAATCAGCAGGAAGCTTACGTGGCTGTCGCTCTCTGGGCTTCGTTTGTCGATTCCGACAGACTGACCGAGAAACAGCGCGAACGTCTGAAAAAATACGGTGCTAAAGACGAATAAGCCGCTTATCTGCGGCCTGTCTAAATAGGGACGCGACTTTCCGCGCCCCTATTTTATGCCGCCGGATGGCGGTTTTTCGACGAAAGTAGCTACCTTTGTGGCGATGTTAAGGATAAAGCGTCTTTACCTGTTTATGTTGCAGAGCTTCTTTCCGGTGTTCTGCATGACGTTTTTTATCTGTCTTTTCATCGTGCTGATGCAGTTTCTGTGGCGTTATATCGACGATCTTGTCGGCAAAGGCCTGAGTGTTGACGTTATTGCAGAGCTGTTTTTCTATGCCGCACTGACAATGATTCCGATGGCATTGCCGCTGGCTATATTGCTGGCGTCGCTGATGACGTTCGGCAACCTCGGCGAGCGGTTCGAACTGACGGCCATGAAGGCTGCCGGAGTGTCGCTGCTGCGGGCCATGAAGCCGCTGATTGTCGGCGTTGTGCTGATTGCCATCGGCGCGTTCTTCTTTCAGAACGACGTTTTGCCCGTGGCGCAGACGAAGATGTGGACGCTCCTGTTCTCCATGCGCCAGAAGTCGCCCGAAATGGAGATTCCCGAAGGCGTTTTCTATGACCAGATTCCCGACCGCAATATCTATGTCGAGAGCAAAGACCGCGAGACCGGCACGCTCTATAACATGATGATCTACGACATGAGCGCCGGATTCGATAACGCGCGTGTTATCCTCGCCGATTCGGCAAAGCTGTCGTTCAGCCGCGACAAGACCCATCTTTATTTAAAGATGTGGCAAGGCGAGCTTTTCGAGAATCTGCGCGACGCCGCCGGCGCTACGATGAACAACGTACCCTATCGTCGCGAATCGTTCACTCTAAAGGAAATGGTGTTCCCCTTCGACGCCAACTTCAACCGTCTCGACGAGCAGGGGATGCGTAACCAGTATGTCGGCAAGAATATCGCCGAGCTGAACGCTACGATCGATTCCGTCACTGCCAGAATCGACTCGGCCGGCGTTGTCATAGCGCGCGAACTGCGCGAGGCGCCCGCAATGGGGGTGCCGTATTTTGTCATGCGTCAGGATCGGCCGGGCGCGCCTTCGAGAAAGGTCGTGCGCCACGATGTGACCATGAGCCGGCCTCTCGATGTCGACAGCGTGTTCAACCGGGGCGGCTACTATCCGAGGGCTTCGATAGTGCAGAGCGCCCTGTCGAAGGCCAAGCGAAAGAAAACCGAATATGAGTTCCGGGCGCTTTCGCGCGAGGAAGATCTCAAGACTATCCGTCGCCACGGCATCGAGCTTCAGAAGAAGTTCACCCTGTCGGTGGCCTGCCTGATATTCTTCTTTATAGGCGCACCGTTAGGAGCCATTATCCGCAAGGGCGGACTCGGAATGCCTATAGTCATCAGTGTGTTCTTGTTCATATTCTATTATATAATAGACAACACCGGCTTCAAGATGGCCCGCGAGGGGCGCCTCGAGGTGTGGGAGGGCATGTGGCTCAGTACCGCAGTGCTGCTTCCGCTGGGCGTTTTCCTGACCTATAAGGCCGTCAATGACAGCGCCGTGTTCAATGCCGACGCCTATATCAACTTTATCAAGCGCTTGCTCGGCCGCGGCGAGGTGCGTCAGCTCGAGGTGAAGACCGTAGTCATCGACGAGGTCGACACTCAGGAGGCTCTGCGCCGTCTCGACGAACTCGACAGAGATGTCGAGGCTTATCTGGCTGACAATTCCGAGCGGCAGAACTACGTGGCCTACTGGCTGCGCGGCTATAGCCGCTCGGCTCTGAAACGCTTGTCCGACCGGCTTGAGTCGACCGTCGAATATCTCTCGAACTCGCGTAAGCGCCTCGTCGTTATGAAACTCATGGATCTGCCGGTGCTCCGCAGTCTGTGGCTTTACCATCCGGTCAACTACCGCTGGGTGGGCTGGACTATGGTGGCGCTTCTGCCGCTGGGACTGCCGCTGTGGCTCGTCGGACTTCACGAACAGAAAATTCTCCGTGGAGAGCTGAAGAGCATCCTGAAAACCGATGCCCAGCTTCGCGAACTTCTTTTAAAACCTGAACAACCTTAACTTCAATATTTTAAGCATGGACAACATCAAGCTTGACACTATCGAGGAAGCTCTCGAGAGCTTCCGTAACGGTAAATTCGTTATTGTCGTCGACGACGAAGACCGCGAAAACGAGGGCGACCTCATTATTGCCGCCGAGAAAGTAACGCCTGCCCATGTCAATTTCATGGTCACCAACGCCCGCGGCGAGCTTTGCGCGCCGCTGACCATCAAACGGTGTCACGAGCTGAATCTTCCCCATCAGGTCGAAGACAACACGTCGATGCTCGGCACCCCCTTCACCGTCACAGTCGACAAACTGCCCGGCTGCACAACCGGCGTCAGCGCCCACGACCGAGCAGCAACAATAAACGCTCTCGCCGATCCGACATCGACCCCCGATATGTTCGGCCGCCCGGGCCACGTCCATCCGCTCTATGCCCAGAACGAGGGCGTCTTGCGGCGCGCCGGCCACACCGAGGCCGCCATCGATCTGGCCCGTCTGGCCGGTATGCAGCCCGCTGCGGCTCTGATTGAGATTCTCAACGAAGACGGCACAATGGCCCGTCTTCCCCAGCTTCGCAAAAAGGCCGATGAATGGGGCCTGAAGCTCGTGTCCATCCGCGACCTTATCGACTATCGCTTGCGTGGCGATCTGCCTGTCGAGATGGGCACCGAGGTCGACCTGCCGACAGCCTACGGCCATTTCCGGCTGATTCCGTTCCGCCAGAAAGACAACGGTCTGGAACATATCGCCATTATCAAAGGAGACATCAAGGCTTCTGACAAGCCTGTGCTCGTCAGAGTGCATTCGTCATGCGCCACGGGCGACATCTTCGGCTCGATGCGATGCGACTGCGGCGAGCAGCTCCACCGCGCAATGGAGATGATCGAGAAAGAAGGTACCGGTGCTATAGTCTATCTCAATCAGGAAGGACGCGGAATCGGTCTGATGGACAAGATACGCGCCTATAAGCTTCAGGAAGAGGGACTCGACACTGTCGACGCCAATCTTCATCTGGGCCATAAGGCCGACGAGCGCGATTATGGCGTCGGCGCATTGATTCTCAGAATGCTGGGTATTACGAAAATGCGCCTGATGACCAACAATCCCGTCAAGCGCCGCGGCCTTGAAGGCTATGGACTCGAAATCGACGGCATTGTGCCTATCGAAGTCGAGCCTAACGAATACAACCGCCGCTATATGACGACCAAGCAGGAACGTATGGGGCACGCCCTTCATCTGAAATAAATCTCAAACCCGTTGGAGAAGAAAACCATCTGGGATCTTGCACGCCCTTCGGTCGACGAGTATCGTCGTCGGCCGAAGATGGCGCTTACTGTAGTGCTCGACAATGTTCGTTCGCTGAATAATATCGGGTCGATTTTCCGCACGTGTGATGCCTTTGCCGTGGAGCGGATAATTCTTTGCGGAATCAGCGCCACGCCCCCCTCGGCTGAGATCCACAAAACGGCTCTCGGAGCCGAAGAGTCGGTCGAATGGGAATATTTCGGCTCGACGGTCGATGCCGTGGCGTCGCTGAAAAGCCGTGGATACTGTGTGTGTTGTCTCGAACAGGTGAAAGAGAGTGTTATGCTCGGCGATTTCGAGCCCGATCCGTCGGGACGTTATGCCCTCGTCAGCGGACATGAGGTCAACGGCGTCGACCCCGCGGTTGTCGACCTGTGTGATGTCTGCCTTGAGATTCCGCAGCTGGGAACGAAACACTCGCTGAATGTGTCTGTGTCGACAGGCATAGCCATTTGGCATTTCTTCAGCGCTTTGCCTCACTGAGGCGGCTCAGCGCTCCCGACAGGTCATAGGCGCTCAGCGCGCTGACGATGGCCATTGCCGCGACCGCGATCCATGGGATCGACGAGGCATATTCCGAAGCGATGTTAAACGACGCGAGCAGTTCTGTCAGATAGGGGACTGCGAGCGTTGTCAGCGAGCCGGCGAGGAAGCCGGCAAGCGAGGCTACCCAGAGCGACAGGCGGTTCCGGCGCGAGTCGGCGGCCGCTTTCTCTTTTATATATTCAACGGCGTCGAGCCGATCGTTCAGCCGTTTCATGAAATCGGCGTCGGAGCTGAGCCCGGGGTTGAAATCTTCGAATAGTTTCTTTATGGAATCGTCCATTTGATTGCTGTTTTAGCTGTTTTCAGATAAAAGTCCGCGCAGATGACTGCGCCCGCGCGAAAGATGCTGCCTGACGGCTTCTTCCGACACCTCGACTATGCCCGATATTTCGCGCACGCTGTAGCCTTCCATATAATAAAGGAGTATCGATGTGCGCTCGCGTTCGGGAATGCGGTCGAGGGCGGCGTAGAGGGCCTGATAGCGGAAAGCGTTGTCGGAACGCTCCGGCGCCTCGGTTTCGGGAGCGTCGTCGAGAGTCGTAGTGGGGCGGACGGCTCTTCGGTGGCTGAAGAAAGTATTGAAGCCTATGCGGTAGAGCCACGCTTTGAATTTCGCCGGTTCTTTCAGTCCGTCGCACGAGAGATAGGCTTTGACCAGCGATTCCTGCGCTATGTCGTCGGCTTCGTCGGAGTCGCCGCAGCAGAGAGCGGTCAGAAAGCGCCTGAACGCCTTCTGACAACTCTCTGTGTTCCTGATGAACTCGTCGCGGGTCATTGTTTATTCAGCTTGTCTGTGGCAGTCGTTTTCTTTCTGTTTCTGTCGGTAAGTTACCCAGTAGACTATCAGATAGCTGATTCCAATAGCGAGAAGCACGGTGCCGCCCATGATTCCGAATTCCGGGGTGTCGCCCGAACCGCCGTTTCCGAAAATCAGCAGAGCGCCGATTATCATCGCAAGTCCGATAAACGAGAACATAAGTCCGCGCAGAAGCCGCTTGCTGAGGATGTCGCTTTTCTGATCGTTTGGACTGCCGAGCGATTCGGCGAGCTTGTTGGCGTCGATTTCTTTGTTTGATTCTATGGCTTTCATGAGGATTTCAGCGCGTTTATTGTCTTTGTTGTACTGTCGCCATGTGGTTATAAATACTATAGCCACGGGAAGCACTACGCAAATTGCTATGGGAACGATGATGCTGTCCATATATTTTTGATTTTAAAATTATTATTCGGGTTGTTTGAGATGCGTCTCACTTATAAGACTACCGCATTCAGATAAATGTGACAAACTTTTTGAAAAAAATTTCCCATCACTGTCCCGCGATCGGAAAATGATGGGAGAGAGGAGGGAATTAGGAATTAGGAATTAGGAATTAGGAATGATGGGTCAGCGCTGAAGCAGTTCGATCACCGAGGGGGTCAGATAGTCGGTTATTTCTTCGTTCCATACGGCTATGTCGATGTCCCCCATGCTGTAGGGGGCGATGGCGTAGGGGCCGTAGTGGAACATCACCATACCGTCGGAGAGGTAGACGTCGCCGAGGTAGTTTAAGTTCTCTGGCCAGAATCCGGCTTCATCGAGCTTGTCGACTGTCGTTGAGTATTGGCGTGCCAGCGACTCCCTGACGATTTTCAGCAGGGCACCCTCCGAGCCTTTGACAAACATATTCCCTGCGGTCAGAACCATTGCTTTGTCGAGATCGTAGCTGAAACTGAAGACGGCGGTCATCGGATGCGCTCCGCCGGCGTAACTCGAAATCGATGCCTGATAGGTGACATACTGCTCGTTGAGGTCTGTGATCTTTCCGACAGCCTGAAGATACCAGGCCATCTCGCCGGCCTCGGTCGGAGGAATAGAGTCGACGGGCCTGAATGTAGAGTCGCCGATGGCGCTGACGTCGGCGACGTAAGCCTTTATGGCTTTGTCAATTCCTTTTATGGCTCCGTATTTGCCGAACAGAGCCGATTTTATCGAATCCTGAAGCACGCTCAGCGAGGCGTCGCCGAGCTTTTCGGGCCATGTCAGCGAGGCGCTCACCGAGGCGTAGACTGTGTCGCCGAGGTCTGTGCCTGTGGCTACGTAGCTTCGCGAGGCTGTTTTTATTGTCTCGTCGATAACAAAGTTGGCTATCTCGGTGTCATCGGCGCTTTTACGCGTGCAGCCCGACAGAATGGTCAGGGCGATGGCGCCTGTGGCTATAACGTGAAAAAGTTTCATCTCGATCTGTTTTTCGGAGTTCTTATATAGTGCAAATTTACAGCAACCGTCTATTGCATGATCAAAGGTTTATAGTTAAAATAAATTAATTATAGTTTTGAATTGTTTAATCGCTTATCGTCAGGGCTTAACGGAATGAACAAATCTTAATTTTGCTAAAATTGGGGGTAAAATAGGCCACTTTTTCGGCGTAAAAGGCAGATTAAGCGTGGCCGAGGTTTCCTTTATCATGAAAAATACTTACCTTTGCAGCGCAAAAACGAAACTAATTAATATAACTATCATGTCAGAAGTTGCAGACAAAGTTAAGAAAATTATCGTCGAGAAACTCGGCGTCGATGAGAATGAAGTAACCCCCGCAGCTGAGTTCACCAAAGATCTCGGTGCTGACAGCCTCGATACCGTTGAGCTCATCATGGAATTCGAAAAAGAATTCGACATCACCATCCCCGAGGATCAGGCTGAGAAGATCTCGACCGTCGGCGACGCTATCGCATACATCGAAGCTCAGGCCTAAGATGGCTGCGGATGTCGAAGCCACTCTATCGGGGCCTCGGCAGCCAGAATCGAAACTCTAACGGAACTCTCCCTCGCTCCCGGCCAGGGAGGGTTTTCTGCATAACTCAAGAAGCCGGGGACTCTCACCTCTCTTTTCTCCGCAATTTAAAACAGACAACACAGAAATGGAACTTAAACGTGTAGTTATCACCGGCTTGGGCGCAATCACGCCGCTGGGCAACGACGTTGCCTCGACATGGGAGGCCGCGAAGGCCGGTCGTAGCGGTGCCGCTCCCATAACCCACTTCGACGCCTCTAAGTTTAAGACACAGTTCGCCTGCGAAGTTAAAAACTTTGATGCCAACGAGCACTTCGACCGCAAGAAAGCCCGTCAGCTCGACCTCTACGCCCAGTATGGCGTAGTCGCAGCCCGTCAGGCAGTTGCCGACGCTAAGCTCGACGGTGAGGATATCGATAAAAACCGTGTCGGCGTTATCGTGGCAGCAGGTATCGGCGGTCTTCACACCTTTGAACTCGAGGCCGGCTATTATGCCATGCACGAGGAATCGGGCCCGCGTTACAATCCGTTCTTCATCCCGAAGATGATCGCCGACATTGCCAGCGGTCATGTTTCGATGGAATATGGTTTCCACGGCCCCAACTACGGCGTTGTTTCGGCCTGCGCCTCATCTAACAATGCCATTATCGACGCCTTCAACCTTATCCGTCTCGGCAAAGCCGACGCTATTGTTGCCGGTGGTGCTGAGGCTGCCATCTATCCCGCCGGTGTGGGAGGCTTCAATGCCATGCACGCTCTTTCGACCCGTAACGACAGCCCTGAAACGGCATCGCGTCCGTTCAGCGCTTCGCGCGACGGTTTCGTGATGGGAGAAGGCTCGGCCATACTCGTTCTCGAGGAACTCGAGCACGCTCTCAAGCGCGGCGCCCATATCTATGCCGAAGTCGCCGGAGGCGGTATGTCGGCCGATGCATATCATCTGACGGCCACTCATCCCGAAGGACTCGGAGCAAAGCTCGCCATGCAGAACGCTCTCGACGACGCCGGACTTAAGACTACCGATATCGACTATATCAATGTTCACGGCACGTCGACTCCGGTAGGGGATGTCAGCGAGATCAAGGCTATCGTCGACCTGTTCGGCGATCATGCTAAGAAGCTCAATATTTCGTCGACGAAGTCGATGACCGGCCATCTTCTCGGAGCCACCGGTGCCCTCGAGGCAATGTTCTCGGTTCTCGCTGTCAAGGAAGACATCGTTCCCCCGACGATCAACCACGAGGAAGGCGACGAAGACGAGAATATCGACTATTCTCTCAATTTCACCTTCAACAAGGCTCAGGAGCGCACTGTCAACGTCGCTCTGAGCAATGCCTTCGGCTTCGGCGGCCATAACGCCACCGTCATTGTTAAGAAATTCGCAAAGTAATCATATCATTCCCATCCCAACCTTCAGGAGGCCCTGGCTTGTGAAAGCCGGGGCTTCTTTGTGGTTCGTCGCCTGAAATCGCTCTGGCGGCTCAAACCTCCCGAATCTTCCCGAATCTCCCAATCTTCCCATTCGTCCGCCAATGAAAATAGCTGTGCCTCGGTAGTTTACGCCGGGGCCGCGGCATGCCGCGACCCTACATTTGGCTTAAACGAGGTTTTTGGGGTGTGTTAACGGGATTTAAAATGAATTAAAAATGGTTGCAAGGTATTGCGCATTCCGAGAAAGGCTGTATCTTTGCATCAGTTTTTCATGGTATTAGATTTAAGGTAAGAAGATTATTCGTCGTGATGACGGATAATTTTTTTTATGCCGTGGCTTGTCGGGGTCAGCGCACCCACTGCAGCGGGTTCAGTTTTGTGCGTTCGTTTCGCAATTCGAAATGCAGTAGGCCGCGGCCCGGGTCTGCGTCGTCCGGCGCTACCGCGCCGAGAGTCTGGCCCGTCGATACTTCCTGCCCGTTGCGCACGTTTATCGACGCGAGTCCGGCATAGATCGAGATGTATGACCCGTGGCGAAGCATTACGATGGTGCCGAAGCCGGGCTGGCGGAATATGGCTGAAACTTTCCCGGTGAATACGGCTCGGACAGGTGTGCCGGGCTTTACGGCGATGTCTATTCCGCTGTTGTCGGTAGTGACATTGGGCAGTTCGGGGTGTTTTTGCAGACCGAAAGATCTCACAATAGTGTAACTTCCGCTGACGGGGAACAGCAGTCGTCCGCGGTTCGAGGCGAAGCTACCCGACAGTTCGCGATCCGGGTCGGCGGTTTGCGGGACAGGGGGAGATGACGGGTTCTCAGTTTTTTTCTTGCCGGAGCTGTCGGTATTTTTCCGCGATGCGTCGGCTGATTGTTTCTTTTTGGTCTCTTTTTTCTTGCGGGCCTCTTCCTTATTCCTTATCTGTTGCGCTATGAGAGCGTCGATCTGAGAGTCGAGCCTGCGGCGGCGCGCCTCAAGTTCCTGAAGGGTCTGCTGGAGTTCGCCTTTCTTTTGTCGCAGAGATGCGATGACCCGGTCTGTCTCGGCGCGTTTTTCTTCGAGCTGCCGACCGGCCAGCGCAGCGCGCTCGAGATGGTTGCGCCGTTCGGTGTTGAGCGAAGCAAGCCGGTTCCGGCGCTCTGTCAGCAGCAAACGGGCTTCTTTGACGCGGCGTGCTTTGGCTTCCTGAGCCTCTTTAACCTGTTTGAGATAGCGGGCTCTACGGTATATCTCGCGGAGATTCGAGGCCGAAAGCAGGAAAGTCCAGCGCGAGCGCGGGTTCATCTGTCCCTGCATTTTCCGTAGCGAAGAGGCGTATGATGCTTTCAGACGTTTAAGCGAAGCCTCTGCCATAGCTATGGAATCTTCTACGGCTGCCATTGCGCGGCCTACGGAGTCGGCCGAGATATTGGCGGCCGAGATAATCCGTTGCTGGCGGGCGATGTCGACGCGCAGCCCTTCGAGAGCGCGCAGATTGCGCTCTGTCTCGCGGGTGTTGGCTTTTATCTGCTGACGTGTCTGACGGAGTTGCTTCTTCGACGCCTGTCGCTCTTTTTTGAGCTTGTCGAGCGACTGGGGCGAAGCCGATGCGTCGGGCTGCCACGCAAGGAACGAGGCCGCGAGAATCAATGCCGTTATTATCCGCATTCTCCCTGCCATCAGTTTCAGAGCGAGGAAAGGATTTTTACGATCTGTGAGGCTTCTATGCGCGAATAGCCGCGCGGCAGGCGCCATTCAACGCCGGCGTTGCTGTTCCAGCGTGCCTTGTCGGTATTCCAGCTCATAGAGGCTTCAACGTTTCGGCTTCCGGCCTTGATGTCGAGGGCAAGATCCGAGGCGACGGTGCCGGCCGGCATCTTGCGCATGTCGGTGTAGAGCAGCGTGCCGATAGTCGAGCCAGCCTCGACGAAGAAAGCCTGAAGAAGAGGATTTTTTGTCGAGTCTATTATCATTGAGAATTGGCCGTCGTCGCCTCCGATGACATTCGAGCGCATCATCCACGCGTCGGGAAGATCAGGATCGCTTATGCGCGAATAGGAGAAATAACCGACGTCGCCCGGCATCAGTGATCCTTTACCCGGAACAAACGGGCGTCCGAGCAGCATGTCCTGAAGGTTGCCTACTGTAGCCGGAAAGCCCTTGAGCAGCTTTTTGAGACTCTCTGAAATATAGCGCTTGCCGATTTTCTCGTAAGCGAAAATCGAATCGGCTGTTATCATCAGAGCCGCACCTTCGAAGCCGAACTTGCGTATCGACATATAGATCCAGCGGTCGCGTTTCATTGTGACATTAGCCGTGCACGAGAATCTCGAGGGGGCCTTGAGATCAATGCTCAGGGGCATTTTTACGTCGGTCCATGCGCCGTAGCGGGCCGACAGCGCCGATACAGCGCTGCGGAACTGTTCGGGATTCTGGTCGCCGGAGATTGAGAGGGCGGGCGATTCAGCGGTGCCTGAAGTAGCGGATGTTTCCTTGGGGGTCTTGCATGACGATAGGGCTGCCGCGGCAACCACGGCGGCTATGATGATGAATCTATTCATTGTCGGAATTGGATTTTGAAGTCAGTTTTTGTCGCAGCTCGGCCGACGACGGATTGAGGTCGAGGGCGCGCTGCCAGAAATCGACAGCTTCGTCGGTGAGTCCGTTGTCGAAATATATGTCGCCGGCGTGGTCGAGAATTTCCCACGACGGGCCGTCATCGCCCGACAGGCTTATCGCGCGGTCTATCTCACGCCGGGCCTCCTCGAGTTCTCCCTGCTTGAAGAGTATCCAAGCGTAGGTGTCGATGGGGGTAGGGTCGTCGGTGTTCTCATTGAGAACGCGCTCGATGAGTTTGCGGGCTTCCGGAAGGTCGATATTATTGCACGCCATGAAATAGGCGCAATTGTTGAGGGCCATTGAGTTGAAAGGGTCGAAATCGATTGCGCGGCGGTAACTGTCGAGGCCGCTGTCGACCTTCTCTTCTTTCATGAATATGTCTCCGATTCCGACATATATGTTCGACAGAAGCTCGACATCGTCGCTGTCGGCCACTTCAAGAGCGTGGCTGTAGGCTTTGTGGGCGTTTGCGTAGTCGCCTGTCAGGGTGAGCATCATGCCGCGTGAAATGGCGAGCTCGACATCGTCGGGAAATAGCGACGAGGCTTTTTCGAGGGTCGAAAGCTCGGCTGCGGTGTCGCCGGCGGCTTCGTAGTATATAGCCTGGGCCCGCCAGCTTCTGACGTCGGCCGGATCGAGCGACAGAACCATCTCCTGCTGCTCGGCAGCTTCGGCCATGTGCCCGATGACATAGAGGTAAACAGCGTAATTCTTGCGCAGTTCAGGCTCATGAGGGTGGAGCCCGACCAGATGCTCGTAAAGGGCGAGCACACGCGGTTGCTGAGCAGGGTTGTTCTGAAGACCGCTGATATAACCGCGCAGAATCTCGAGCTTCGAGCCGACAGGAAGGTCTTCGAGCTGAAGTGTGCGGAAGATCTCACGGTCGTATGCCGCCGAGTCGCCCATGCTTTTATAGAATTCCGCCCGTGAGAAAGCGGCGACGGGGTAGAGCGAGTCGAGAGCGACGGCGCGGTCGTAATAATAACCGGCCGAGTCGTTCATCTCAAGAGCTTTCAGCACGTCGGCATAGAAAACATTGTTTTCTGCCGAAAGGGGTGCGGAGTCGAGCACACCGCGGGCGCCGGCTATTATGGCGGCGGTGTCGCGGCGCATGTAAAGAAGCTGAAGTCGGGCGGCCACGACCTCGATGTCGGGGCCTTCGCTGGCTGCTATCGTGTCGTAGAGAGCCAGAGCACGGTCGAGCGAGTCGAGTCCGCCGGCCTGAGTCAGGATGTCGGCGTAGCGGCGTGTCAGCTGCGAGTTGCCGGGGTGGCGGCGATGTAGAACACGATAGGCGCGCAGAGCCTCTTCGGTGTTTCCGGCCGACTGGCTGACAAGAGCATAGCGGGCTCCTTCGAACATATCGTCGGGGTAGGTGTCGAAATATCGGCGCATCAGGCGGAGTCCCTCGGCCGAGGCGACGCTGTCGTCATCATCGGCCAGCGAGAGCATATAAAGGCCATATTCGTTGCCTATGGAACGGTCGGCGGTGTCGAGCTCGTAGGCCCGGCGAAGCAGCATATAGCGCGACGGCTCGTCGTCGGAGAGCATGGCGTTGGCAGCTTCGAGATAGATATATCCGGCTTTGCGTCGGGCGGCTTCCTCGTCCCACGATTTCGGGGGACGTGACCCTGCGGCCGCACCGGCAATGACAAGTGCGGCGAACAGAAGAAGAAGGTGAAGACGCGTCTTTTTCATTTTTTTGCGAAGCGTGGATTCTGTGTCAGAGCCCTGTCGATCCGAAGCCCCCCTCGCCGCGGGCAGTGGTGTCGAGGCTTTCCACCGGCTCCCATTCGACGCGCTCGTAGCGTTTCACGACGAGCTGGGCAATTCGTTCGCCGTCGGCGATGGTGAAGGGTTCCTGACCGAGATTTATCAGGATAACTCCGATTTCGCCGCGATAGTCGGCGTCAATAGTGCCCGGGGTGTTCACCAGCGTTATGCCGTGGCGCAGGGCGAGGCCGCTGCGCGGGCGAACCTGGCACTCATATCCCGCCGGCAGAGCGATATACAGGCCTGTGGGAATCAGACGGCGTTCGCCGGGGGCAAGCTCGACCGGGGCGTCGAGCGACGCTCTGACGTCCATGCCTGCACTGAGAACCGTTGCATAGGCCGGAAGCTGATGGCGGGAGCGGTTGATAATCTTCACTTTAAGGGTGTCCATGAAGCGTAATGGAGATTCGTTTGTTGTTAACAACAACGAAGTTACATATTTTTCTGCAATCTGCCCTTCTTTTTCGAAAAAAGAGGTTTTTAATTGTGTTAATGAAAGTTAAATCGGGGGGGGGTAATTGTATGTAGTTGCTATTGCATAAATTTGCACATTATTGTCTAACACTTCTTTAACCTTTAATTATGAGAACTATCTACACTTTCTTATTTTCTCTGAGCGCTTTAACTCTCTCGGCTGCGCAACCCGTATCGGGCGAACCGGCTCTGTTGTCGCCATGTTCAATCGGCCTGAGAGCCGATAATGTTTCTGTCGGATCGCGTGGCGAGTCCATTGACCTCAACTCCCATAAATGGGTGTTCCATGGTTATCTTCGCCAAAGTGACAATAGTCTGTTGATATACAATGCTCCCGGAAAACTTACCGTCATGGGGGAGGCCCAAAAGGAAATCAACGGCGAAATAATGACGGTTCAGGAGGTCGAAATAGCCGATATGTTTTCGAGGGTGCTCGTCAGCTCTGATAACGAATATATTAAGGTCGATCCGTTCACCGCATACTTCAACGCATCGACAGGATTGCTTTACATAGCCAACAAACAGCCGCTTGTCAGTGCGGGGGGGTACCAATGGTTTCTTACAGCTCGCTATACTCAGCTTGATGACCATTCAAAAACAGCGATTGCACCCGAAGGCTGTTACCTGCCTTTCAAGACCGGCGACGATCTCTCATTTATCGGTCAGCGGCTGAAGATCGACGGCAATGAGATGCGGTTCGACGAATTGATCTACGGATTTAACGATCCTTCCGACAGCAAGCTGAAAGGCTATCAGTTTGTCGATGCCGGGTTCTGGGCCTACAACAGTGCCGACGGATGCTTCATCAACGTTTACGACAAAGAGGGGGCTCTTACATATTCCGACGAAGAAGGCTTTTATTTCAGAGGCGAGTGGAACGAAAAGGAATTGACGATAAGCAGTCCTTTCGGAAAGCAGTTCGAGGAGCCCGTCAACTTCGAAATTGACCGCGACAACATGACCGTCAGAGGCAGAAATGTTTCTGCCGGCAGCTATAATGACCCCATGCTCTATTACTGTGACCTCACTGCCGATTTCAAGGCTGTCGTGGAAAACGGCGACATCATATTTTCCGGAAAGATTTCCGACGACGGCAAGATGGTCACCTTCGAATGCTACTGGGCTACGACGGAGGCGCAGCTCGGCACTGAGTTCGGGGGTAGTCAGAAACTGAACATAGTATTCGACAGCAGCATCCTTGCCGACGACAGCGGCATCGGAAATATCGCCGCTGACAACAGCAACGCCCCTGTGGAATACTTCACCCTTCAGGGCATACGCGTCGACTCTCCGGTATCGGGCACGATTGTAATCCGCCGACAGGGTACAGAAGTCAGCAAGATTATCATGCGCTGACCCATTTAGTCACGCATCACATATCGGGCGCGCTATCCTTCGGGATGGCGCGCTCCCTTTTTTCTCGGAAAATGAGAATTTTTTGGAAGAGAGCGGGGCAGAACGCAAAAAAAGTGTTAAGTTTGCACTCGTGAAGCATATATTACTCATCGTCGTCGTGGCAATCACCCTATTTGGCTGTTCGGGCAGCGGGGGCGAGAAACCCACTGTCACGGTCAGCCTTCCGCCTCAGAAATTTATTCTTGAGCGGATTGTCGGTGACGCCTACGATGTCAGATCGCTTGTCGTCAGCGGGGGCGACGCCGAGAACTACGACCCGTCGTTCACCAATCTCATGTCGGTGCGCAAGAGCGCTGCCTACATGACGATGGGCAATATCGGTTTCGAACAGGCCGTTGTCGACAAGATACGTCAGGAGAATCCCGAGTTGCCCGTCTATGACTCGTCGCGAGGCATAAATTTCATTCGCGGCACCCACGGCAACGAATACGATGTCGACCCGCACACGTGGAGCTCTGTAGCCAATGTTCGTGTAATGGCAGCCAACATGGAAGCCGATATGGAGCGTATCGATCCCGGGCGCGCCTCTCAGTTCAGGGCAAATCTGAAAAGGTTCACCGCCACGCTCGACTCTCTCGACGCCGACTACCGCCGCCGGCTCGAACCGCTGCGCGGCTCGTCGTTCCTCGTCTGGCATCCTTCTCTGAGCTATTTTGCCCGCGACTACGGACTGCATCAGATAGCGCTCGGCGGCGCCGAACACAAAGAGGTGTCGATACCCGCCCTGCGTGAGGCCATCGAGGAAGCGCGCGGCAGTGGCGCCTCGGTCTTTTTCGTCCAGCGCGACATTGACAGCCGGCAGGCCGAGAGCGCCAACGAGCGCATCGGTGCCCGAAGGGTTGAATTCGTGCCTCTCGACTACGACTGGATGGCCCAGATGGATATAGTTGTCAACGCCCTGACCGCAAAACAATGACTGACACTGTTCTACGGCTTAGCGGCGTCGCAGTGGGGTGGGACGGACGTCAGGTGCTTTCAGATGTGAGCCTCGGAGTTAACCGCGGCGACCTTATTGCCATAACGGGGCCTAACGGAGGGGGTAAGACGACCCTCATGCGCGTTGTTCTCGGCCTCGTTAAGCCCGACAGCGGCACTGTCGAGCATCCGTCAGGACGGCTTACGGTAGGCTATCTGCCTCAAAAGAACCAGATTGACTCGCGTTTCCCTGTGACGGTCGACGAGGTCATAGCCCAGGGCCTTCTGTCGACGCCCGGACTGTCGCGTTCCGACGTCAGCGACAGGCTCGACGCCATGCTCGACCTCGTTGAGCTGAGAGCCCACCGCGACAAGGCTATCGGCACCGTCAGCGGCGGCCAGCTCCAGCGCGCTCTGCTCGGACGCGCTCTGATAGCGCGCCCCGAGATGCTCGTTCTCGACGAGCCTCTGAGCTATCTCGACAAGCATTTCGAACAGCGTGTCTATGACATCGTCGGTGATCTCCGCGGGAAGGCTACGATACTTCTTGTCAGCCACGAAATGACAACTATCGCCGCAATGGCAAACCGCCATCTGATAGTGAACGGTATTGTCAGCGAGTGTCATGCCCACCATCATGCGGTGCATTACGACTGTGATCCGTGCTGATCATGAACTTCTGCCGCGGGGCCACTGTTTGGATTTTTAGATTACATAGATTAATTTCGCAGAAAATTTCACATCATGAAAACCGCGCTAATAACGGGCATCACGGGGCAGGACGGATCTTACCTCGCTGAGTTTTTGCTCGATAAAGGATATGATGTCCACGGAACGATACGCCGTTCGTCGGTCGACTACCGCGAGCGGATAGCACATCTCGAAGGACATGCCAATTTCCACCTCCACTATGCCGATCTCGGCGATTCGCTTTCGCTGATTCAGGTTCTCAATAAGGTACGTCCCGACGAGGTCTACAATCTCGCCGCGCAGAGCCATGTCCAGGTCAGTTTCGACTCGCCGGAGTTCACGGCCGATGTCGACGCCACCGGCGTGTTGCGCCTTCTCGAAGGAATCCGCCAGTGCGGCCTTGCGTCGACATGCCGGTTCTATCAGGCGTCGACAAGCGAACTCTACGGCAAGGTCGAGGCTGTTCCGCAGAACGAGCACACGCCGTTCCATCCCTATTCGCCCTATGCCGTGGCCAAGCTCTACGGCTTCTGGATTGTCAGGGAATACCGTGAGGCCTACGGAATGTATGCCTGCTCGGGCATCCTCTTCAATCATGAGAGCGAGCGGCGCGGCGAGACATTCGTGACGCGCAAGATTTCGCTGGCCGCGGCCCGCATCTCGCAGGGGAAACAGGAGAAGCTCTATCTCGGCAACCTGTCGTCGCTGCGCGACTGGGGGTATGCACGCGACTATGTCGAGTGTATGTGGCTGATTCTTCAGCAGAAACAGCCCGATGACTATGTCATTGCCACCGGCGAGCAACACTCCGTTCGCGAGTTCTGCCTGCTGGCTTTCCGGCGCGCCGGAATTGAACTGCGCTTCGAAGGTGAAGGGCCCGACGAAAAAGGCATCGACGTCAAGACCGGGCGTGTGCTCGTCGAGGTGTCGCCCGATTTCTACCGGCCCACCGATGTCGTCAATCTTCTCGGCGACCCCTCGAAAGCGCGCACCGAACTTGGCTGGGATCCGAAAAAAACATCGTTCGAACAGCTTGTCAACCTTATGGTCGACGCCGACATGGCCAAAGTCGCCGTTGAACGTGCCGGCGATCAGGTCCGCACGAACCTTGCCGAATATCTCGAGAAAGGAATTGTAAAATGATGCAGAAAGATTCCAGAATATATGTGGCAGGCCACCGCGGAATGGTAGGGTCGGCCATTGTGCGCGAACTGCGCCGTCAGGGCTACACGAACATAATCGTGCGCACCCATGCCGAGCTTGACCTTGTCGATCAGCGCGCCGTAAATGATTTTTTCGCCGCCGAAAAGCCCGAGTATGTGTTTCTGGCGGCGGCCAAGGTCGGAGGAATCGTGGCGAACCGCGACGCACTGGCCGATTTCATGTATGACAACATGATGCTCGAGATGAACGTTATCCACGCCGCCTGGCGCAACGGATGCCGCAAGCTCGAGTTTCTCGGCTCGTCGTGTATCTACCCCCGGCTGGCCCCTCAGCCGATGAAAGAATCGTGCCTGCTGACGTCGTCGCTCGAACCGACCAATGAGGCTTATGCTCTGGCAAAGATTTCCGGCCTTAAATATTGCGAATATCTCAACCGTCAGTATGGAACCGACTTTATTTCGGTCATGCCGACGAATCTCTACGGGCCCAACGACAACTACCATCCCGAGCATTCCCACGTTGTTCCGGCTCTGATACGCCGCTTCCACGAAGCTAAGCTCGCCGGAGCCGAGTCGGTGGTCTGCTGGGGCGACGGAAGCCCGCTGCGCGAATTCCTCTATGTCGATGATCTCGCAAATCTGTGTGTTTTCCTGATGAACAACTATTCAGGCAACGAGACCGTCAACGCCGGAACAGGCAAGGAACTGACCATAAAAGAACTGACCGAGCTGGTAGCCGCTACGGTTGGCTATACAGGCCGGATCGAGTGGGACACTACGCGCCCCAACGGAACGCCGCGCAAGCTTCTCGATGTCAGCAAAGCCACGGCTCTCGGGTGGACCTATACCACGGAACTCGCCGACGGCCTGCGCCTGAGCTACGAAGATTTCCTCAACAACCCAATGCGCGCCGAACGATGAAAATCATTCTCCTTTCAGGCGGATCAGGCAAACGCCTTTGGCCGCTCAGCAACGACGCCCGATCGAAACAGTTTCTTCGCCTTCTGACCGCTCCCGACGGAACGCGCGAGTCGATGATTCAGCGTGTTGTCCGACAGATAAAATCAGCCGGCCTGACTGACGACATCGTCGTGGCCACCGGGGTCAACCAGCGCGACGCCATCGTCAATCAGCTCGGCGACGCTCTGAGCGTTGTCACCGAGCCTTGTCGCCGCGACACATTTCCCGCCATCATGCTCGCCTGTGCCTATCTTCAGTCGAAAGGCACTCCGGCCGACGAGCCTGTCATCGTCATGCCCTGCGATTCGTTTACCGACGACGCCTATTTCGGCGTTCTCGGACGTATGGCCCGGGCTGTAGACGACGGAGTGGCCGATCTCGTGCTGATGGGAATAGAGCCGACCTACGCTTCGGCGAAATACGGATATATAGTGCCTGACCACGACAGCGCAGGGCCCGACGGCTGTATGCCTGTGAAGCGTTTTACCGAGAAGCCCGATGTGGCCGGAGCCGAACGTCTCATTGCTGCCGGCGCCCTCTGGAACGGCGGAGTCTTCGCTTTCAGACTCGGCTATCTGATGGCGATCGCCGCCGAAGCGGCTCCGGGAATGGATTTCGCGGAGATCCGCCGCAACTATGCGTCGATGACAAAGATAAGCTTCGACTATCAGGTCGTCGAGAAAGCAGCGTCAGTGGCTGTTGTGCCTTACAGCGGAAACTGGAAAGATCTCGGCACCTGGAACACCCTGACCGACGAACTCGACGACCCCGTTCACGGAAATGTTCTGACCGACCGCTGCACCAACACATTTGTCGTCAACGAACTGGAGCTACCGCTGGTTTGTATCGGCACTAAGAATCTCGTTGTTGCGGCGTCGCCCGACGGAATCCTCGTCAGCGAGCGCAAACTCAGCGAAAATCTGAAGACTCTTGTCGACGGAATAGGAAAACGCCCTATGTATGAAGAACGCAGCTGGGGCGAATACAAGGTAGTCGATTCTATTGACTTCTCCGACGGGCGCCAGGCGCTGACAAAACAGATCTTCGTCAATGCCGGCCGTGAGATAGGGCTTCATTATCATGATGTGCGCACCGAAGTCTGGACTGTCATTGACGGAAAGGGGGAGGTCACTGTCGACGGCGAAACACGTCAGATCGGGCCCGGCGATGTCGTCAGGCTTCTGCCGGGTGCGGTTCACGGGCTGAAAGCCGTTACAGATCTATATTTTGTAGAGGTTCAGACTGCCGAAAAACTCTCCGACGACGATATTACCTTTGTGTAGGTTCTCCAGCACTTCCCGACATAAATCGTTAACTATTTTTAAGAGAGCTTATTCTCTCCGAGCGACTTTTTTGTCGCATATTTGCATAATGCTGACCGCAGCGTTCCAAGGCCACAACTTCCGGCCGCTTTGGCCGGATTCCATATTGTTTTAAATCACCCTCTTTTGTTATGAAGAAGATTTTCGCGACCCTACTGGCTTTGGCGGCGTCGGCAACTTCGGCCGTGGCTCAGGATGTCGCAATAAAGAGCAACCTGCTCTACGACGCTACTCTGACGGCCAATCTCGGCGTCGAGGCGCGACTTGCCGATAGATGGACAATAGATGTCAGCGGCAATCTCAATGCATGGACTGTCGATGGTCACCGCTGGAAACACTGGCTGGTGCAGCCCGAAGCGCGATTCTGGCTTTGCGAGGCGTTCTCAGGCCATTTCTTTGCCGCACATCTTCTCGGCGGCCAATATAATTTCGGAAACCTCGACATGGATTTCACCTTTCTCGGCACCGACTTCAGTCTGCTCAAAGACTATCGTTTTCAGGGCTGGATGGGTGGCGTCGGCTTAGGTTACGGCTACAGCTGGATTCTCAACCGCCACTGGAATATTGAGGCGGAGATAGCCATAGGCTGGGTTTACACCCGTTACGACAAGTTCGAGTGTGTCGGCTGTGGCGCGAAGATCGAGAAAAAGCATCCCCACAATTATGTCGGGCCGACAAAGGCGGCCGTTAACCTCATTTATTCATTCTGACAGCTATGATCAATCGAATAATTGCTGCCGCCGCGGCTCTGACGGTGGCTTTCGGAGCAGTTGCGGCTCCGCGTGAAGTAAGCAATCCTGAGGTTGTCATCAGCGGCGACAGCCTGCGCGTAGGTTTCACTGTCGATCCCTCGGCTTTCAAGACCGGCCGCGACCGTGAGATTATTCTGACGCCTGTGCTTCGGTCTGAGGTGACGTCCGACAGCATAGTTCTGCCCCGGGTGGTCATAGCCGGACGAAACCGCTATTACAGCCGGCTGCGCAACGGCCGCGACCACGACGGCGCTCTGCTTTGCCGCAGCGGCGTCAGGGAAAGCGCTGCTTATTCGGCCTGTGTGGCTTATGCTCCGTGGATGGAACGTTCGAGACTCACTCTCGACCGGGCTGAGGCAAACTGCTGTTTCACAGCCGAGACTGTAGCTGAAGAACCGTTTGCGGAAATAGATATGAGTCCCCGCAAGTTTGTCCCGCGGTGGCATTATGTCGAGCTGACCGGCGACAGCGCCGTAGAGCTGAGTGCCCAGGGGAGCGCTTTCATCGACTATCCCCGTAACCGCACGGAAATACGGCTCGACTATCGCCGCAACGCCGCCGAACTTGAAAAGATCATATCGTCGATTGACCGAGTGCGCAACGATGACGATGTCATCATCACCGCCATCTCTATCAAAGGTTTTGCCTCTCCCGAAGGGCCCTACGACAATAACGCGCGTCTGGCCATGGGGCGCACCGAGGCTCTGAAAGAATATGTGCGCGGCCATTATGACTTCGATTCAAAACTTATGCTGACGAGCTACGAAGCAGAGGACTGGGAAGGCCTGCGCAGGGCTGTCGTCGACAGCAAACTGCCCGAACGCGAGTCTATTATCGCGATTATAGACTCCGATCTCGCTCCCGACGACCGTAACAGCGCGATCGAGCGCCGTTTCCCCTCCGTTTACCGTTTTCTGCTCGACAGCGTTTATCCGTCGTTGCGCCATTCCGACTATGTCGTACATTACCGCGTCCGCTCCTACGCCACAATAGAAGAGCTTAAAAAGGCATTCGAATCGACCCCCGAACGTCTGCGCCCGGTCGATTTCCAGCGCCTTGCGTCGCTCTATAATCCCGAGTCGGAAGAATACGCCGCTATCATGATAAAAGCCGCCGGGATACATCCCGGCGATCCTGCGGCTAATCTGAATGCAGCCATGGCCTGCCTGCGCAGGGGCGATCTTGCCGTTGCCGACGGTTACCTCGCTCATGCCGGCAACTCGGCCGATGCGATATGCGGGCGTGCCGCCGCCGCTGTTATTGCGGGGGATCTCGACCGTGCGGAACGGCTCTATGAGGAGGCTGCTGACCGAGGCAGCGCTGTTGCCGCCGCCGATCTCGAGCGGCTTCGCTCCGACCGTCGGCGTCAGGCGGTCACAATCATTCAGGATGTCAGTAAATGAACATTGAGGAACTGAGGGATTTTTGCCTGTCGATGGATGGGGTTGCCGAAAAGACCCCTTTCGGGAAATTCGCCCGGCGTTACGACTCGATACTCGTGTTCTATGTCTGTGACCGAATGTTCTGCCTGACGGATATGGACGATTTCACGAGTGTCACCGTCAAACTGACGCCCGACGAAATCGAAGAGCTTCGGATGACACGCTCTTCGGTCGGTAACCCTGTCAATCTCAGTCCGCGTCACTGGCTTCAGCTCAATCTGAACGGCGATCTGTCCGATTCCGAAATCCTCGGCCTTGTCAGTCGCGCCTATGAGATTGTCAAGGCAAAATATTCGCGCAAAGGCAGACAGTAGATTATCGGCCGCCGGCTTTTGAACGGTCGGCGCTCGCGTCGATGTCGACAATCTTCTGCGCTCCGCGCTTCTGGCGTCCCCACTGGAAGTTGTAGGCTATCGTGACGTATGGCATGCGCATATTGAGCCGCATGTGCTGCTCGTTGCGGTTCCATTTGTTGAGTGACTTGCTCCCCTGGTCATACTTGCCGAAGGGCATGAGTATTCCGGCACCGAACTGCCATCCTTTCCGATTATAAGAGATGTCTATGACGGTAGCATCTTCGCCCCACGAAATTGTTTCGCCCCAGAGGTCGCGCTGGGAGCGCTGATACTGAGCGGTGAGAGTAACTCCCCAGTGCATTAACTGAATCAGTGCATTTCCGCTCCAGGCGTGGTTATAGTGGGTATAGCCGGAACCTCGCATCCGTTCGGTTGTGAACATAAGGTATGCGCTTGCAGAAAACCAGTCGGGTATAATCTCAATCTCGGGAGCTAAGAAAAAACAGATGTTTTGCAGTCCGCGGCTGTTCTCGTAGGTGGTTATGAGGCGGTCGTCTTGCCAGTAGAGCAGGGGAGTGATGGCGTCGGGCGAAGTGAAGGCGCGGACGCCGAGCGTGCCGCTGAGGTGCGGCAGATTGAATCCGTAGCGTAATGTGAGCATATATGAGCTCGAGGTTTTAAGATTCTGGTTGCCGACGCGCCACTGGAAGCTGTCGAGCTGCTGGGGGACGATATTTGTTTCGGCAAGCGAAGGGGTGGACTGCCATGACGTGAAATTGAGCCTGAAGTTGTGGTTCGCATTCAGCGAATAAGTGACAGTCGCCTGCGGGCGAGGGTTCCAGGAATGGGTTCCGCGGTTCGATTCTATGAAAAGGAAGTCGGTATATTGAACGCCCATACCGGCCGTAGCGGTCCATTTTCCGAAACGGTGGAAATATTCGGCGAAGAGATAGACCTTGTCCTGCCGCTGGTGGAACACCTCCCCGCCGAGACTTTCGTATTTCGAGCGGTTGCGGTTGGCGGTATATGACGCTCCGGCAGTGAGGCGCCCGTTATGCCAGTTCCGGATATAGTCGGTCTCTAATGCGTAGGCCTGATTGCGGTCCCGGATATTGGTGTGGATGTCGGTCAGATAGTCTGTTGCGTTGTTAAGTCGCTCCTGATAGTCGGAATATGAGCGTCCGAAATAGAATGAGCCGCTGAAATTGGCTATGATCATCTGTCCGTGTCCAACAGACTGTTGCAGATAAAGCGACAGAGATGGAGTCTGGCCCTTGTTGCCGTGAGAATCGGTCAGCAAAATGTCGTCAGAGCCGTCGCTGAGTTTGAGAATTCCCCGGTATAGCCATTTGTCTGTCAGATTCCGGTTCAGGTTTATCTCGGCGATGAAAACCGTGGTGTCGGGCTTCACATAGTTATAGGAAATCCATGCGCCCAGAGAACTGTTGTCGAGCGAGCCGCCGCGCGGCGTTTCGTCGCGGGTCAGAGAGGTGCCGTCGGGATAGGTGAATGTCTCGCTATAATCGCGGTAGGTTCTGATTTTATTTGTCAGTTTGAAATTGGTACCGGCCTCCCATTGCGATCTGCCATTGTTGAGTTTGACGTCGGCCATATAGTTTCCCCATGCGACGTTGAGTGCCGGCCTCGCCGAGGTCATCAGCGATCCACCCGCCGTCGGGTTTGCCACGATGAAATTCACTACGTGGTTCGCTGCGCCGTAGCGCAGTCCCGGATTGTCGATCCATTCAACCCGTCTGATTGTCTCGGGCAAGAGTGCCCTTACTTGTTCGATCGTAGATTCACGGCCGTTTATGCGCACCTGAACAGATTCTCCCGACGCCTGAACGGTTCCGAGTGCATCGTTGACCATAAGCGCCGGAATCATGAGGTTGTTGAGAAGCTGCATTCCGTTTATGGAATTTTCGACGGCGCTTTTCGACGGATGGTAGACATCCATGTCGGCCTTTCGGATAACCTTCGGCGCCTGAATTACAATTTCATGCAATTCATGAGCTGAAACCGTGTCGGCCGGTTCTGTCTGAGACATTGCGAAAAGTGGGCAGAGCGCGGCTGCCAGAGAAGTGATTATTGCTTTCATTTGGGCTTTAGTTGTCATAAGTATGACGCACGTTCCCGCAGGAAAGTGACAGTCTGGCGGCTATTTTTCATCTGTCCGGTAAAAAAGGGCCGCGCCCGTAGAAGAGCGCGGCCCCGGCATGATAAATTAAGGGTTCAGTCGACGACAACTTTTTCGGCTTTGCCGTCGGTTATGCGGATGAAGATTCCCGATTCAGGTTTGTTGATACGGCGCCCCATGAGGTCGTAATAGGCCGGTGTGGCTGTCGGGATGGAGATATTTCCGCTGAGACCGGCAAGAGTGAGGTTGACGGTGGCGGCTTCGCTGACAGCGCCCGGGCCGTAGTTGTAGACCGGCACTACCGTGTAGCTGAAAGAGTATGAGCCGTCGGGTGCGTCATCGGCGAGCGGTGAGTCGATGAATGAGAGCGCTGCAACGGGCTTGTCGGTCAGTTGAACGCCGTCGCGGAAAATGTGGTATCCTTCGATAGCGAGGTCGGCGGGAATCTCGGGCGCAGGCTCATAGGTAACGTCATCGACGAAGAGAGCCAGAGTGTCGTAGCTGTCGTGGTTGATGGCGAAGTATGTAGCCCCTTCGGGAAGAGTGAAAGAGAATTCAGTCCAGTCTTCGGGAACCTCGCGGTTTTCCGGGAGACCATTGACTGTGGTCACTTCATTCACGAAGTCCTCATGCCTGTTGCCTGTTGTCGAATAGAACACCTTGAAAGTCTCGGGCCACGCTACCGTGAAGCTCTTGGCCATGAATTTTACAGTCTGTGCTTTGGCCGACAGGGCGGGCGAGATTAGCCAGTTGTCATTCTGGCCTTCGGCACCGCTTACGCCCATCATGAACGAGTCGCCGCTGTAGGGTTCGGCATCGAGATAGTAGCTTTCGGGTACTTCAGCGATTTCGCGGTTGAAGAGCTGGAAGGCCATCGGGGCTGTCTGATACGGGTTGTTGTATTCGCGGAACACGTTGTAGGTGCGAAGTCCGTCGCCGTCGTAGACAGTCCATCCTCCGGCGCCGCTGATAGACATCGGAGTGTAGTCTTCGCTTTCGAAATCATCGGTGACGACAGTGGTCTTACCAAGTTCGTTGACAGGTTCGTCCCAGGCCAAAGCGACATTGCGCCCGTCGGCAGTCGCGGTAAGTCCTGTGGGGGCTGCGAAGGGTTTGCGCCTGACTGTCACGTCGAATACGGCAATATTGTCGGCAGGTGTGGCTTCGCCGTCCATTACAGCCTCGAGCGCTACGGCCAGCCTGTCGGGTGCATCGAGAGGAACTGTATATTCGAAAGCGGCATCTCCGAAGGCGTTGGCGGGGAGGTCGCCGAGCTCGACAGTCTTGATAATGTTACCGTTGACTTTCAGTTGAACTTTGGCCGATCTGGCGGCTTCGGTTCCGAGATTCTCGATATGGGCTTTCATTGACAGTTTGTCGCCGGGCACCGATAATTCGGGACAAGAGGCGCTGACGATGCGCAATTCGCATGCGGCAAGATCTCGAACACGGATATTGTCGAATGGAACGCTCCATGTGTGGTCATCGTCGTTGTGTGTGGCGGTCAGGCGAAGTTCAAACTGCACAGCTCCGTCGGCTTTGAGAGCGTCGAGCGGAATGCGTGCCTGCGTCCATCGGGTTGTCGGGGCTGCCTGCAGATCAATTGTCTTTATGACGGCAAGCGCTTTGGTGCCTCCGGCAGCGAGAACTTCTATTGTGCTTCCCTGTCCCTGATACCAGAATTCAAGAACGGGCTCAGAGGCTTGCGAGATGTCGGCGCGCAGACTGACGAGCCCGAACATTGCGTCTTTCTCAACCGGGAGCCAGTAATAGAAGCCGTTGTCGCCGTCGTGGGATGTCAGCGGTGTAGGCGCATCGGGGTCGTCGGGGTCGATCAGCGACGCGAAATAGTCATCGTCGACAGTGCCGTACATCTGTGTTGATGAACCCGTAGTGGCCGGGTCGATCAGCCATAAGCCGTCGTAGCGGCCGTCGGTGAATGATTCAGTGAAGGGAAGTGTGCCGGGCTGTCCGACGGTGGCGATGTTCGACGAGCAGTCGAGCGAATATTTCTCACCGAATCCGGCTGTTACCTGATAGGCGAAGAAATCCTGACCGGTAAGATCGGAATAATCGAACTCATAAGAGGTTTCTCGGGTTGTGGCGACAGCGGGATCGTAGTAGTTGCCGAAGGCATCGAAAATATAATATGTGAGATTATCGGTGTCGACATATCCGCCGTTTTCGCCGACTTCGCCTGGCGCCGTCCACGAAAGAGTAGCCTTCTTATAGTCGTCGGATACATTCAGGCGCACGTCGCCGGGCGCCAGCGGAGTATCGGGCCCGCAGAATATACTCTTGTGCTCGACCATATCGCCGGCTTTGTCGCCGACATACGCCACTCCGGTGAACCGGTTGTTTATGCCGGCATACATCTCGACATTCTCGAGTGTTATAACCTGTCCCGGTTTGACATTGTCGTAAGTGAACTTATCGACGCCCCAGCGCGAGGTGATCTCCACCTTGGTTATCTCGGCAAGGTCGGCACCGCTTCTGGTCTTAGTCGGAGCGGTGTAGACAACTGTAGCTTTGAGCTCCCCCTTGGGGGCGAGAGTCCACGTCAGAGTGCCGGCGGCTGGCGGATCGACAACTACCGGGGGCGTTACCGAGCCTTCGCGTACACCGACATTGCGCAGTTTGATCGTTCCTTTCTGATCTTTTTTCGTTGTGCCGTGGAATCCGAAATAATAATAATTTTCTTCTCCGATGGCGACGTTGAACTCCTGTTTGACGAAATCCTTCTCTTTATAGACCGTGCGCGGAGCAATCTCGACTGTCATGCCGGCCACAGTAGGGGCAGTACCCATCTTAGCCGCGAGCTCGACGTTAGGTGTTCCCGAACCCATAATGCCGACCTCGAAAGAGAGAACATAGTTGCCGGGCTTGATGTGGACGGGCACGGTTATGAGCCAGTCGTCGTTGGCGTCGACATTGGCGTCGTTCGGCACCATCAGGGCGGCATATCCGTTCGATGTGGTGTAGATCCATTTACGGTTGTCGCCGTTGGAGTTTATTTCGGTGTAGTTGGCGGCTTCCGGGCATCCTTTGCCCAAAATATGTGTGAAAGGTACTTCCACGGCATTTGCCGGAGCTTCGGTCGGCATCCGCAGCAGTGGGGCGCGCCGTTGGGTCGAGGCGTGGCCTGCCGCATTGAACTGCCTGATATTTTTGCCCGTCGGTCGAGCGGAGCGATCCACTGCCGGCATAGTAATCGAAGACAGAACAGCCAGAATAATTAGTAGGGAATGTTTCATAGAAGTGATTAAATTGGTGCTATATTGCAAAGCTAAACTAAAAAAATCTAAAATTCCAAACATGTTTGATAATTTTAGCTAATAATGTGTCGTTTTTAAATTGTTCCGAGGCTTCAACGGATTATTTCGCATAAGACCTTTTTTCATAATTCGGGAAGCCGGCAATGGATTTCGGAGGGTTTTTACTATCTTTGCAAGATTATGAGAGGACTGATTCTTTGCGCCGTTATGGCGGTTGCTCTGGCTGCCCGCGGCGGTTCCATATCTTTCGTGTCGGCCACGCGGCCGGTTCTTGAGGCAGACGCGCCCGCCTCGTCGGGGCTGAATGCCGTCTATGTGGCCGACGGTGTCGCCGGGCTTCAGATCGTTTATCATGCCGACTCGCCGGGGGCTCAGGTTTCATGGCAGTGTTTCAGCACCCTCGGCGGCGGCTACGCCGAACCGGTTGCAGCCTCTTCGCTGACTCACGACGGCTCCGACTGGACGCTTTCGAACGTCGAGGGAGATATGGGCTATATCATAGAGGAAGGCGGCCGCCGGACATATTTCTGGCTCGTCGACTACTCGCGCTATGTTCTGACCCTTAACGGACTCCGTGCGGCCGACGAACAGGACTGCGGCACAGCGTCGCTGATTGTCGACGGCTCGGCCGGCATTATCCCTTATTACGACATCAACGGGCGCCGTCTCGAGCTGTCGCGCGAGTTGACAATGACTTATAACACGCTGGCCTATGACGAAGAGTCGGGAGTCTACAATCCGCAGGCTGCGTCGGTGACGCTTGCCGATGCCGAGGGGACAATCCATGTCGCGGCGTCGTATTGCGCTACGGAATTCACTCTCGAAGGCGATCGGTTCCTTAAGCGGTGGGGCGCTCCGGTCTCGGTTACTTCGCCGACAGTGGAGCCTACGGCTGTCGACGCCGTGGCGACGGCCCGGCGTACCGATCCCGACGAATCGGACAACAAGATCAACAACGGCGACGATCCCGAAGCTCTCGGAGGTTCGGCGCCGGCAGTTGTGGAGTTCAAGGCGGCAGTGACCGACGCGGCGATTTTCACCGAATGGCAGATGTCGACAACCGAAGATTTCGCCGACATCACCTATCGCGAGGCTTCGACCGACTTCACGTTTACGTTCGACGAGCTCGGCACGACTTACGTTCGCTTCGTATGCGCCAATGCGGCCGGAGCATGCGAGTTCACGAGCCAGACTTTCGAGGTCAGCATCGGCGAATCTCAGCTGCTGTGTCCAAACGCGTTCTCTCCCGGAGCCAGCGAAGGGGTCAACGACGAATGGAAGGTGGCATATCGCTCGATAACGTCATTCTCATGCACGATCTTCAACCGCTGGGGCAAAAAAATCATCACTCTTACCGATCCATCGCAGGGATGGGACGGAAAGATGGGGGGTAGGCTCGTTCCGGCCGGTGTCTATTATTATGTCATCAAAGCCACAGGCGCCGACGGCAAAAAATATGATCTCAGCGGCGACATAAACATTGTCGATTACAAGTAGTTCCCGAACCGGACGGGGCGCCGCGCCGTTTAATGATATTATGTATATGAACAGATTTATTTGTCTTGCCATACTCGCATCAGCGCTGACATTGAGCGCCGAGAACCCGCATTTCAGCGTGGTAAACAACCCCGAGATTCCGTCGAAGATGACTTTCGCCGGACAGAGTGTCGACCTTGATCGTACCGACCGTTTCGAGCGGCTCGACCGCGAGCTGACCTCGATGGCCTATACCCACGGCAACACGCTGCTTCAGATCAAGCGCGCAAACCGCTATTTCCCCGTAATGGCGCCGATATTGAAGAAGAACGGTGTGCCCGAAGATCTGCTTTATCTGGCCTGTATAGAGAGCACGCTCGATCCGAGAGCCGTTTCGCCGGCAAAGGCTGCGGGACTATGGCAGTTCATGCCGTCGACAGGCCGCGATTTCGGTCTTGAGGTGACGGCCGATGTCGACGAGCGTTTCGATCCGGAAAAGTCGACCGAGGCTGCCTGCAAGTATCTGAAAAAAGCTTTCGACAAATACGGGTCGTGGGAAAGTGTGGCGGCAAGCTATAATGCCGGTATGGGGCGTATCTCGCGCGAGCAGACGGGCCAGGGCGCCTCGTCGGCCTATGACCTCTGGCTTCCCAACGAGACAATGCGCTATATCTACCGCCTTCTGGCAGCCAAGGTCATTATGGAGAATCCGGCCCACTACGGTTTCTCGCTGACGGGCGACCAGCTCTATCAGCCTCTTGAGTTCCGCAAGATCGAGGTGTCGACAGCTGTCGACAGCTGGGCCGAATGGGCTAAGGCAAGGAAAATAAACTACATGATTCTTCGCGAATATAACCCCTGGATACGCTCCGACAAACTCCCGAATCCCGACGGCAAGACATATATCGTCAAGATTCCCACCGACGACTCGATGAGTCGTTCGCATCAGCATAAACACGTCTATAACCACCGATGGATCAAAAAGTGAGCGAGCCTCAACTCGTGGTCGAAGGAGCGCGTGTCCATAACCTGCGCAATATCGACGTCACCATTCCCCATAACCGCCTCGTTGTTATTACCGGCCTCAGCGGCAGCGGCAAATCGTCGCTCGCCTTCGACACGATCTTTGCTGAAGGACAGCGCCGCTACATCGAGACTTTCGCTTCGTATGCCCGGAATATGCTCGGCAATCTCGAGCGTCCGGATGTCGATTCGATCACAGGACTAAGTCCGGTTATCGCCATCGAGCAGAAAACGATAAACCGCAATCCCCGAAGCACGATAGGCACAACAACCGAGATCTACGACTTTCTGCGCCTGCTCTACGCGCGCACTGCTACGGCCGTGAGCTATCTGTCAGGGGAACCTATGGTGAAATATACGCGCGATAAGATTGTAGATCTTATTCTCGACAAATACGACGGGCGGCCTATCTACGTGCTTGCGCCTCTCGTGGTGAACCGAAAGGGTCATTATAAAGAGTTGTTCGAGAATCTGCGGAAGAAAGGCTATCTGCGCGTGAGGGTCGACGGTGAACTGCGTGAGATAACGCTCGGAATGAAGCTCGACCGCTACCGCAACCATTCTATAGAACTCGTTGTCGACCGCCTCAAGGTTTCGTCGAAAGACCGCGAGCGGCTCACCGACACCGTCGACAACGCCCTGCGTCAGGGCGACAAGACGCTTATGGTTGTCGATGTCGACAGCGACAGCGTGGCCCATTACAGCCAGCAGCTGATGGATCCTGTCAGCGGAATCTCCTACCGCGAGCCTGCGCCGCATAATTTCTCGTTCAATTCGCCTCAGGGGGCGTGTCCCTGCTGCAAAGGGCTCGGCACCGTCAATATCGTCGACCGCGAGAAAATCATTCCCGATCCGAAGCTCTCGATTCGCGAGGGAGCGATACTGCCGCTCGGAAAATACCGCAATGTAATGGTGTTCTGGCAGGTGGCGGCTATATGCGAGAAATACGGCTGCACGCTCGACACTCCAGTGACCGATCTCCCTGACGAAGCTCTGAGCGATATTCTCAACGGCACCACCGAACGCCTTGTGCTGAAAAACGACACTCTTTCGACTTCGAATTATTTCCAGACCTATGAAGGACTTGTCAAATACATCGAATCGCTTCAGGACGAAGACAGCGGACGTGCGGCGCGCAAGTGGAGCGGACAATGGTTTTCGCGCGCCGTGTGCCCGGAATGCGGCGGCGCACGACTTAACCGCGAGGCTCTTCACTTCTTTGTCGACGGCAAGAATATCGCCGAACTGACACGCCTCGACATCGGCGACCTGCTCGAATGGGCAGAAAATGTCGAAGACCGTCTGCCGGCCACCTCGCGCATTGTGGCGCATGAGATTCTCAAGGAGATACGCACCCGGTTGCGGTTCATGGTCGACGTAGGTCTCGAATATCTGTCGCTCGACCGCAATTCGGCAACGCTGTCGGGCGGTGAGAGCCAGCGCATAAGGCTTGCCACACAGCTCGGCAGCGAGCTTGTCAATGTGCTTTATATTCTCGACGAACCGAGCATAGGACTCCACCAGCGCGACAACCGCCGTCTTATCGATTCGCTCAAGCGTCTTCGCGATGCCGGAAACTCGGTGATCGTAGTCGAACACGACAAAGACATGATGCTTGACGCCGATTATATTGTCGATATCGGGCCTGGAGCCGGACGCAAAGGCGGAAACGTCGTTTTCAGCGGAACGCCGGAAGAGATGCTGCGGACGTCGACCCTGACTGCCGACTACCTGACGGGTCGGCGCGAGATCGCCGTGCCCCCGGTGCGTCGGCCGGGTAACGGTCGCTTTCTTGAACTCATCGGAGCGGCCGGACATAATCTTCAGGGTGTCGATCTCCGCATTCCGCTCGCAACTCTGACCGTCGTAGCCGGAGTGAGCGGCAGCGGCAAGTCATCGCTGATCAACGGAACCCTGCAGCCCATTCTGTCGCGCCGGTTCTACCGCTCTCAGACCGAGCCGCTTCCCTACGGCGAGATATGCGGGCTCGAGAATATCGACAAGGTCGTCACCGTCGACCAGACACCTTTGGGCAAGTCGCCGCGCTCGAATCCGGCGACCTACACCGGAGTGTTCACAGACATCAGGAATCTCTTCGTAGGGCTTCCAGAATCACGTGTTCGCGGCTACAAGCCCGGTCGCTTCTCGTTCAATATAGCTGGAGGCCGATGCGAGACCTGTTCAGGCAACGGCTACCGTACTATCGAGATGAACTTTCTCCCAGACGTGCTTGTGCCGTGCGAGACCTGTCACGGCAAGCGCTATAACCGCGAGACACTTGAAGTGAGGTTTAAAGGGAAGTCGATAGCCGATGTGCTCGATATGACAATAAATCAGGCTGTTGAATTTTTTGCCAATATGCCTTCGATTCTTCATAAAATCAAGGTCATGCAGGAGATCGGCCTCGGCTATATAAAGCTCGGACAGCCGTCGTCGACGCTTTCGGGGGGCGAGAACCAGCGCGTGAAACTCGCTACCGAACTCGCCAAACGCGATACCGGGCGCACTCTCTTCATTCTCGATGAGCCGACAACAGGCCTTCATTTCGACGACATTTCCACACTCATGACTGTTCTGAACCGACTTGTCGACCGCGGCAATACGGTCGTTGTCATCGAACATAATCTCGATGTCATCAAGAGTGCCGACTATATTGTCGACATGGGCCCGGGCGGCGGTAAGAATGGCGGAAGAATCATAGCGACGGGCACTCCCGAGGCTATCGCGGCAGGCGAATCTCCGACGGCACCGTTCCTTCGGACGGAATTGCAGACCCACGCATGAGGGCGACAGCCTTTGTTGTAAAAAATACTCTGCTCTGAGTATTTCGCAGTTCATACATATTCGCTAATTTTGCATAGAATTAAGCGAGAATATGAGACTATCCGATCTTAAGCCGGGCCAGTCGGCCGTTGTCGTGAAAGTGCTTGGTCACGGCGCATTCCGTAAACGTATGATAGAGATGGGGTTTGTCAAGGGGCGAACAGTCAAGGATATGCTTCAGGCTCCCCTCAACGACCCTGTGAAATACTCCCTGATGGGATATGAAGTGTCGTTGCGACGCTCCGAAGCAGCTCAGGTTGTCGTAGCCGAAGTCGATGCTCAAGGTCATCCGCGCCCCGACAACGATCAGGCTACCTCTGAAATTCCTCTCGCCCCGGGCCATCTTTCGGCAATCAATGTCGCTCTTATCGGCAATCCGAACTGCGGAAAAACTTCGCTGTTCAATGTGGCGTCGGGAGCCAGAGAGCACGTAGGCAACTACAGCGGTGTCACGGTCGACGCCAAAACGGGAACATTCCGTCAGGATGATGTCACATTCCGCATTGTCGATCTTCCGGGAACCTATTCGCTGGCCTGTTATTCGCCCGAAGAACTCTATGTGCGCAAATATCTGCGCGATAACGAGCCTGATGTCATCGTCAATATTGTCGATGCCACAAATCTCGAGCGCAATCTATATCTGACCACAGAGCTGATCAACATGAACCGGCCGATGGTTATCGCGCTCAATATGTTCGATGAACTCAAACAGAAAGGAATATCGCTCGACTACAAGAAACTGAGCGAGATGATCGGCGTGCCGATCGTTCCGACAGTGGCGCGCACCGGAGAGGGAATCCGACAGCTTTTCGACGCTGTCATCGCTGTTGCTGAAGACCGTCATGCCGTGGTTCGCCATGTCCATGTCACTCTCGGCAAGGAGCTTGAACAGAGTGTCGGTGTTCTGAACCGCGCTCTGAAGGCCGACCCCGATCTGCGGCCGAGGTTCTCGCCGCGTTATATGGCGATAAAGTTGCTTGAGAACGACAAGGAGGTAGAGAGTCTTGTCGAAGGCACAAAAGACGCAAAAGAGATTTTCGAGCTGCGCGACCGTGAGGTCGAACGTCTCGCCGAGGTGTTTCCGGGCGAGGATGTCGCATCGCTGATTGCCGGAGAAAGTTATGGATTCATTTCAGGCGCACTCGCCGAGACTATGGAGCAGAATCCGGTAGACTCGGCCGACACAACCCGCGTGCTCGACGCCATCGTAACCAACCGCCTGTTCGGATTCCCGATTTTTCTCGCCATAATGGCATTCATTTTCTGGGCCACGTTCAGTGTCGGCCAGTATCCTATGGACTGGATCGAGGCAGCCGTCGGCTGGCTCGGCTCGCTGATCGAGCAGTATATGCCCGACGGGCCTCTCAAAGATCTCATCGGCGACGGCATCATCGGCGGTGTAGGCGGCGTTATCGTTTTTCTTCCGAATATACTCATCCTCTACTTCTGCCTGTCGTTTCTCGAAGACTCGGGCTATATGGCGCGTGCGGCATTCATCATGGACAAGGTCATGCACCGCATGGGAATCCACGGAAAAAGCTTCATACCTCTTGTCATGGGCTTCGGATGCAACGTGCCGGCCATAATGTCGACGCGCTCGATCGAGAGCCGTTCGAGCCGCCTGATAACGATTCTTATAAACCCGTTCATGTCGTGCTCGGCCCGAGTGCCTATCTATGTGCTCCTTATAGGCGCGTTTTTTCCTGACCATGCCACTCTTGCCTTTATGTCGCTATACATATTGGGCATACTCGTGGCGGTGCTGACTGCCAGAATGTTGCGTCGGTTCTACTTCAAAGCCGACGAAACTCCTTTTGTCATGGAGCTGCCTCCTTACCGCCTTCCGACCTTCAAGGCGTCGTGCCGCCACATGTGGGCCAAGGGTGAGCAGTATCTGCGCAAGATGGGCGGCGTTATTCTGGTAGCCTCGATAATCGTCTGGGCGTTGAACTATTTCCCTCTTCACGACGAACAGGCCTCGACACCCTCGTTTGAGGCCGAACAGATCGACGAGGGCCGGATTGACACCTCGCGCGACTCTTACCTCGAAATGGCCGGAAAGGCTGTGAATCCGGTTATGGAACCGGCAGGATTCCACTGGCGCGCCACTGTAGCCGTGCTTGCCGGAATTCCGGCAAAAGAGATAGTCGTGTCGAGTCTCGGAGTGCTTTATACGGGCGATGAGGAAGTTGCCGAATCTAAACTTTCGGAACGTATAAAGGCACCGAATCCTGTCACCGGCAAGCCCGACTTCACCTCGGCTTCGGCATTGGCCTTTATGGTGTTCGTGCTGCTGTATTTCCCCTGCATGGCTACCCTTGTGGCCATTGTAAAGGAGACCGGCCACTGGGGCTACGGCCTGTTCTCGGTAGTTTACAACACCGCTGTGGCCTGGCTCGCCGCCGTCATCACCTATCAGATCGCCATCTGGCTCTGACTACTATGGTAAAGGGCCAGGTTGATACAAGGTATATAAGGCCTATATTTTAAGGATTATGTCACAGAAGAACCAAATACAAATTTTTAATGACCATAAGGTCAGAACTATATGGGACAGCGACAAGGAGGAATGGTATTTTTCGGTCGTCGATGTAGTGGCTGTGCTTACGGATAGCGTTGATCCAAAGCAATATATAAAGAAAATGCGGTCTCGAGACCCTGAGCTTAACAGCAACTGGGGTACAATTTGTACCCTTGTTCCAATGATAGGAGCCGATGGTAAAAGACGCAAGGCAATGGCGGCCGATCCCAAGGGACTGTTTCGTATTATTCAGTCCATTCCCTCGCCGAAAGCCGAACCGTTCAAGCAATGGATGGCACAGGTCGCCGCCACACGTCTTGACCAGATGCAAGACCCGGAACTCTCTATAGAACAAGCTGTGACTGATTATCGTCGTCTTGGTTATTCCGAAGAATGGATTAACCAGCGTCTTCGCGGTATCGAAGTCAGGAAAATGCTTACCGACGAATGGAAACGCGGAGGTCTCGATGATAGCAAATATGGATTGCTTACTGATTTCATCACCCGACAATGGAGCGGTATGAAGACAAGAGAATATAAAGACCACAAAGGTTTGAAAAAGGAATCTCTGCGAGATAATATGACAAACATCGAGCTCGCCCTTAACACTCTTGCGGAGGCTTCTGCAACGTTATCCTAAGAAAAATGTTACCACCTTTATAATCAGAGAGTACAAGTGATAATAGCGAAAATGAGAACCAAGAAAGAACCACGTAAAATAACAAAATATGAAAAGAGGTCGGCTGACCTCTTTTTTGTTACTCCGCTATGATATGGATTG